>Ga0209636_10007434_pt1 | contig 11183 bp, 9 predicted proteins | sample DeeMarSWOR152_54_FD_187464 | JGI IMG/M metagenome (GOLD analysis project Ga0209636, IMG submission 187464) | Marine sediment microbial communities from White Oak River estuary, North Carolina - WOR-1-52-54 (SPAdes) (version 2) | ecosystem: Environmental > Aquatic > Marine > Intertidal zone >... | reverse complement strand
TTCTTTCTCTTTTTGGCGAGAAAACTCTCGAATAATAATTTCATCGAGACCTAAATCAGCAATGAGTAAAAATATAGAAATAAAGGATAGGGCAAAAGTAAATTTGCCATATTCAGTAGCTCCTAAAATTCGGGCAACATACATTATTAAAATTAACTTTAAAAATTTACTTATCCCTGTTCCCAATCCAAGCCAAAAAGTATTTTTAAAGATTGTTTGTCTAATTGTTAGGTTGTTAAATAGAATCTTTTTGATATCAGCTATATTTTTCATAACTTAGCTTCGTTTTCGATATACCATTGACCGCTTTTTAATTAAGAAATATTCTATTACTTTCTTATATTCTTTTAAATTTTCCGTTACGAGGGGCAATTGTTGATTTCGAGGTATTTTCTTGACAATTAAATGCTGTTCACATTTATCACCCTGAAAATAACATTCTATTTTAAAACCAGTATTATTCAAAAGCATTTTTAGTGATTTTCTGCTTGGATAAAAAGTGTGAGCAAACCAAAATAGAGAAAACTTATCTTCGTATTCATAACCAAACAAATCTGGCACTGTCAAATAAATTATTCCATCGGGTTTTAGCACGCTCTTTGCTTTTTCTAAAGCTTTTCTAGGATCAGCTAAATGTTCCAAGACTGCGTGTAAAATAACACAGTCGTATTCTCCAGAATAAGTAGCTGTTAATAATGTTCCGTCAATGCAATTAATATCATAGTGACTCCTTAATCGATCACAACATTCCTTTGATGGCTCTACCCCTGTTAAGTTATTAAGACCATTCTCTTTTAATAATATTAAAAGTTCTCCTGCGCCACAGCCTATGTCTATTATCTTTGAATCTTTTGATAGATAATCTTTAAGGTTATTAAATACTTTTACCGCATAACAATTAGGGTCTCTCACCTCATCATTTGTATACGGATCCATACTTTTCAGTCTGTCCCAACTCTCCCTTTGAGAAAATCTGTGATACCAGTTTTGATAGTAATCAGTGTACCCTCTTTCATCCATCCGTGGATTAAGACAAACCGTGCCACATTTTTTACAGACACAAACTGTTTTTTTAGTGTAAAATACTCCGGATTCAAAAATTTTCTCGAACGCAAAACCTCCACAAACTGAGCAGGGAAAATATCTCCGTTTAGAATATACCAATACTGTTTTGATGATTTTTAAAGCCGTCCTCGGTTCTACAGCTGATTTAATTATCTTAAAAATAGTCTCTGGTCTCATAAGTTTCATTTACGATTATTTTCTAATGTTTTTCTTAGACAGAGAAATTCTGTTCCTGTTTAAATTATTAACGTATTTTATAACTTAGCTTCGTTTTCGATATACCATTGAATGGTCTTTCTTAATCCTTCTTCAAAATCAGTTTTTGCTACAAAACCAAATTCTTTTTCAGCTTTTAAAGTATCAAGACGGCGCCTTGGTTGACCATCTGGTTTTGAGGTATCCCAACGAATTTCTCCCTTAAAAGCCATCAGTTTGCAAATTAAATTAACCAAATCTTTTATTGAAATTTCCATGCCAGAACCCAAATTTACTGGTTCAGATTTATTGTATTTTTCAGTAGCTAATAAAATTCCTTCTGCCCCGTCTTCGACATACAGAAATTCTCGAGTTGGTTTTCCCGTACCCCAAGCTACAATATAATTTTTTTCTTCTTTTTTTGCTTCGTAAACTTTCCGGATAATAGCTGCGATAACATGAGAAGATTTAGGGTCAAAATTGTCTCCTGGTCCATACATATTAACGGGTAAAAGATAAATGGCATTAAAGTCGTATTGTTGGCGGTAAGCTTGAGCCTGAACTAAAAGCATTTTTTTAGCTAATCCGTAGGGAGCGTTGGTTTCTTCAGGGTAACCCGACCATAAATCTTCTTCTTTAAAAGGAACTTTAGTAAATTTTGGATAGGCACAAATTGTCCCAATTTGAACAAATTTTTCTATGCCGGCCTGTCTAGCAACTTCCATTAGCTGGATTCCCATGATAGCATTGTCATAAAAAAACTCAGCTGGTCTTTCGAGGTTAGCTCCAATTCCTCCGACTTTAGCAGCTAGATGAATAACAATGTCCTGGCCTTTAACTGCCTTTTGACAATCTTCCCATTTTCTTAAATCTAATTCTTCAAAAGTTGGCAAGTATAAATTCTCTCTCGGGACTTTTCTTTTTTCTAATAAATTTTTAACTAAATGTTTTCCAACAAAACCGTGAGCACCAGTTATTAAAATTTTCTTTTTTTTTAGGTCAATCATACTAATCAACTTTCCACCACCTGTTGGAAAATTTTTCTTTTAAAATTTTATCTCCTTCACCAGGCGGATTTAACTCTGTTTCCCGGAAATCAGCATCAATCATTATTTTTACTAACTCATGAAATTTAATCTTTGATTGCCAACCTAATTTTTCTTTTGCTTTAGAAGCATTACCCACTAAAACCTCAACTTCAGCTGGTCTAAAATAGCGAGGGTCAATTTCTACATACTTTTTCCAGTCGCCCAAGCCAGCATAATTAAAAGCTTCTTCTAAAAATTCTCTAACTGAATGAGTTTCCCCAGTAGCAATAACAAAATCGTCCGGTTTTGGGTGTTGGAGCATAGCCCACATCGCTTCTACATATTCTGGTGCAAATCCCCAATCTCTTTTTGCCTCTAAATTTCCTAAATAAACTTTCTTGTCTAAACCAGCTTTAATTCTAGCGATGGCTCGAGTAATCTTCTTTGTGACAAAAGTTGGACCTCTTCGAGGCGATTCGTGATTAAATAAAATTCCATTACTAGCAAAAATTCCGTATGCCTCGCGGTAAAATCGAGTTATATGATAAGAAAAAACTTTGGCGCAAGCATAAGGACTTCTTGGATCAAAAGGAATATTTTCATTTTGGGGAGGTGGAGAGGCGCCAAACATCTCTGAAGAAGCAGCCATATAAAATTTTATTGGTAAGCCCGAATTTTTCATTGCTTCCAAAATCCTAAGTGTTCCCAAACCATCAATGTTAACAGTGGATTCTGGCATATCAAAACTTACCCGAACATGAGACATAGCACCTAAATGATATATTTCATCGGGTTTAATTTGATTAATTAATCTTTCAAGGTTTCCGGTATCCGTTAAATCACCGTAATGCAAAAATAATGTTCTTCCATTTATATGGGGGTCTTGGTAAACATGGTCAATTCGTTGAGTAGTAAAAATACTGTCCCATCTTATTATTCCATGAACCAAATACCCTTTACTCAATAAAAGTTCAGTAAGATAGGAACCATCTTGACCCGCAATACCCGTTATTAGAGCTTTTTTCTTTTTTTCTTGATTCATAATTTATTTCTTTTTAGGTTTATATTTTAAAATTAAATCAATTGCCTTGCTTTTATAATATTTTCTAAGCGATTCGGCATTAGGAATCACACAGTGACCAGTTATCCCACTTTTTGGTGGAAAAAGAACTGGTCGGATAACGTTCGGTTTTCCCAATTTTTTATATCCTTCATTATAAGTTTTATTAAAATCTGTTATTGCTTTTTCAAAATCTATTTTGTATTTTTCGCAAATTTTTTTCATTTCTCCATGCCAAGCAATGCATAAGCCATAATACGATGTGTCTAAAAGTTTTCCTATTTCGGTAGTTATAGAAGGATAAAATACTTTTACCTTTATTCCCAAACTTTCTAAATGTTTTTGGGCTAATTTGGCTGCTTTTTTGTTATCTGCACCAATGTATTTTACGAATGTTTTAATTCCCTTATAAAGTTTCGGATGCATCCCTCTTACTGGACTATGAACAACCATTCCACCTATCTTTTTTGTTGTTCCAGGTGAAATTGTGGAATGAATGATGGTGAGTTTTGGTCTTATTATTTTAATTTCTTTTCTTACGATTTTTACAAAATTTTTACTCCAGGGAAAACAAATATGCAAAATATCTATTCCTTTCAAGTTATCATCTCTGTTTAAATCCCTTATTTTAGGGTTTTTATAAAATTTAGCTATAGCTTTTCCAACTTCTCCATAACCCAATATCCCAATTTTTGAATTAATTTTTTTCATATTTGCCATTTTTTAAGGGCTTGTTTGTATCTCTCCCAGGTGCCACAATCTAACCATTCGCCATTAAATTTAAAACCAGCTAACTTTTTTTCTTCAGCTAATCTGGGAAAAAGGTCAGTTTCAACCATTGAAAATCTTGGTCCAGGATGAAATTTAAAAATTTCTTGTGAAAAAAGATAAATACCAGAATTAATATAGTTTGATGGAGGATTTTTTGGTTTTTCTATAAATTTTTCAACTAAACCATCTTCGCACAAGACCACCCCATAATTTTTAGGATTAGAAACACTTACTAAAGCCATTGTTGCCAAAACAGGATGGCGAGAGTGAAATTCAGCCATTTTTTTTAAATCTATTTTTTTTAATTCGTCGCCATTAGTCAAAAAGAATGAATTATTTCCGATCCAATCCTTCAAATAAAAAAGACCACCTAAAGTTCCTAGTGGTTCTTTTTCTTTTAAAACCAAAATTTTTTGATTGGGATAATATCTCATTTTCCACCAATTAAATTCTTCTTCAAAATTCTCATTAATTAAAACGGAAATTTCTTTTATGCCTTGTTCTAAAAAGAGATTAACTAAATAGTTAATGATTGGTTTTCTTTTTACCGGAAGTAATGGTTTTGGAATCTCGTAAGTAATTGGGTAAAGCCGAGTTCCTTTTCCTCCTGCTAAAATCACTGCTTTGTAATTAGATAAATTGCCCATAAAAAATTACCATTTTTCAATGGTTTTTCTGGTTTTGTCCTTAATCTTACTATAAACTTTATAAACCTTCTCTTCGACTTTTGGAGAGACCAACTTTAAAATTTCATCCCCCCAAATTCTGTATTGCCCTCCTACTTTATAGGCTTTAATCATTCCCTTTTTTAACAATCTTTTAATCGTGCTTGAGCTTATTTTCAAAAAATCCCGGGCTTCTTTAGTTGTATAAATTTCTTCTGGTTTTATTTCTGGCATAAATTTTAGTTTTTTATTCTCTAATAAAATAATAAAGCACCTATCAAATGGTGTCAAGAAGGGTCAATAAGAGTTAAAATAGGTTCTTTTTGAGCTAGTTATCCACAACTTCCTATTTCCCTAAAAGCTGATTGATTTTTGCTCTAGTTAAAGAACCAACAAAACCAGTCCCCTTTTCTAAACCAAGAGGCTTTAGGATTTCATTAACATATTTTTCTTGGAAACGAATAACTGCTGTTTGGGTTAAAGAAAGAAAATTTCCAGTAATTAGGCCTTCAGGGTAAATTTCGGATTCAAGCGAGTTTAAAAATTCTTGTAAACACCTCACTTGGGCGTCATTTCTTAAACCAAAGTAAAGATTTCTTTCAATTCTCTGACAGGAAATTACTAACTCACTCTTCCCTAAAATTTTATTGATTTGAGCCTGAATTTTGGCAATTTCTGCTTTCAAAAATTCAATTTGAGCCAAAAGCCTTTCTCTTAACTCTACTTCTTTTTCTTCTTCTGTTTTTTCTATTGATGAAACTTTCCAGGTAAAAAGATAGGTTGGTTGCATTCCATCAAAACCTGAAATTTTAGTTTGAATTGTAGAAATAATTATCAGCGACTGATAATTTTTGTTAAAGTCAGTAAGCAAAATTTTTCCTTCTTGTTTTTCATTCAATGTTAGAAATTGAATTTGACATTTGTCTTGAAAATCACAGAGCAAATAATTTACTAAAAGTTTGGCTTCGTCTTGGCCGTCGAATTCCAAAATTATTTTTTCCTTTCCTCCTATAATCTTGTACCAACTGGCCGACCAGTCATAAAAAGCGTTAGTAAATTGAAGGGAGCTTTCTCCAATCAAAGGAAGGAAATTTAACTGAGGAACAATTCTTAAACTTTTCAAATTTTGGTTTAAATAACAGTATTTTTCACCTTGAGAACAGTCGTTAAGTAAAACAGTAATGCTCCAATTAGTGAAAATTTGAGAAAAATCCTCTTGGAAACCATTTTTTCTTAAAGCATAATTTATCGACTCAATTCCAGTTTTTGAATCTCTTAAAGAATCAAATAAAATTCTTACTCCGTAATGGTCAACTAAATATTGGGTAAAAAGATTAACTACTCCGTAATCTGCTTTTTCATTTTTCCATTCAATTAAAGAATCATAGGGTCTTTCTAAAAAGATTTTTATCCTGTTTTCTAAGTTACTTCCTTCATATGAGTCATCATAACCAACTAAAGTTGGGCTATATTCTGCCCGAGCCTCATTAAGCCAGGTCTCTTCTGAAACCCCGTAATTTTTTTCTTTTTGATTAAAGCTTATTAAATGAGTAAATTCGTGAGCTAAAAAACTTTTAAAAATATTTTCATAAATATATTCTGAATTTAAATAGACCATCTCTCTTTCATTTGATTTTGGGTTTTGAATTTTCAAATATTCATCTCCTGAATTAAAATAACCACCGGCTTCTTTTTTCATTGGATGAATTAAAATTGTAATTTTTATATCGTTATCAATTCCCGGTGTCCATTCTGAACCAAAATTAGAGGTAAGAGTAGGATATATTTTATTTTCAAATTCTTCTGTTAAATTATTTAATTTTTCGAAAACCTCGCTTCTCTTTTGCAAACCTAAATCTCCCCACCATTTATCGTCGATATAAAAGTAAAGAAAATTAGTAACTTTTTGCAAAGTAGCTGAAACTTGATCCCTTTTTGTTAAATCGTAAGAAGAGTCAACATAAAATTTAACTTGCTGACTAACGCTATCAGCATTGGCAAAAAGGGGTAAAGAAAAAAATAGAACCGAAATAAAAATTATTTTTGAAATTTTTCGAGAAAGCATGCTTTTATTATATCAAATAGAATAAGAAAAACAAAAGTCCCCGGATTTATCCGAGGACTTTTAACGCCCCACAAGGAAAGGGTAAAAACTGATTTCAGTTCAAAGATTAGTAGCCGTAAGTTAACGTTCCACCAGCAAGCGGTGCCACGAAGTGAAGAGCAGAAACATCTACATACTGGTCATTCCAGACAACATCAGAAGTATTCTGAAGGTTGAAGCTCTGGTAAGAGCCTGCACCACTCGTTACATAAGTAGTATTACCCTTCAAGATAAGCTTGGTAGTATTTGGAGGAGTAGTACCAGCAGGAATAACTAGATCAAGTCCGCTAAAGGTAATAGTTGCACCATTAATACCGCCAGTCATTCCAGAAGAAGTAGCAGTACCTTTGACGTTACCAGCTGTATCGTAGAGCTTGAACTGTTTTTCAGTAGAAGTGGTCGCTCCAGTTCCAGGACTATAGGCAATAGTGAGGGTAGTAGTATTTAAGGTTGCATCATAGATTCCTTCATTAATGAAGTCTAAGTGCAAAACATCCTCAAGGGTTCCTGGATATCCTGTTCCCTTTGGAGAATCAGAACTCAAAGCTACTTTCACTGTAGTCAAGTAGATATACTGGTCATAACCCTCAGCAGCTACACCACCGCAGTCAATTGGTAGTCCTGAAGAAACTCCAACCGCTTCAATGGTAGTAGTAGCTACTTTCACCTTAGTGGTGGAAGCGCTGGTGACAAAAGTTCCATCAACAGCTGCTAAATCTACCTTTACAACCAAGGTCTTCTTACCATCAGCAGGAACAATCACACTAAGCTCTTTGAAGAGAGTAGAGGTTGATCCGGCTGCGAAAGTGCTGGATTTAACCAGGCTAACTCCATCATAGAGATGGGCAGCTGTGTAGGCTTGGTCATCAGCAGTTCCTGTTCTCTGTACTTCAATTTCAGTTACTTTCACATCTTCTTTGGTTGCTGAAAGGTCAATACCTAATAAAGCGACACCAGATATTCCATCGCCTAATGCTAAGTTAGCTGAAACTGGAGTTTGAAGTGTATTTTTAGCCAAGCTAAGAGTACCTGCTGTTCCAATTGTTACATAACGAGAAGGTGTAGCTGGATAGCTACTAATAACATTGGAACCAGTTCCTCCAACTGAAATAGCATTGTTTTGAGGATCTCTGGCATCAACAGTGCTGGTAGCTGCAGAAACTGCCACATAGAAGGTCTGGGTTAAATTAGAAGCAGTATCAAGTTTAACCACAAGATTCTTTCCAGTATTCTTGGCAATTGCGACACTAAGAGCATCAAATATGGCTTGACCATAAGCATCGGTTCCAGCAGTTCCTTTCTCTTCCAAAGTCTTCTGGGAGAGTAAAGTGGTTCCATCGTAGAGCTTAACTACCAAAACTTTATCTCTAGTACTTGTGGTATCAGCCGCCGCAAATGGAACGCTGGTATTGACATGAACCTTAACTGTAACACTCCTTATGCTCACATCTGAACCGCCTCCGGCTGAGAACATCAAACCAACAGCTGAAACGCCTGCTTGGCCAGTGATGACTGTTTGAGAAATTGGGCTGGAAGCCAAATACAAATCTAAACTTACAGCCACAATTGTCTGAGTATCACCACTGACTTTGGCTGGAACAACCTCTGTATCAGCTAAATAGTCACCAGTGACTACATCTCTGACATAGACAGTACCTGTGCCATAAGCAACCATTTCCAAATCAGCACTAATAGTTGCATTATCGAGAGTGGTAGAATTCCCCATGTCAACAGTAATAGCAATGTTTCTGGTGGTATTAGCCGAGAGGTTAAATACTCCAGTCGTTGTAGTAGCAACATTGTTAGTAGCAGTAGTAGGCAAAGTTCCGGTCATCAAAGTCGCACCAGTATCAGCATCTTTAATCCTGAGGTCAGTAACTAATGTGGTGTTATCACCATCAATAATGCTGCCTGAAGCTGTAAGGGTTACTTTCAACTGGATGACTTCAAGGTTTCTGGTGGCAGTTAAACCAATTTTTGTCAAGACAACGTCTTGATTATTTTTGGCAACTTTACCAGTTAGTGGTCCTTGGTCAGCCATAGAAAGAGTACTACCTTTCAAAGTGACGAGATTTCCACAAGTTACTGCGAAGATACCATTTACAGTTGCTCCGTAACCCAAGGTCTTATCAACAGCTAAGATATCACCGGCTTGCTGAACCTTGACAGTAAGGTTTTCACCAACCCTGCCTCCAAGGTCAGCCTTGACAGTGAATGTCCTGGATAAGGTCTTTGGAATGTCATAAGGTGTAGTCAAGCTCAAAGAAGCATTGTCGTAGTTATCAACTCCAGCTGTTTGAGCCAAGAGTTCATTTTCATAGTAGAGCTTAATGTTAGTAACATTGGCTCTAGCTATTGTTCCGACAATTGTTAAAATTACCTGTTTTAACTCAACATCTTGGTTGCCAGCAGTGAGTTTGAAGCTACCAATTGTTGCTTCTTGACTTCCAACTACTGGGTCAGAAATAGATACTCCTGTGACCACTGTTACATCACTTACTCCAACTCCACCTAAGGTCATTGTATTACCAGTAATTGGTAATCCAGCAAAGGTGGCACCGGCAATTGAAATCAACTTGAAGGCGCTCTGATTTCCAGCTTTAGTGGTAGCTGTTGTAGAATCAGCCCTTAAAGTGACTGATTTTGCAGTACCAGCTGGAATGGAAATGCTCAGAGTTGGAAATTCAACCTCCTGAGCATCAGGAGTAATTGACCTTCCATAAGTGGTAACTCTCAAATCATCTACATATAAATAGAGATAAGGCCAATCAGTGTATTCACCAACACCGGTTCTCTTGAAGGTCATTCCAGTAACAGTAACATCGGTACCAGCTGCCTGAAGATTAACTTTCAAAACAGGAACTTTCGAAGCACTAGTTGGGATAGTAGCAGCCGCTGGTGTATCAGCAGCTAAACTGGCAGTTGGTTGAGTAACTGGAGGTAGAGGTGGTGTTACACCTCCTGCACCCAAAATGGCATTTAACTTAGCTTTGGTTGTTTGACCAACATAACCAGTACCTGAAGTTAAACCCCAGGATGCTAAAATATCTGCAGCGTATTTCTCCTGGAACTTTACAACTGCTGCTTTGGTTAAAGGACCAAAGTAGCTAGTTTCGTTTCCTGAAGAACCTACACCAGATGCAGCCAATTGGGTATCAGCGGATGAGTTCAAGACAATCTGTAAACAATTAACATCATCGCCTGACATTCCTTGACTTAGGTTTCTGTCAAAGCTGGTAATTTTACAACCAGTAACAGTTGGTTGCCCTTGCAAAGCAGCTAATTGGGTTTGTAAAGTAGCCAATTGGGCTTGCAATGCAGTAATCTGAGCCAATAAATCTTCAACTGTTTGTCCTTGGACAGGTCCAGCTAAAAAAACAAAACAAGTCAGCGCAGTGACAACCGCTAAAATTCTTTTCAGTATTTTACTCATTTATTTTTTATTTCTCTTTTTTACTCATTTATTTTTCTCTGTCGCGTCGACCTTTGCCTCGCGACCTTACGTATTAGCCACGAAGTTTACCCCGTACCAAATTTTTTCTGGTGCGGGGCTCGCGACTTTCATAGTTATATATGATAACATATTGTCAAAATTTAAAACTGTGGATAACTTAATTATTTTATCCAACTTGTTTCGATAGATTTAATAAAAGCCGAATAATAATCGCTTTTTTCAAAATACTCTTTCGCCTCTTCTAAAACTTCTTCTTGCTTTTTAGTCAAAGAACTCTTTTCTAAATTTTTAATTTCTCTTTCAGCAAAAATTTTATAGGCGTCTTCCAATTCTTCTGTTTCAATTTTTGTCCCTAAAATTTGTTGGGTTATTTCTTTGTTTTCTTCTAATTTTTTAGTTTGAGCAACTATTTCTGAGTCTGCTTTCCTAACTTTTTTTAAACTCTTTGCCACTTCAGCCGTACTTTCTTTAACTTCTTTCATTGCCGGAGCTAATTTTCTGACATCATTACTTTGGGCTATTTGACGAAGTTCCTCTAATCTTTTATTTGCCAATTCAAGCTCTAACTTTGGCTTCTCTTTTTCAGAAACAAAAAATGCCTGGCTTTTTTCCACTATTCTCTTTAAAGTATATAATTTCTCACCAGGCAGGGCTGTTTGAGCTGAAACAAAAACAGCAATTAAAAGGACAAAAACTCCAACCAAAGCTGGTTTTAAGAATGAAAAAGAAGGCCCTCCTAAAATCTCTCTTTTAGTCGAAACCACCCAGTTTTTGCTGGGTTTCATTTGGCCTAATTCCTGTATTCTGCCAATGAGTTCTTTTTCTGTCATCTAATATTATG
>Ga0209636_10007433_pt1 | contig 11184 bp, 10 predicted proteins | sample DeeMarSWOR152_54_FD_187464 | JGI IMG/M metagenome (GOLD analysis project Ga0209636, IMG submission 187464) | Marine sediment microbial communities from White Oak River estuary, North Carolina - WOR-1-52-54 (SPAdes) (version 2) | ecosystem: Environmental > Aquatic > Marine > Intertidal zone >... | reverse complement strand
CCCTGCTATTGCTGTGCTGGTCCATCCTGTACAGCCCCCACAGGTGATCCAACTGACTGCAGCGCTGCAGAGTTAAATAATCTCAAGGGGGATGAGGTTTTTTGTTATGCTGAAAACTGCACTGTTGAGCTACCTAATAACGTACAGGGCGATCCCTCGAGTTCTGATCCAACAGCTCATATTTATTGCTGCGGGATCATCCCAGGGGTAGGGCTGAGAGGTAACTGCACCACTATCGCTGGCACTACTATGAAGCAGGGTGTGGATTTAATGTGCTGTTCAGAAGGATGCACGGTCAGCGGGGGAAACGTGATGAATAACGATGTCAACCTGACGTGCCTGGGGGATAATTGCAAGGTTGATATTTCATCCGGCAATAAATTCGATAATCGCGTCAACATTGCAGGCTGCGGCAACTATTCTGACGTATATGTTAACGTTGATGGACATTTCATGGGGCCAGACAGTGCCGCTTACTGCAGCGGGGAAGACTGCACCGTCTATGTTCGTGCAGAGGGCTCAGGGAAAATTGAGGATTCGGATATTTATTGTTACGGTGATGGATGCAGTGCAGAAGCATATGCAGAAAATAGTTTCACCAATGTAGATGTTTACTGTTGCGGGGCGGGGTGCAATGCCACCTGTAGTGGCGCAGCAGGCGGCTGCACTGAGCATGAGAATACTGGATGTCCACCAACACCACTATGTGATAACACATGGTGTGATGAACACTGCAATATCTCTACAGATGATGAATTAGTATATATCCCAACGCCCTACACTGCACCCGCCTTAAAATCAGATGGGAGCGGTAATATAACAGTTTACTATGATAAAAACGGAGATAATGCACCTGATGGAAACTCCACGATAGATATTAATCCGGGCTCAAATGACACCTTTGACCCCTGTCACGACCCCAATAACTGCACGGCAGAGAACATATTGGATTCCGCAGATTTTGCTTTTGCCTGGTTGATGGATTTGATAAACACAAATGATACGGATTCAAACGAAGGTATTATTGATCCATTGGTGTATTATACCACCAATAGCACTAATAATGATGGCGATGGTGGTGAAGACAATCCGGTGGATGTTGATTTTGGCAGTTCAACTCTAGAGTTTTATGTTGTTCACGGAAGCAATATAAGGTCTCTATGGGGTCCGATAAAATTTAAATTGATTGTTTGGAGAGATTAATTAAAATTTAAAAAATTTAAAATGAACAAAAAAGGTTATATATATACATTAACCGCGATTATGTTGGTTATCGTGATAATATTTATTATAACATTCTATTTCATAGTCCCTGAGACGGAAATGAGGGATGTGTCCGGCAAGATAAGGTGTGACGAACTCCATTACTTTGTCGAGGATGTTAAAGTGGATCTGGACAGGGCAATGGGGGTGTGTGGAAGAAGAGCAACAATTTATGCCATAGATTATGTTATTTATAATAAAAGCGCGTCATTGGCAAATTTCAGTTATGTCACACCGTACAGCAATGAGACGCTGAATGGCAGCGAGGCAGCGATATTAGAGTTGATATATAGCGGCACATTGGAGGGGGAACCAAACCCTTACATGCAAGGCAATTCCCTCATCGACTGGGTGAATAAGATGGAGGTTGGCGGCACAGATGCGCATTTTAATGTTACCATAAACATACTAAATATCTCAATAGCACCTTACGATCCCTGGAATTTCACTCTGATACCGATATTTGAAATCGACATTCATGATGAAACCGGGATGTGCCATTATAAGAAAACAAATGTAACCATTGTGTCGGTAACAACAATAGTTGGTTTGGAGGATCCCCTGTACCCATTACAAACATCCGGGGCGATTGTAAAAATTGTTGACAATGGCACAGTTCAAATTGTAAAGAAAGGCGTTATCGGGTGCGGCGAGGGCGGGGGCAATGGAGACGGCACAGGGAAGGTATCGACAGGCGGCACCCCCACTAATCCGGACCATATGATCCGCGTTATAACTGGCACGGATCTTGGAATTGTTGATCCGGGATCATATACGCCCTCATTAGACGACTATGCAGGTGTGGTGAGCACGGAGGAGTGCAATCAAACAACGCCAGGTAATGTAACGGTGCCCTACATTCTCGACACTGGAGAATATAACGAATCCGCACCCTCATGTAACTGTAGTGAAACGGTGGAACTGAATGCGAGCGAAGGCGATTGTATTTTCTTAAGCAATGGGGACCATGTCATTAAATCCGGCACTCACAGCATTGATTTCAACACATCCGGTTATTATCCAAGTACCGTTGAGGTTGGTCCAGGCAGCAATTACAGTTTGAATGGCCCGAGTTTCTTTGACAGGTTGGAGGGGAATTTGAACCTTTCTGAAAAGTATTTTGACAGACACGTAGAGTTTTGCGACAGAGTGGATGAACTTGACATAGACTTCCCGGATTGTTATAATACGCCCGTCGGTTTAGAGAGTTTCGTGTTCCCGTACGATCTTGATCGCTATGATCTCTACGATTGCACAAACTGCACATGGGTTGATTATCTGTACTGGCAGGGTAAGTACGGCTGTCTTGCAGACGGTGTCTGCAAGGGCGTTTCTCCTACAAACAATAAGACGGTTGAGTTCAGGATTGATGACGACCACAGAAGTAAATATAACCTAACCTGCTGATAATTTTTCATCCACAAGCCCCTGTGTTTTTGCACGAGCATCCTTTATTCTTTTTCTTCTTTCCCCCAGTCTTTTGATTTCCCCACCGCTTTTTTTCTTTCTCCCGGCGGCCATTTGCTCAACTTCTCTGGGATTCGCGGAGCCCGTACTCATCCTCCCGATCCCGGAACTCGTGATGGCAGTAAATTCTTTCCTGCTTATCCTTAAATCATATTTTGTTATTTTTTTATTGAAATCATTGAAATCCAGGGCATTGAAATCAAGTTTAGAGATGATATCGTAGGCTTGCCTGAATGCCAGACCTTTCCGGACAAGCAGGTTTGCCAGGTCCGTTGCAAAAATGCTTTTATCTTCCTCCGCCGTTTTTCCCATCCTTTCTTTATCAACTTCCAGGGAATCAAGCATCCCGGTCATAACCTTCAGGTTCAGTTTCACGGTGTCAAAGGAATCCCACAGCGGGGTTTTATCTTCCTGCAGGTCACGGTTGTATGAATAGGTTATTCCCTTCAGGGTTGTTAATAAATTTATCAGATTGCCGTAAACCCTTCCTGTTTTTCCTTTTATGAGTTCGGCCATATCGGGGTTTCTCTTCTGGGGCATTATTGACGAACCCGTTGCGAATTCATCAGCCATTTTTATAAAACCGAATCCATCGGCGCCGAAGATGATTAACTCCTCGCACAGTCTGCTTAGATTTGACGCCAGAATTGCTAAATCCGCTAAAATCTCGGCAGCAAAGTCGCGGCTTGCAACTGCATCAAGAGAATTTTCAACCAGCCCGTCAAAACCGAGCAGTTCAGCAGTAAATTTCCTGTCTATCGGGAAAGACGTGCCGGCAAATGCTCCCGCTCCAAGAGGACACAAATTAACCCTCCCGTAAGCATCCTCCAGTCTTTCGACATCTCTTGCGAACGCGTCATGATATGCCAGACACCAATGGCCGAACAGATAGGGCTGAGCAACCCGTAAGTGGGTATAACCGGGCATTAATGTGCCCTTGTGCTTCTCTGCAAGTTTCAGCAAAACCTCTTTTAGAGAAATTAATTCCTCAATTACATCATTAATCTCCCCTCTGCACACCATTCTGGTGTCCGTTACGGTCTGGTCATTCCTGCTTCGGGCGGTATGCATAACCCCTCCTCTTTTAAAATTTCCGGTAACAAAATCCTCGATGTTCATATGCACATCCTCCAGGTCATCTTTAAATTCGAATTTTCCTTCTTCAAATTTCTTTTGGGCATCCCCAAGCCGCCTGAGAACCCCCCTCAAATCCTCCTTGCTTATTATCCCCTGTTTTCTCAGCATCAGGTTATGTACCTGAGAGTTCCAGATGTCGGCTAAAAACAGGCGCTTATCGACATCCAGCGATTGGGACAGTAGTTTAGCATCCTCTTCCAGATTTTTTACAAATTTTTTTCTGAGAACCATTTGTTTTATCAAAATATAATTATGATAATACAATAAAAAAGATTAAAATTACGGCACTATTATATCAAAGTAGATGGTATCGCTTGTTTTTTCGGTTCCCGCCCACACGTCGATGCTCATCGGGCACCTGAATTCCTGCCCCGACCTGTAACCATTAAATTTCCTGAAATTTATTGTTATCTCTTCTTTTTCCCCGGAGGTTAGATTTAAGATAATATGGGATCTTTTACCGAAATCTATTATCTCCTCCCCGACGCAGTCCTTCTTTAAAACAGCAACATCAATTCGGTCTATATCTTTACCCCATATGTTCTCAACATCAAAAACTATATCCGATTCAAATAAGTTTGAATCCATTGATACCACCTCATCCTTGATTCTGGTGATCCGGACCGTTTGATTCATGGTGAATACATCCCCTTCTGGTGTCACATTTTTTTCTGTCACGTTCGTTATAGTTGAGGAAGCATCCATGGTCCCCGATCCATTCGAGGCGTTTTCCACAATCTCCTCTTTTTCGCCACCTATACACCCGCAGAGTCCTGCAACTCCTGCCAATGCCAGCCCAATAATCAAATATTTTGCAATTTCCATTTTTAATCTCTTTTATGTATTAATCGTGTTATTATTAAAAAGCCGGTGTGAGCGAGCATCCTTGAATGCGGCCTTACGACTTTCAAATCCCAGTTTCTCACCAGGCATTCCATGGCTTCAATCAAAAATCGCCCGTTGCTTTCGATCAGGGCATCATAAAACTTCTTTGCCTGCTCGATGCTTGGGCAATACGAAACCAGGTAGGCGCCAATTTTCAAACTCTCTGAGGCATGTGGAATAACCTTCCAGGGTTCAGGCAGATCGAGACAGATAAGATCCAATTCATCTTCTTCTATGCCTTCATAAATGTCCTTCAATTTTACCTCGACATTCCCGATACCTGATTTTTTGAAATTTTCCTTCGCCAGTTGAGCAAAATCCTCCCTCACCTCATATCCGGCTAACTTTTCAGGGTAAACGAGGTTTGCAAAAAACATCGTATTTAGTCCGGAGCCAACTCCTGCTTCAACAACCCTGCATCCTGACTTTATCCCGGCATATCCGGCAATTAAAGCACTGTCCTTCAACGACATGATCTGGGGGCTTCGCTTCGCTTTTTCCATAAAATCCAGAGCGTTTGGCTCGACAATATAATATTTATGCCCGAGATGCGTCTCTATAACGTCCCCAGGATTCTTTTTTTGCAGTTCCTTTGCGGAGATAACGCCGTGGTTTGTATGCACGTCATCGGTTCCCTTCACCAGGTATTTCTTCCCCTTATCCCCCCTTTCATCAATAAGCAGATACATATTTATATTTTATTTGATTTTTAATATAATAATAATCTAAAATGGATGAGATTGATAAGATAAGGGATGTGGAAAAGGAGGTTGCGGAATCGATAGAGAAGGCTAAAAAGGATGCAGAGGGCAGGATTGATAAAATAATTGCCGGGAAGGATGTTGTTGTTCAGAAAAAGACAGACAGGGTGGAGAAGGAAGCGGATGCAAAGAAAGAAGAAATGGTGAAAGCTGCGGAGGCGCAATCCAGGAAGATTGTCAAGAAAGCAGAATCCGAGGTTGATAAAATAAAGTCCGCGAATGTAGATAAAGCCGTTGGGATCGTTATGGAGGAGTTCAAGGGCTGAATACCTATCTTGTCTCCAGGACCTTTGCCCTTCCCCTGAATTCTATGTAGGTTACGTCATCACCTTCTTTGATTTCTTCAAATAACTCCGGGGGTATCTCGGCGTCCACCATCTCATAGTTATCCATGCTCATCACCTGGACCCTTCCCTCCACCTTTGAGATAAACTGCCCGTGGCGCCTGATAATCTCAACATCCTCCATTGTTTCATGCGGACCCAGGTTCATCACATATCTATTGCCCGAGAACATGCTCAGAAGTTCCAGTTTCGCCCTGGTATGAGAATGCTTTGAAATAACTTTTAGCTCCATTTTCTGAACCCTGCAGGGCTCATTCTCGTAAAGCACGTAATCTCCTTTTTTTAACTTTTTGACATGGATCATTTTATGATCAATTACTGCTGTATCTCAATGTTCTTTGTGGCATTGGCGATAATCTCGCTATTATAAATTATCTCCCCCCTGATATTATATGTTCCCGGACTGATTCCAGCGCACCCCGTGCATGAAGGCATCTGGTATGTTATGCTCTTTATGTTTTCCCCTGCGGTTAAATTCATATTAACCTCGTTATTCAGATGATATCTTCCTCTTGCATTGATGCCATAAACTTTGACGGTAACATTCCCGATTTCTTCGGAACTGTCTATGCTTAGAGTGATGTTTGCAGTTTGTTTTGAGCGATACAATTCCTTATCTGTTGAGATGTTCATCTTTACTTTCGTGCATTTATTGTCCATACATTTACCCTCTCTGCATCCGCAGTCGCTGCAGCAGTTCTCTTCGCTTTCTCCCGCACCGCATCTTTTATTGCCGCAAACATCCGCTTGCGGTTCTTTAATATATATGTTCTCGCCGTCAATATCTAGGTCAACCCCCATAAGACCCGAAAGATTAAGGTCTGTTCCATCTTCCTGCCCGATGTAGTTCCCTGTTGCAGGATCAAAGAGCGTGCCGTCCGGACATCTCAGGGTGTTGTTAACTAAACTTTTGCTGTCAAACGCTGTCCCGCTCCGGGATGGACACTTGCCAAGGTAGGCGTGATAACTTCCATTCAGGTTTATCAATATAACCGGCTCATTCCCGTATGTAAATACCTTCGCGGTTCCTTCACCAATTTCCGATGTCTTTGCTGCAGGCTCCTCTTTTTCCTCTATACACCCGCAGGTCAGCCCCACCAATACAAGCATCAGTACTATTTTTTTCATTTTTGCACAATCTTAATAAATTAACGATTGGAAATAAAAATTATAAAAATCAACCCGTCAAAAACCCCACTTCTTCATCATCCAAGTCAAATCTTCCCTTTAACTCTTCCGCATCCATCTTTCCTGCTTTAAGCAGTGCCCTGAACAATGGAATGTAATCGCGGGCAAAGACCCTGGATGAAACATGCAGGGAGGGCGAAATTTTCTCCCCGATCGATCCCTTTAACCCCCGCTCTTTTTTTGTTCTGCTCATCGCCTGGATGTATGAAGGATAGGAGTATCGGTAAGCAATTCCCGCTTTCGGAGATACAATGATCCCGGATGTCATTAAGGGATTTGCGTATCTTAAAAAACCCCAGTACTGTCTGCTTGTAATTCTTGAGATGAATATGTCCGCCCTTGAAAGGTAATGGTATACGGAACTTAACTCTTTAGAAGTAAATCTCTGGGGGGCATTCTCGTCCAGCCAGAGCAGCAGATTGCGGGGCTCTTCTTCCAAATCCCATGCAGCCTCAACACCCTCTCTTATATCCCTTGCACCAAAGATCTTAGATAACGCTTTAAAGATGTCTATTGATTTATCTCTCGGCTGCAACAATCCCAGATCATCTTCAGATATTGATTCTTTTCCAAAGGCGATCGTTTCGAGATCGTTTATTGCAGCCCTGACATCCCCGCCGGACTTCTCTGCAATTTTCAGTAATATTTCCTTTTCCGCAGCAATCCCCTCCTTTCTGCAGATTATCTCCAGCATCCTTGCGGTGGTCGTGGCTCTCGGTCGCTGCACCAGCACCTGCTCGCAGTACTTTTTGACGGTTGCTAACTTGGTGTTTTTAACATCGTGCGTGATCAACATGGTTGGGTTCCTCGTGTTTTTCACCAGCTCCAACAGCTCCCTGCCCGGAAATCGCACCCCTTTTCTCAGACGCTCGACATTATCGATGAGTATTAACTTTTTTGTCCCGAAGATGCTGGCGGTTTGTGCGGCGGTCAGGGCATTATCTATATTGTCGCTTGTGATCTCAACAATGTCCCAGTTGAAGGCATCCGCAAGAGCTTTGGCTATAATCGTTTTCCCGACCCCTATGCCACCGTGCAGCAATATCGGCTTATCCCACCTGTACCTCTTCAGTTTATCTATAAGAGTTAAATTCCCGATTATCTCATCCAGGGTTTTTGGCTTATATTTCTGAGACCACATTCTCTTACTTATTTTATTTCTTAATTTTTAAATAATATAGTAAAACACTATAATAGTAACTCACTATAATAAACTTTTAGAAAAACATCAAAATTTAAAAAATTTTGTGTTCCAAAAGTGCAAAGCACTTTTGCGAAGTTTAATCAAAAATATAATTTATCTAACGATAAAAATGAGATTCATAAATAGAACAACTGAGTTAGAGGAACTTAAAGAAAAAGAGAAATCTTATTTGGAGAATGCAAATGGAAAGAAAAAGTTAATGCCGAAAAAATCCTGAAAAAGTTGAAGGAAAAAGCAGAATATGTACCCTGGCACAACCATACAAGAACCGAAAGTTATGCGGTATTTGCAAAATCATTCACCAAAAAAATTAAGGAATACGAAGGCAAAAAAGTCTGCTGTTTTGACCTCAAAGATATTAAGGAATTGCTAAAATCGTAAATTAAAAATGCCGACCTTTTCAGTAATCCTTGTAGGGCCAAAGTACCCCGGAAATATAGGGGCTGTGGCAAGAATAATGAAAAACTTCGGGCTTATGGAGTTGATATTGCTCAATCCCGCGGAACGAGAAATTTCAAAAAAAGCGAGAATTATGGCGACTCACGCCCAGGATGTTTTAAACGATGCGATAACTCTGGATAGTTTTGATGCCCTAAAGGAACGATTCGATTTCTTGATTGCCACAACCGCGGTTATCGGGAGGGATAAGAACCCGCTCAGGACCCCGATTCTTCCAGAACAATTAGAAACCGCCGTGGATCTTGAGGGGAAAATCGGTCTCGTTTTCGGCAGGGAGGATCACGGGTTAAGCAATGAAGAAATCGAGATGTGCGACTTGCTTGTCACGATCCGGGCATCTTCAGATTACCCTACCTTAAATGTCTCCCAGGCGGTAGCAATTATATTGTACGAGATCTCAAAACTGGAAAGGAAAGGGATCGGGCTGAAGAAGTTCCGCAAGGCAGATAAAATAGAGAAAGGGGTTTTGCTTGAGAAGTTTAATGATCTGGTTGATGCCGTCGGCCTGGAGGATTTCAGGGCAAGGATAGCAAAGAAAACATTCAAGTCCCTGATCGGGAGGGCATTCATATCCGGGAGGGAAGCGTTCACCCTCACGGGGGTTTTCAGGAGGGCGTCCGAGAGGATTAAGGGTATGGGGGATTAATTTTTTTTCTTTTTTAAAATCTAAATGAAAAATATGAACCCTGAATTAGAAAGGATAGCGAAAAAAGAAGGGGTAAGGAAGGAAAAACTGGAGAAGAGAACCATGGAGGGTTCAGTCGTTATTGTCAAAAATGCAAACAGGGAAATCGAGCCCCTGGTGATAGGCAGCGGTTTAAGAACCAGGGTGAACGCGAACATCGGGGTCTCCCCGACCGCATCAACTATGGAGGATGAAATCAAAAAGGCAGATGTAGCAATAGAGGCGGGAGCTGATGCGTTGATGGATCTAAGTATAACAAAGTCCAGCCGGATAGACAGGATCAGGAGGAAGATAATAAGGCACACTTCAATACCTCTTGGCACGGTTCCGATATACCAGGCGATCGCGGAAAACAGTATCCATGATGTAACCCTTGAGACAATTCTGAAGGTTATCGAGACACAGTGCAGGGACGGGGTTGATTTCATGACCATCCATTCGGGGATCACAAAGAATATCGTTGACGGGTTAAAGGGCGGGAGAGTTATTCCGATAACATCCCGCGGGGGTTGTCTGATCGCCGCCTGGATGACTAAGAACAATGAGGAGAATCCTCTCTACGCGCATTTTGATGAAGTACTTGAAATTTTAAGGGAATATGAGGTTGTGATAAGCCTGGGGGATGCTCTGCGTCCCGGCTCGATAGTCGATGCCTCGGACAGCCCGCAAATCCAGGAATTGATGAATCTCGGGAGATTAAACCGGGCGGCGAAGAAAGCAGGCGTTCAATGCATTATCGAAGGCCCGGGGCATGTTCCGCTGGATCAGATAGCGATGAATGTTCGCCTGCAGAAAACTATGTGCGATAACGCCCCGTTTTATGTTCTGGGACCGCTGGTTACGGATATTGCGCTTGGGCACGATCACATTGCCGGCGCCGTGGGGGGAGCAATTGCCGCGCTCCATGGAGCTGACTTTCTGTGCTATGTAACCCCGAGGGAACACCTGGGTTTGCCGGATGCGGATGATGTCCGCGAAGGGGTGATTGCGTCAAGAATCGCGGCGCATGCGGCAGATATTATCAAGCTGGGAAATAAAGAAAAGGACCTGGAAATGTCAGAAGCGAGAAGGGATCTTGACTGGCACCGCATGTTTGAGTCAGCGATTGATAAAGAGGTTAAAAAGAAGTATTCCTATCTGATTGACCAGGAGCCGTGCACGATGTGCGGCGAGTACTGTGCTCTACGCATTGTCAAGGAGTTATTTCAATGATTTGAGCTTTTTGATTATTTTTTTAATAAAAATATTTCTAAAATTTAAAGGCAGGGTTTGGAATTTGTAGAATAGGAAGAAGCGGTTACCCGCTTCAACCCTTCTCATGAACCGTACATAAGGGTTTCCCGTACACGGCTCTCTCTGTTGTTGCCGCTTTACACGGGATGAGGTCAAACCTCATCGATTAACACCTCCATCTTTTCAGGCAATCGCCTGACTTCCTAGACGGCTAAGGCCGTCAATGTATAAGATGTTGGAGTTAATTCCAACAGACCTAAGCCCCTTCACCTCTGCAAAGTTTTATCCTCCCGCAAGTTACCTAAGTTCACAGGCTTTGCGTCATTGCTGCTATGGGCCTATCCGACTTCTTATGCAGTATTGTTTACTTGGTTTTCACAGGCCACACGCCTTATCGGCAAACACCTGCTTATACCCTTTATCGTTCCTGTGTTCCCTGCACAGGACTGCATAAGACCTCCCTCGGTAAGACCATCCACTTTCATCACATGCCAACCCTAAACACACTGCATACCCATCATGCTTCATTTGCTTGTTTTAATCTGCATGATGCAGCGG
>Ga0209636_10007432_pt1 | contig 11185 bp, 10 predicted proteins | sample DeeMarSWOR152_54_FD_187464 | JGI IMG/M metagenome (GOLD analysis project Ga0209636, IMG submission 187464) | Marine sediment microbial communities from White Oak River estuary, North Carolina - WOR-1-52-54 (SPAdes) (version 2) | ecosystem: Environmental > Aquatic > Marine > Intertidal zone >... | reverse complement strand
GCCTCTTCCTTGCTCTTGAGGCATGCGGCGTGGAGTCGGTTCTTCGCTTCCCGGTCGGTCAAGATCACGAATTCCCAAGGCTGATTGTTGGCAGGGGAAGGCGCCCACGCACCGGCCTCGATAATTTTTCGGAGGTCTTCTTCCTTGATCCGCTGAGGGGAGAATTGCCGACAGCTCCTCCGATTCCGAATGGCATCCCACAGTTCCATCGGTGTCTCCTTTCTCAAATTTACTTCCAATCTGCGACCCTTGCTTGCCCCCATGGGGGCAAGCAGGTGGACCGATTGCAATACACTTCCAGCATATGGGAGACTATCCTGTGCATCCATTTCGTTGTCAAGGGGAATCATACCGGAAGCGTCCTAAGTTTCGAGAGGACACCGTTGCCCATGAGCGAAATGGGTTTTGGGCAACAGCCCCTTTAACAGACCCTTTGCAGAATCCACCGCGGCTTGCCGCGGGGAGGTTCGCTTTATAGCGAAAAGGGGACTGTCCCCTTTCTCGTGCCTGTCCCCTTTTCTTTACCTTCGGAGGAGGAGTAAAATGTGGTTGGCAAAAACGGTGAGGTAGAAGAAGAAGATGCACAGGATGATAGTCCTCGTAACGGGTAGACTCTGGTAGATACAAAGGAGGACAAGGCCCAGTGCGGTTAAGATGTATTTGATGACGAAGAAGGTGATGCTTCCGTAGCCAATCAGGAAATTCATGAAGGGGTTGATTTCCCGGGCTCCTTGGTCGACGTGGAAGATGGTGAAGTAGGCATCGAAAATGGAAAGCAGGACAATGAGGAGGAGGAAGAGGAGAAGGTAATGGCCATAGAGGTCGACGTATATGTGAGTTTTTCGATCCGTCCCCCTGCGGATGGTTCGGCGGCGACCGAGAAGCATATACCTCGTGAACGGCTTCGTTGGTTTTTGCCGTCGATCCTTTAGTTCTCGTCTATCCTTTGTGAATCGGGTCATTGGTCGCAATCAGATGGCCCACGCAAAAACGATTCCAGCGGGTCAGAGGGTCCTCTAGAATCGCTCCCTCCCAGAATTACTCAGTTCCCTCTAAGGTAAACAAGGTATTGGGCCCTGGCGCTTCCATTTGGAGTATTTCCAGAGCTCGTACGATGATCTTCAGCCGTAATGCCTTTTCCTGCTCCTTGTTGAGACCGGAGTTTCCCACAACGCAGGGAACGGTTTGACCTCGCAGTATCCTATTTACGCCCACCATTTGGGCAACGTTGGGGACGGCCGTGATCTGTACCACCGGTATGCCGAGCTTTTCGATCCCCAATGCTATCGTTGCCCCGCAACGAGTGCTTGAGCCTCAGGTTGATGTGAATATAACGGCGTCAACACCCCTCTTCATGAGCTCCGCCCCAATCTCATCCCCCATTTCAGCACATCGTCGTGAAACCGTAGCATTACCCGAGGTGCAGAAAAACGTTGGATGAAGCTTTCCAATCTTGCCCTCCCTGAGCAAATCGCGCATCACGTCCACCGGCACCAATCGGCTCGGATTACCCAGGACCTCGTCGGGGAAATACCCTGTATGAGCGATCTCGTAGTCGGACGGTTCAAAGTCCTCGGGGAGGAAATCATCGATTTCATACGTCGTCCACCGAAGATTCCCCCTACCGCTCAGCCCGTCGGGATTCCCCTTGGGCACTAATCCGCCATCGCTGACGAGCGCGATTTCGCACTGAGTGAGATCCGCTATGGGTGACGGGGGTTCAACAATCTCACGCTTTGGCAGCATCACCTCACTCTCGAAGGGTTCGCCATTAATCTTAGCCAGTAACTTGTCAACGCTCCTTTCGGCGGCTGTCTTCCCAGTGTATTCGTTTCTCAGGATCAGGCGGGGAAAATAGCCGTATTCACCGGGGTCCGGGAGGTTTTCTCGGGATAGCAGATTCATGTTCTTCTCCCCGGAGACCAGCCTGAAGGCGAGCTTGGTCATCCTTTGGAGACTATTGAGCATATCCCTGGCACTGAGACCGGTCTTGCAGATGAAGGCATCCTTCCGGTACATCTCCATGCCTGGGTTCTCCTCAGACATCCCGGTGATTACGGGAATGCCGAGCTTTCCTCCAACGGCCTTGCAGATGGCACCACATGATACCCCATATCTCCCCGCCTCGAAGGCCGGCCCCGCGAAAAAGAGGTCCGGCCGGTACGGTTCGATTAACCTCAATCCCTCTTTGGCGGCCTCCTCAGGATTTTTCGCAAAGAAGTTGTCGCCGCAAATGAGAGTGGCCACCACCCGGGCCCGGTCACCGAGCTCTTTTTGCAGCGCCAAACCGGGCCCTACGGAGCCCTCCGCGACCGTGAAACCGACATCAGCCTTATCCTCTCCGCCCACTTGCCCAAAAAACTGATTCAGATAGTGAACCACGTTCAATTTCTTTCCCGCCATAGCCTCCTCCTCGGGCAGAGCTCACTGCCTAGTATTCCTTCACGATAATGTTGGCACCCCCAAGGTGATCATGGACTCCGGCGATCAACATCTCTTCCGTATCGATCATGGGATCACCGGCGTATTGATCGATGGGATCTGCTAAAAAGACCTTCGTTTTGGCCGTGCCACCCAGAATCCCATCTGCCTCCAGGGGCAGCTTAACCCTCTCAAACGTTGCCCCGACGGTGATGACTAGGTTCAGCGCTTCGTTGTTGAATAAAAGCGTATCTGCCAACGTACCCACGCCGATCAAGGGCTGGGTGTATACTGCGGTTTTGATGCCGAGTTTCTCACATTCCTCCCCCACCAGGGCCACATCCACATGAGGCATGCCACCGTGAATCTTGGTTATGATTACGCCATCCGCCCCCAGGACATTCTTGATCAGGTTGGCGGCCATAAGGGCCTTTCGCTTCCTTATGACGGGATCGATATTGGCGACGCCGAATACCACACCGGCGAAGATGAGATCCTTGCCATGGCGTCGATACAGCTCCTTTATGACAGCGTGATTCTGAATCGTGTACGTATCGAGGGACCTGATCGTATGGTGACCGACAACCCCGCCATCCAAGACCTCATTGGGATGAATAATGGTGGGCATGAAGTCTCGGACGTGAGTCCCGTAAAAACATGGATCGGGTATCCCCCGATGGTCATGTTGAGGACTGTACATTTGGTAATAGTAGGCTATTCGAGGAAGACGCGAATTCCTCTGGAGATTGGATATCTCCAGGTCGTATACCTCGACCTCATCAGGGCGATGCCCCTCGGCGGCCGCGGCAAGATAGACGGCTGTTCTCAGCCCGGCTATCTTAACGGCATCTTCGAAATCGCGCTCCTCTATTCCATCCGCAATGTATGGCGCAATGCTAACGTTTCTCATTTTTCCGTATCTGCTCAATTCAGCGGCAAGGCCGCTCATATCCAGGATGGCCGAATATTTTCTCTTGGTGCACGGGTTGGAGACGAGGAGAGCAATACCCCGCAAGGATCTCGTTCGCCCGCTTCCGGCGATCCGCAACCTTCCCACAAAGCCGGGAAAATCAGCTTCAAACTGGTCTATCTTACACCGAGGCTGAACCACGTCCAGGAGATTCATAATCCTGACCCGATCCCCCGGGTAGACCACATGGATATCCACGGATTTGATTCTGCCGTCCCTGAGGATCAGTTCCTCCAGCTCCTCGAGATGTATGTTGAGCACACGGCCTCGGGCGTGGGTCTTCGAACTCAATCGGATATCCCTTATGTCAATGGATTCGATCTCAAGTCTCATATAGGCTCCCCCCACCTCAGGTCGTTTTACCTTCCATGGATGGTTATTTCAAATTCATTCAGGGCGCACAGCTCGACATCAATGCTTTTAGCCACTTCATAGATGCAGAGGCCAGGATTCTTAATTCCTTCAAGGCAGAAAAGCTGTCGCTTGAAGCGTTCACCGGCGTTGGTCTTTTCAATCGTATCCAGGAGGCACCCTCGATCGCAGGCAAAACATTTCTCCAGTTGATACGGAATGGGATGTGCAGTTCGAGCGACCACCAGGGCCTTATCCCACGACCATGTCTCTCCATTACCCCTTTCCTCGATCTCGATTCGATTTGGTCTTTTGAGGATCAGGCGCCCACGGTCCACGGAAACCCTCGCATAGAGGTCAACCTTATCGCCCCTCGAAAACCGGTATTTCGCCTGTAAACCCTTGCTGATGACTAAATAGCAGAGATCCTCGAATTTGGTGAGATCGATGAACGCCTCACGGAAGATGAGAATGAAACCATGGAGCTCGATGCGGCCCCTTTTCCCGTGGAGTATCTGTCGCATCTGGGGTTTGACGGAGGAGATTGTTCCGGAAAGATTTGCCTCAATTCCCCTCAGGCCATGTAACCACGTTTCGAATTCCCCCAGGTCCCTCATGAATTTCGAAAAATCCACATCGGAGAGGAGAACCTCCGGACAATTAATCACCTTTTCGTCGTAGAATTCCTTGCACCCGAAGCATTTCCTCCCGACATGTCTGAATTTCCGTGGACAGCTTCGTCCTTTGTTCAGCTTCCTGCACCTCCAATTGAAATAGATGCAGCCCTGAGGATAACAGCCCTTCTCCTTGAGGACATGATATACGGAGACCTTGTTTTCAAATCGGGCGTGGGCCTGCTGGACACATTTGAATACATCCTGTCTCTTGTAGTGATTGATTGTGGTTCGAACTATCTGGAGATCTTCGGTCAGTAGTCGCACGGCTCGGTTTCCTTTTCCCGTACGGTGCGGAAATCCCAGGGGGCGGGCCTCAGAGGGCTTGTTGCTCAAGACCAATTTCGCTCACTGAAGAGACTTTTTGACCATTCTGGAGTTCTCTTCACTGCAAAACTAAAACTCGCCTTTCAGGCTCAAACAATAGGGTTTGCGGCGTTTCGCTTCACTAAGAATGGTTACTAAAAAATTCTTTAACGTTCGCTCCAGGGATTTGGGCAACAGCCTTTCAGAGAACTGGCTTTACGTTCAATATTACCGTATTTTTGGAAAAAATGGGATGCCTTTCCAGCTCCCATTTCATTTAACCGCTAGAGGAGCCTTTTAAGACAGTGGGAGTTTACGGAAACGATTCCGTCAGCTTCAGGGATTGATGGGTTTCCGGTTTTTGGGTTTATTATTATACTAGGTATTGCGTTTCAAATGAAATGGGGATAACGATGGAGCAGAGGATGGGGATATTGAGATCGGTATTTATTCATTCCCATGAGCTCGCCAAATTCGATTTCGGTCCCGGCCATCCTTACAAGCCCGAAAGGGCCATCAAAGCATATGAGCTCTGCCGGCGATACGGGGTGATGGATAGGCCATGGATGGAGACCATGATACCCAAACCCATCGATCCACGGCTATTGAGCCTATTCCATGATGAGCAGTACCTAAACCTGTTACGGCAGGCTAGCACCGGAAAAGTCACCCTGGATATGCTGGCCCATGGCATCGGGTCGGAGGATAATCCCATTCTGCCGGGGATTTATGAATGGTCTCTGATGACTGCCGGGGCCACGCATACGGGGATGAGGCTCGTTGCCGATGAGGAGGCAGATGTGGTCTTCAGTCCTCTGGGAGGATTTCACCATGCGCAGAGGGACTATGCCGAGGGTTTCTGCTATGTCAACGATGTCGCCATCGCCATTGCAGATGCCATGAAAAGGGGGCTTAAGGTGGCATTCATCGATATCGATGCCCATCATTGCAATGGGGTCCAGGATGCCTTTTACGAGGAAGACCAGGCCTTGATCATTTCGCTCCATGAGGCTGGGGAAACCCTCTATCCCGGAACGGGGAAGGTTGACGAGATCGGCGGTGGTAGGGGAGTGGGGTATAACATTAACATTCCCTTGGCCGAGGGGACAGACGATGAGGTCTACGTCTATGCATTTCAGGAGGTAGTTCCCGCTCTTGTCAGGGCCTTCGAACCCGATTTTGTTATGGCCGAAATCGGGGCCGATACCCTGAGGTCTGATCCCCTGACCCACTTAATGTTGACCAACAACGCCTACCAGGAAGTTCTCAAGTCCATTAAGGCCTTTTCCCCACGGGTCCTTGCCCTCGGCGGAGGCGGCTACGACATCTATCGAACGGCCCGGTGTTGGACACTTGCTTGGTCAATACTCAATGAGGTGGAGCCCGAAGATGAATTCGCCGGCATCGTTGGGGGAATGATGTTCGGCCCGGAGATGGAGGTGAGTAGCCTCTATGATGTGCCGCGCCCGGCGACGGGGCAGATTAAGGAGAAGGCTTTGGCCGGGGCCAAAGAGGTCGTGGAGTTTATCAAGTCACAGGTCTTTCCGCTCCACGGAATAAAGGGGTAAAGGGTTCTTTAGGGGGTGACCACCATCAGGCGTTCCACATCGGGTCCGCTCGCAAAGCAAAACCCGGCCTTTTTGAAAACCGTAATGGCTATCCGATTCAGGTTTTGGACCACTACCCATACCCTTTCGCAGTCCATAACCCTGGCCGCATCCAACATGGAAACGGTCAGGGCCTGACCGATTCCCCTGTTCTGGTAGCTCTGGTGAACAAAGATCATAAATTCCCGAGCTTTGCCGGACACCGGCTGATCCAGGGCGGCATGGCCAACGATCCGATCCTCCGAGAGGGCGACAATATTAAACCACTCATCCACAATTCCCGTTATCCACCTGTGACGATTCAGCTCTTGGGCTGGGGGGAGCCCCATAGCCCCTTCCTTGGGCTCGAATTCATCATACATTTTGGATAAAGCCTTAAAGTCGCCTTCCTGGAAGGGTCGAAGGAAGATGGCTCTCCCGAGCTTATCGTTAATGAACTGATGAGCAAGAATGATGGTCACCCTTCACCTGTCCCTCAAACATGGAGGGGATCTCCACCCGTTAGAATAGTAGAAAAAAGTGACTAAATCAATGGGAGAATTGGCGGCCGTTCCGGGGTCCCGGAGCATTTTGCCATTCCCCCCCACAGTTCAATTTTCATTGCCAAGGATGATAATGTGGTATAGGATCTCGAAGGAGTGATATATAATCCCAACTCTTTCCAGCCATGAACGGGTTGTTGCCCAAATCCCTGGAGCGAACGTTAAAGCATTCTTGGTAACTATTCTTAGTGAAGGGAAACGGGTGCAAATCCAATTGTCTGAGCCTGAAAGGCGCAGTGTGGGAACGAAGGAGCGCCGAACAGGCGCTCTTTGCAGTGAAGAGAACTCTAGAATGGTCAAAAAGTCTTTTCAGTGAGCGAAAGGGTATTTGAGGAACAGCGCGTTAAGATCAAGGGGAGGTCCATGAGGGAATATCGACTCGTTCAGGTAGATGTTTTCACGAAGGATATCTTTGGGGGGAATCCCCTCGCCGTTTACCCTAACGGGGAAGGGCTGAACCGAGAGGAGATGCAGGGAATTGCCAGGGAGATGAACCTCTCCGAAACGACCTTCGTGTTTGAGCCAAGCTCATCCGAGGCCGATTTCAAGGTGAGGATCTTCACCCCGCAGAGGGAAATCCCCTTCGCGGGCCACCCAGTCATCGGCACCTGTTTCGTCCTGGGTGACGAGGGGAGGATAGGCCCGAAGGAAGGGAAAAGGGTGACGAAACTGGAATTGGGGTTGGGGATTTTCCCGGTGGAGGTGGTTTTCCTGGGAGGACAACCCATTTTGGTCAAAATGGAACAGAGACCCCCAGAGTTTTTGGGCACCTACGAAGGGGTAGAGCTCTTGGCCCGACTGCTCTCCTTGCCCGTGGAGAAACTGGATCTGCTCAAGGGCCCGGTTGAGGTGGTCTCCACAGGGCTTCCCTTTCTCATTGTACCCATCACTTCCCAGAGGGCACTATCCCAGGCGAAGATCAATCCGTCGATCTTGGAGACGGTGGCCCAGGAGCTGGATACTTCCTTAGTTGCCCTTTTCACCACGGAGGGAATGGAAGGGAATCGAATCCGAGCACGGGTGTTTGCACCCTTCCACGGTGTCCCCGAGGACCCAGCAACGGGAAGCGCCGCCGGTTGTTTTGGTGCATACCTGGTCAAACATGGGTTAATGGGGGGGGAACCCATTACCAGCCTAGAGATTGAACAGGGGATGGACATACGCCGACCCAGCCTGATCCACGTGGAACTTGCATTCCAAGAGGGCACCATTGAAAAGGTCTGGGTGGCGGGAAGCGTGGTCAACGTCATGGAGGGAACGATTCGCTTTTAGCGCAAGCGTCAATATTTCCCCGGGCTTAGTTCTTCTCTATTCCCCCCTGTTTCTTCCTCTTTGCCTTGGCGGAGAGAAATTTCTTTTTATCGATAATCCGAGGGGAGATGCCTCGAAATCCGCCCAATGCCCTATCGGGAGGTAGCTTTATCCAGGCAATGCCGAGTTCCTCATCGATCTTCACGATCTCGTCACCGGGTTGAAGCTTCCTCATGGGTAAGACCTTACCAAATTCCCGGGTGAAAGGACAACCGCAAGGGGCTCGAGTGCTGCTGTGGGGCGAGGTACATGGGAACTATGCACTACTGGGATGAGAGATACAGAAAGGGGGGGTTCGAGTGGGGTGATAAACAGACGCTCGTGGCGGAGCTTGCACTGGATATTATGGAGCAGAGGAGGTTCACCAAGGTTCTGGATGTGGGATGTGGATATGGACGCGACTGCATCTATTTGGCCAGGAAGGGGCTGGACGTAATGGGAATAGATATATCGGTTGAGGCTCTGAAACTCGCGAGGGACTGGGTGGAAAGCGAGGGATTGAACATCGGTTTGATATACATGGATATCATAAACAACGGCTTTGAGGATCTTTGCTTTGACACCGTTATCATGTTTAACACCTTCCATTTCATGCTGGAGAAGGTCAGGAAAAGGACCGCAAGCGAAATATATCGGATACTGAGAGACGGAGGAGTGCTCGTCCAGGCGATGTTCTCCAGAAGGGAAAAAGGATTTGGCCAAGGGCGTGAGATCGAGGAAAATACCTTTGAATTCAAACCGGGCAGGCCCGTGCACTTTTTCTCGGAAGAAGAGATAAGAAACACCTTCGCGAGGTTTACCATCGCAAAACTGGAAGAGGTAGATGTTCATGAGGTGCATCAGGATGGCAACGAACACTTTCATAGGGAGTGGCTTATGGTTGGGGAGAAGAGATAAGGCACCTCACCTCTCCGCCGCATCATGAAAATCATTGACCAGAGCAAGGAGTTGTCTTATAATGCACCCCGCCCGAGACGAAAGGAGGTGAGAATAAACGTTTATGAGGGAATCATAAGCCACTTAAGCGTCAGAAAGGAGGTAATGATCTTATGCGATCCAAATCCCTTATGGTGGTGTCTATTTCCTTGATCCTAACCGCCTCAATGGCGAGTTTAGGTTTGACCGGCAACCCTGCCAGAATCGGCGTCAATTGCACCATGAAGCCCGGTGGTGCGGAGGAGGCCGGAATCAAGAAGTTCAAAGAGCTGGTTGAGAAGCGGAGCAATGGCCAACTTAAGGTAGACATGTTCATGGCTGGGCAGCTCGGCGGGGAGAAGAAGGTACTGGAACTCCTTAAGATTGGGCAAACTGAGATGTCCGTTACCGGCGGGCTTTACCGAGGTGACTATGCCAAGGAGTACGATCCCATCACCATACCCTTCATCTTTCCTTCTTGGGAGGGGGTGGAGAAGTTCTTGGATGGGCCTTATGGGAAGAAGATCAAAGATCTCGCCCTGGAAAACGGTGGGCTCATCGATTTCGGGCCTCAGAAGAGGGCGCCCCGGCATATGACCTCGAATCGAAAGGTCGTCACCCCTGAGGACATGAAGGGGTTGAAGATGCGCCTGCCGGCCGTGCCAGTGTGGCTTGAGGTGTGGAAGGAACTGGGCGCCCTGCCCGTGGTCGTTCCCGCTCCAGAGATCTATCTGGCCATGAAGACCGGGAAGGTGGAATCCCACGAAAATACCCTGGTTTCACCATACTCAAGGAAACTCTACGAGGTGCAAAAGTATCTCATCATGACCGGCCATATCTATTTTCCGTGGGAATGGGTGGCGAGCGCGAAATGGTGGAATAAGCTCAGCGCGCAGCATCAGAAGATCATTCGGGAGGCTGTAGAAGAGGCAAGGAAGTACGGGGGCAAGGTCGAGGACGAAAAGGATAGCTTCTACCTGGAAGAGCTGAAGAAAAAGGGGATGGAGGTTATCTACCCCGACACAAAGGCCTTCAGAGAGAAGGCAAAGCCAGCCATAGAGAGATGTGTGAAAGACCTGGCCCCTGGCGTTTATGACGCTGTTTTGGCCACCTACAAGTAATCCACCGCGAGGCTTATGAGCCGGGTTTTGCCCACCTTTCTCCCGAAGGGTGGGCAAAACCCTGCCCGAGGTCGAAATCATGAAACTCCTTTGGAGGGGGTTCGACTCCTTCTTTGAGATAGGGGCTCTCCTCGCCTTTTGCGGCATGCTCTTGGCCATATTAGTGCAGGTCTTTGCTAACTATTTGCTCGCCTTGCCAACGGAATGGGCGGAGGAATTATCACGTTTGCTCTGTGTGTGGACGGTCTTTCTGGCCTCGGCCTCTGCTGTAAAGAAGGGGGCCCACATTACCATCAACATCCTGCTCAGGAGGCTCTCAGACAGGCCTCGGCTTATAGTGACGTTGGTCCTTGAGATCATCACTGCCCTCTTTCTCCTCTGCGTCTTCTGGGGGAGTATTGTTGTAATGAGGAGCAGCTACAATGTACTGGCCACTGCCCTGGAGATCAGCATGTCGTATTTCTACTTGGGGCTTCTCGTTGGGAGCTTTGGAATGTTGGTTTATCTCTTTGTGGGGATGGCAAGAACTATCAAGGGGCTTTTCACCAGCTAGGGTGTTCTCGATGTTTTTCCTCATCTTCTTCATTGGTCTTCTCTTGGTCCTCTTCGCCATTGGGGTCCCCGTGGCCATTTCCATCGGGTTCACATCCCTCTCGGTCATGGTGGCCCAAAGCGGCATCCGCGATATCCCTTACGGCCTTACGGCCATTAATATGATGTACGGGGTAAACAGTTTCCCCATCCTTGCGGTCCCGTTCTTTGTTTTGGCCGCCAACATTATGAACGCGGGTGGGGTTACCGGCAGGATATTCGGCTTTGCCAATTGCCTCGTTGGTCACGTCAGGGGCGGCTTAGGGCATGTGAATGTCCTTGCGAGCATGATATTTGCCGGTATGTCGGGTACTGCGGTGGCGGACGCCGCGGGGTTGGGAACGCTGGAGATCAAAGCGATGAGGGATGCTGGCTA
>Ga0209636_10007431_pt1 | contig 11185 bp, 10 predicted proteins | sample DeeMarSWOR152_54_FD_187464 | JGI IMG/M metagenome (GOLD analysis project Ga0209636, IMG submission 187464) | Marine sediment microbial communities from White Oak River estuary, North Carolina - WOR-1-52-54 (SPAdes) (version 2) | ecosystem: Environmental > Aquatic > Marine > Intertidal zone >... | reverse complement strand
CTCATCCGAGAGGACTATCGTCATCTTTCCCATACATATTTCACTGTTAATACTAGGGGAGGGGGCATATTTAACTCTTATTTATTTATGTATGTGCTCACGACCATAAATCTTTTATATATATATATGCACATACATAAATAAATACGTTGGTGGGCGGGATGGATCTGGAGGATCTCAAGGAATTCGTTGAACAGTTCTGTATCTACAGCTTCTTAGAAGTCTCAGTCGTAAGCTTTATCGATAAATTCATATTAAATATTGCGGCGAGTATACTCTTTGGTATAACCCTCGTTGAAGGAACACAATGGATAATGAAAACACGTAATGAGCGAAAATGTAGGCTCTGGGGAATACATTGATAAATACAAAAGAAATACGAACGGGACATCAGATAACAATAATCACGAGTGCGTGCAGCTATGTACAAACTCAAATTATGCGCGCACGCATCTTTTTTTTCTTAATATTATTATTTATTCAAATAATCACATTAACTTTTTCGGTTTCAATAGAAGCTGAGTATGCTTTCGCACAAGATAACTGGTCGATGTTTCAGCATGATCCAGCTCACACGGGCTATACCAACACAACTGGTCCAACTACAAACAATGTGTTGTGGAGTTATCAAACAGATAGCAAATATTTTGATTCATCTTGTGTGATTTTTAATAATAATGTCTTTATAGGTTTAATGTATCATAGTACATACGATGAATTCCTCTGTCTCGATGCTTTCACAGGTGCTCTAAAATGGAGTTATAATACAGATGGATATATAAGGTCCTCTCCTGCTGTTGCTAATGGTCGAGTTTATTTTGGTTCGAGTGAAATTCTATATTGCTTAGATATTTATACAGGCGCTTTTCAATGGAGCTACAATGGTATTTCTTTATCATCTTCTCCTACTGTAGTTGAAGGAAAAATTTACTTTGGATCATCTGGTGATCAAGTCTATTGCCTAGATGCTTACAATGGAAATGTACTATGGAGTTATACAATTGATAATGCTGTAATTTTTTCTCCTGCTGTAGTAAGTGGAAAAGTCTACATAGGCTCATATAAAGGCAATATTTATTGTCTAGACGCCTATTCAGGAGAATTTATCTGGAGTTATAGTGTAAGTATGTCGTCATCCCCAACAGTGGTTGAAGGAAAAGTCTACGTAGGCTCATATCGTGGTTGTATCTATTGCCTAGATGCATACAGTGGGGATATTATATGGAATTACATGATTGGTTCTTCGATTTTATCGACACCCTCTGTAGCTAATGGTAGAGCCTATTTTGGCTCGAATAATAACATGGTATATTGTCTTGACGCACTCACAGGAAAACCCATTTGGAATTTTTCTACTGGAGATGATGTAATTTCTTCTATTTCTGTAACTGATGTTATGATTTATGTAGGTTCATTTGATTGTAAAATTTACTGTCTAGATGCTTATTTTGGAGATTTAAATTGGAATTATAACACAGGTGATATAATTCGAACATCTTCTTCTATTTATAATGGTCTACTTTATGTTGGATCAGGTAATGGTAAAATTTATTGCTTTGGCTCTTTTCCGCTATCAGTTATTCTAGAAGAGCCAAGTAACCACGATGAAGTGGAGTCTCCTGTGAATCTCAGGGTTAAGGTTAGTGCCTCTGGAAGCCCAGTTGAAGATGCAACAGTAAATTTCTTCATAGATGGAATACAGTTAGGTTCAAATAAGACAAATATCGGTGGTTACGCTTCACTTAGTTATCTCGGCAACAAAGGCACTCATGATTGGTATACGGTCGCTTCAAAGTTGGGATACGAATCCTCAACCTCAGACATAAGAACATTCACGTGTACCAATCAACCAACAGATTTTATTATAGTACAAATTATTAGTGATGAGGAAGTCTGGGAACTAGGCGAAAAAATTTCACTAATTTTAAGTATAAAGAACACTGGCGAAATTCCAATACCCACAGAAGAGGCTGAAGTCAAATATTGGGTAATTACTCCCGATGGTACAGAAATTAGTGTTGATTATAATAATAAAAATTACATTAAAATCGCTCCAAGAGAAACATACGAATTCAAGGGTGAGTGGATTTCTACTGGAGAAAAACCAGGATGGTACGATGTAAAAGTACAGGTAACTACAAGAGTAAATGGAATAATAATTGAAAAAAAATATATTGAAACTAACGTTTTCCAAATAAAAGACATTTCGCCTCCAGATACTTACATAATTACAGAACCTGATGGAGAATTGGATTATGGAAATATAGAATTCAATTGGCGAGGTAAAGATGATTCTGATTCCATTTTAAAATATTCTTATCGCCTTGTGGGATACGAAGAAAGTTGGTCAGAATGGAGCGAAGAAACAAGTTGTTCATATGGTAACCTTCCAAATGGATATTATTCTTTCCAGGTTAAGGCTATGGATGAATCAAATAATCAGGAACAAACACCAGCAGAACAGTCATTCAAAGTAAGTAGGCCGATTATCAGGATAATCCCTGATTTATACAATTATGGAAAGGTCAAAGAAAGAGAAACTCCCTCAGCATCTTTTACTGTAGGTAATGACGGTGAGGGTATCATAATATGGAATATCAAGAACTTTCCTAGTTGGCTAGTGATGAATCCCCTCAACGGAACAGAGTCAGTAACATTTACAGCCATGGTTAAGTCGACCCTATCAGCTGGTTTCTTTGATGGATACATTGAGGTTTCCTCAAACGGTGGAAACAAGAACGTGTATGTGCAGGTAGAGGTAGAGGATATTACTCCACCTGACATCTTCATCACTTCTGGTTCTATTGGAACGATTGACCATAGAGAAGTAGCGTTCACATGGGCCGGGGAAGATGCTGTTACCTCGACATCAAACCTCCAGTACTCTTTCATGCTAGAGGGATATGACGGTAGTTGGTCGAGTTGGACTTCCAGCACGAGCAAATCGTATAGTAGTCTCCCGAATGGCCCTTACACCTTCAAGGTGAAATCCAGAGATGAAGCTGGAAACGTCGATCCTTCCCCGGCTGAAGTAATTTTCTCTATAAATGCCCCAGTGCTCACCGTCACCCCATCTTCATACGATTACGAGAAGATACAAGAAGGTGTAACTCCGTCAACATCCTTTACAGTATCAAATACCGGGGGAGGGAACTTAACATGGCGGGTAGTCAGTTTCCCAAAATGGCTGACAGTTAGCCCCACTAACGGAACAGAGTCGGGAAGCTTTACGGCCACGATTCGTAACGCGACCCTCTTGGGCCTTCAAAGCGGCGAGATAGTAGTCTCATCCAACGGTGGCAAACAGAGCATACCTGTCCAGGTGACTGGCCCACTACCAGTCAAGGTCACATTCTCCTGCACTGGCATACCTCACGGCCTCCAGAATGATGTCCTCGTCGTCGACGGGGAGGAGCACAGGGCCAGCGGACAGATCACCTTCGAATGGCTGGAGGGCTCGAAGCACAACTTCACATGGGCTGAGGAGATCGGCGAGTCTCCTGGCAGAAGCTACATGCTGGCGAGGACGACGGGATTGGAGACAGCTGGCTCCGGCTCGTTCAAAGCCTCGGAGAACGGGACGATAACCGCGTGCTATTACACTAAGCAAGTCCTGGCCCCCGATGCCCACAAGGGCTTCTCGGGCACAGTTCTGACGAACTCGTCGCTGACAGACGTCTCTGTAATACAGGACTCCAGTGTCTTATCCGTCATAGTCGAGGGAGAATCAGGTACCAGAGGTTTCGTAACGGTGTCGCTGCCATGGGATGTGCTTGAGAGGTATGGCTCTTCGGCGGAGGACGTGATAGTCCTGTTGAACGACGAAATGGTAGAACCAGGGATCACTATCCGGGGCGGGGAGGTCGTCATCGAGGTGGTGTACCAGCACAGCATGCACGTGCTTGAGTTCTACCTCGATACGGCGACGCTCACGGTCGAGGTATTCGGCTACGCCTTCGGTGCGCCGTTGGGACCCATCGAGGATGTGGGGGTGAGGGTGCTGCGTATGGACACAAGAGTCTTCGCCGAGGACTCCACAGGTCCGAGCGGGAAGGCCTCCTTCCGGCTGATCCCCTCGGATTACATCGTCACCGCATATGTGGCGGGTCGGAACCTCGTCGAGGAGGTTAGCCTATCTGATGATGCTTCCATACGGTTCAGTTTTCCAAACATGATGTATCAAACGGCAATAGTCGCTGCAGTTGTTTTACTGATCTCGTTAATCGTCAGGTGGTATTGGAGGCATAGGAAAATAGCGAACGAGGTCAACGGCGGTGTGTACGATGACAGGTTCGTTGAGGTGTGTGCCGGGCTCGGCAGGCCGCTGACCAGGTCCGACGTGATAGAGGAGTTCAGGAACAAATATCAGGAGAGGATCACGCTGGATCATGCGGTTCTCTTGTTCAGGCGTTTCGAGGGGCGGGGGGAGGGTAGAACCTACAGGGTGGGGAACGTCACAATCTTCGTACACGGCTCCGTGTGGAAGGGCCTGCCTCCCAACGAGCACGGTGTGCTAGAGCAGGTACTGAGGGGGGATGGCCGTGCACGACGTTCGGAGCTGTTCCGCTGGTCTCAGCTGTCGATGGAGGAGTTCGAGGCCGTGATGACGAGGCTGGAACGAGGCGGATATGTGATATACCATCCGGAGACGGACGAGTACCGTCTACCAAGTACCAAGCATAAGTAGATTTTCTCACGATCATAGATTAAGACGCGTTCCAGTCATGAATCATAGAGATGCGATGAGTGTTTGTGTATCAGAAGATGCTGCCTTTCTGATTCAGATAGTGTGTGATATCCCCATCGCGCATACGATCATGCGTGAGTATTGACCTAGTTCTCGCGCGATGGGGTTAATACCAGCAGGTGATTAATCATTACCTACTCATGCGCGCGCATCCTTTTTCATTCATATTAAGAACTCATTCTCTATACATATGGTGTGCGTTTTCTAAGCTAATAGTTAATGTTAAATATTAGCTAAAAATATAGCTCTTATAAAGAACACCAATAGAAGAGCTGATATAAATTGTGTATTAAAAAAAAATATTAAATATATTAATAATGGAGCTAATTATTATAACCATTTTTACCACATCACAAATAATCTATTCAAATCATTATACGTCATTTATTCAAAGTAATGATAAAAACATCCCAGTAGAGATAAGTAGAAATACTGAAATAATTCCAAACCAGCGCGCTCACATAATGTTGCATATAGATTATTTAAAAATTTTAACTGGTGCTTTAATTTCGTTAGTTTTTTGGGTTTTAATTGATTCACAAAAAATATTTGATGATGAAACCATTGGAATTTTAATGGGATTAACTATGTTTGCCTTCACTGTTTTTCTATACCCTTTTATCAGAGATATAAGTTTAGGAATAACTATTGGAACATTATTTTCTGTAATTCCAATATTAATAAATAGGAGAAAAATAGTAGATACAACATCTAAAATACAAAAAATGAAAAACATAGATAAAAAAATAATTGAACTAGCAATTCAATATGGAGGTATAATTACGCCCATTCTTATAGTATTTAAAGGAATAGTTGGTTTAGAGGAGGTTCAACAAGTTTTAGATAGGTATGTCAAAGCTGACCAAGCTGTAAAAAGGAAATCCAATGAAATAGTTTTCTATGATTTTCCTAGTGTAAGATCGCATTTATCTAACCTGGATCAAAAGATTATTGACGTTTTTTTTGATTTTAAACCAGCCCTTTCCAGGGTTGAAATAATGAGTAAGACAGGTCTTTCAATAGAAGCACTAGAAGAAGCCATGAATCGACTGGAACTGAATGGTATTGTGACATATGATAATATAAATGACATTTATAGACTCAGAGGACTAGAGATAAAATAATTTTAGACAAGTACACGCCTATAAAATAATTACATAATCTCTTTCTTTCAATGCCTAAAAACCTATCACTTCTTTGTGCGTGACATCCAGCAATATTATACCTAACACAGTATTGACTCCTCTCGGATGAGATGGAGGAGAAGCTCAGGGATCACGTACGCATGAAGTACAGGAAGCCCTTCGGGAAAATCAGCTCAGTGATAGAAGAAGCTGTCAAGGAACTGCTGGAAAAAGAGGGCCAGGAAGCAGACGAAAGAACGCACACATGCATTCGTAAAAACACCTGATTATCGTGCGTAAAGGAGAAGACACTCATGCCATTAAACTTCGTGTATCCAATAGATATGTGTGATTGCAGTTGAAACGGACCCATAGATTTAATCTAGAAAAAAATTAATATATGTTGTTAAATAGTTTTAGAGCATGTCTGCTCAGTTTTCATTTATATTCAAGGGACCAATCCCTTCAATTTTCATGCAAGTGTATGAAAAAGGAGAAGCGCATATAAGGAAGGCGTTCGTTGATGAATACCGATTCAGTCCAAAACCAATTAAAGAAAATGATTTAGAGAATTATTCTGGGTGGCTGTTTTTTTCAAAATTTACTCCTATTTTCGCTTACGAATTTCGATTGAATTTCAGCCTTAATCAATTAGAGTTTAAGTTCATTTTGGTCGACGAGAGCAACATCCAGATCATGCAAAGCGCTAAAGACATATTGTTCAAGGAACTTAATGCCACGGCGTCATCTGCAGTCCACTTTGCAGGTTTAAAGTTACGTGATGATAATAAATTAGTAGTATAGTTTAATGCTTCTAATTTAATAAATTACGTAATTTCGTAATATTTATATCTGTCATCAGGTTATGATGTCTAGGTGATTAATTGAGTAAAAAAAAGTTGACTGCGTTGATATCCGAAGATCTTGAAGAGGAGCTAAGAGAGCATATTCAGAAAAGATATAAACGTCCCTATGGGAAATTGAGCGAAGTCGTGGAAGATAGCATTAGAGAATATCTAAGAAAACAAGAAAAAGAATGATACGTATATTACGCGTGCGCATCCGCTCGTTAATTCATCCCGACGCAGGATCTTCTTCTTCAATTTATCGTACGTTAGCAAAAGAAAATTAAATTTTAATAATAATAAAATCAGTTTTTGATATTCATTCGAACTTAATCGAAACTCTTTTTCGGATAAATGTAATTATTACGATTTAATCCTTAGATAAAATTAAAATAGAGGGATTCCAGTCATGAATTATTGTTGCGATGAGTGTTTATATATCATAATATATCATCTTTCTGATTCAGGCATTGCGTAATACCGCAATGTTTATAAGCCACCCATATTTACATAAATATGGTGATATGTAAGATGTCACGTGGGATGGATCTGCTCGAAACCATCTGGGGACTCATCGCAACCCACACGCTGCTGAGCATATCGATAAAGGCACTGGACCGGCTCGAACTTGACCTGGGACCCTATTGGCCTCAGATAGTAGAGTTGATTGAATTATACGACCCGACAACACTCCTAACAAATCCAGGCTTCGCCGTAGCGTTATTGGCACTACTGTCGGTCACAATCTTGACCTTATTCAGGAACAGAAGAAAGGGAGTCTGGCGCTGATGTGGCTGTTCAAGAAGAGGATAACACCGCGCGAGGCGCTCAGGAACCTAGAATACCAGGAGGTTAAGCTCCGGACCTCATACAACAGTCTCCTAAACAAGGCGGTGAACGCCAAGAAGAACAACAAACACCTCGAGGAGAGGGTCTACACTAAGGCCGCTACTAAGGTAGCTAAGGCAAGGATGCAAATCCTACAGAAGATATACGAAATAAAGTCGGGGATCGTCGGAGACAACGTCTACAAGTCCCTCATGGAGGCAGCAGAGGTGGCGCGCATGGCAGGAGAAGTCATGATGGAGGCTGACGACATGAAGCTGAAGGAGGCGCTAGAGGTCTTCAAGGAGGAGAGCGAGGTCAAATCGATCGCCGGAGAGCTGCTCGACGACAGTCTTCGAGCGGCTGGGTATAAGCCAGAGGAGATAGAGGCTCTGGTCGAGCAGGAGAAGAACTCCATGGTGATGGAGGAGATAAGACCGACCGAGGCAGCGGACAGTCTCCGGGCGAAGATCGAACGAGAGCTCAGAGAGACGGAACTCTAGACCCTTCTTTTTCTGGTGGTCTCCATGCATTTCCAGAGAATTAAAAAGCTGAACGACGCCGCGAACTCCGCCATGATGGAGGGGAGGCCCTACGAGGCCTACAGGCTGAAGCTTAGGGCGGTTGAGGAGGCCCTCAACACATTCGAAAACAACAAGGATCAGTCCTGGCTCAAACTTGCTGAGAGAATGCACACTGAGACAATTTGGATCCGACAGGACATCAAGCGGAAGGAGCTGTCCGAGATGCCACCCAACCTAAGGAAGAAGGTTGAGCAGGATGAGGAACTGGATCAGAGCTTCCTGGTGACTACCCAGACGGGGCTCGATGACATCGGTGGGTTGGGGCGAAGCAAGCAAGCGCTCCTAGAAGCCCTTGAATGGCCACTCAGATACCGTAAAACAATGGAAGATCATGGTCTCAAGAGGGTAATGAAGGGCTGCCTACTCTTTGGTCCTCCCGGTTGTGGAAAGACGATGCTGGTTGAGGCGGTGGCCAAGGAGCTGAAAGCATCTCTGCTTATGGCGAGCCCTCAGAACCTAATGACTAAGTGGTTCGGAAGCTCAGAGAAGCTGATAAGCAAGCTGTTTAGGGACGCAAGGGAACATGTTCCAAGCGTTATCTTCATCGATGAGGTCGACAAGATCCTGCCTAGGTCTACGGATTCTTCAGTTATTCCTAGAGTAATTTCTGTCTTCCTGCAGGAGATGGATGGCGCTGCGACCCATGAAAACGATAAAGTTGTTGTGGCAATGGGCTCTAATGAGCCTTGGAAGATAAAGGAGGCCATCCTCCGGCCGGGAAGATGTGATAGGATCATATATGTTCCACCCCCTGATGGGGAAGCTAGGAGAACTATATTCGAGATTCACAGCAGAAGCCCCAGACTGGGTACGGACGTCAACATTGTCAAGTTGATTGATTTGACCGCTCCAATAGAGGGATGGCACTACAGCGGGAGCGACATAATGAACATCTGCAACACGGCCAAGCTCCTAGCAATGCGCCAAGAGATACAAGAGGAGAAGCCCAACCCACTCAAGATGAGACACTTTTTACGTGCTTTGGATACCGTAAAACCGCAGATAGATCCGCAGATGCTGAAAAAATACGAGGAATGGGGACGAAAACATGCCTCATTCATAGATATCTGAAAGGGCAGTTAACAAAAATGAACATTCAAATACCTCCAATCTTTTTCGAAGCCCTGATTCGAGTAGGAACAGGAGCACTTGCAGGATTTTTAATGGCTTATGCCATAAAAAAGGTAATAAAAATAATAACTATAATAGCCGGCGTAGTTCTTATATTAATGACCCTCTTAAATCAAATAGGAATTTACGAGTTAAAGATCAATTGGGTGTATCTAATCGTGCATATCACAAATATACTAAGTTACATCATCGAGCAGAATGCCTCGATCCAACAAATCTTTCTTACAAATCTATTACTTGAGGGGGGTTTCACGACAGGCTTCATCCTAGGGTTTAAAAGAGGATGAATGCACTAGGTTAACGAAACAAATTAAGTTTGGTATAAAAATTAAATCTTTTTTTTATTTTTTTAAAGTACCGATATTAATTACAAAAAGCCAGAAGAAGGTGTTTAATTGGGTTCTTTATGAAAGCCTGCGCGCGCATATAGTCGCACAATATATTTTTAATATCTTCATTCTACATTTTCCTTATCTTTTTCTCTCTCGAGATTCATCAATGACTTGTCTTTATCTTTAGACATTATTTTATACCAGGTTGTGTACTGCTTCCCATGACTGTATGGATCAATTTCTGCATGTTCGAAAAGTTCAAAGTCGTCTCGAATGGAGGTAAGCTTCTTTATCATATCCGGTTTTTTCTTCTCAAGTTTTTTAAGGGTTGTATACCCTATTTTCTTCCAACCATAATAATAACCGTTTGACCATTTTTCTTTAAGAGGGTTAATTTCATGAATTTCTTCCACGAATCCCTTTTTCAACTCTTCGTCTTTGATAGCTTTTTCACATAGAAATAAAGCGGCGCCTTCATTCAAAGCTTGTGAAGGATATTTTTGTAAATGATAATAGAAATCTCGGATTTTTCTTCTTATATTATCAATCTCTATTTGAAGATCTTCATCTTCATGATAATCTCTTATATCTATTATTCTATCCCCGAGTTCCTCGCCTGCATAATATAAAGCGTTCTTTACTTCACTCAGGATATAAAATTTAGCTCTTGATAAAGCATGGTGTGCGAGTTCCTCATAGATTACTAACTTCTGACCGTATTCATTAAGAAAGAAGTAAGATGGTCGCAAGAGAATTTTACCATTCTTTATTTTTCCTTCTTCAATACCGTTAGGAAATTCATCCCAAGATGAATTAGGGTCGTCAATGTATTCGTCTAAAAAAATGATTTTTGGAATAGAGGTTTCTAAATTATCAACATAGACAGAAAAAACATCCAATATTCTCTTCATTTCTTCATCTGTAGGGAAATAGCTAGATTTACGCATTGATTTAATACAATCCCTACCAATAAGGAATATTCTATTTATCTCTACTATCTTCTCATTTTCTTCAAAATCATCACTATCAATAATCGTTTTTATCATATTAAATAAATGTTCTCTATATCCAGTCAGATTATAATCTCCTGTTTTTTTATTGAAAAAATTTTCTTTTGCTTGAATTTCACTTAATTTAGTCAAATTGCTCAAATCTAATAAAATTACGGAAATATATAAGATCTACGCGTGTGCACGCGACATGATATCGCTACTAGAATTAAAAGTAATCATCGCCATAAATAAAAAAGCAAAAGGGATCCTCTAGAATATGCGCGCGCTTGCATTATATCGGGCTACCAGTTAAAGAAACCAGGGAAGATGCGCAGATACATTCTCGCGAAAGGGACAGGGAAATGCTCTTTAAATGGCTGGACACAGACGAAGAAGACCAACAGACCAGGAACCTGCTCTCCCAGATCAGTAAGAACATCCTGAGAATGAGCGACGACATAGGCCTGATACTCAAAGCGATCCGAAAGATGCAGAGCATGAACAGGTGGAGGGGAAGAGCCTCGTCTAAAGATGAGCTCGGCCGAGCTATTCTCCGTGCCAGATCCGAACTGAAACGATTAAAAGCCAGGTAGAACCACGATTCA
>Ga0209636_10007430_pt1 | contig 11185 bp, 13 predicted proteins | sample DeeMarSWOR152_54_FD_187464 | JGI IMG/M metagenome (GOLD analysis project Ga0209636, IMG submission 187464) | Marine sediment microbial communities from White Oak River estuary, North Carolina - WOR-1-52-54 (SPAdes) (version 2) | ecosystem: Environmental > Aquatic > Marine > Intertidal zone >... | reverse complement strand
ATATATGGATAAAATCATTAAAAAAATGTTAAATTCAAGAACGGTTGTGTGCAATATTATTACTGTAATCAAAGATAAAAAATAAACTATAAAAACAGTGAAAAAAACTGAACTAATATAGTTATTTGCAGATATAATAATACCGGATTTAGGTAATGTTGACTTAAGAATTTTCGTTATTCCTGGATACCTCTTCGGCAACCAACCAAACAATTTCGTTGCAATTTTTCTATAATATGTAAACATCCAGATTAAATTTAGTATTCTTAGTATTTTATTTTTCTGAGATTATTTTAAACCCAAATATTTCTTCTGTACCAATGCTCACGCGCTTCTCTTTTGTTTTTTCCTTTCTTGGAATTTCTTCTTTTAATGATTTAACCTCTGGTACGGCTTCTACAGTCCCAGCCTGATTCAATACCTTCTCGGGGTTTTTGTAATATTCATTGATGATCTTGCACACTTTAGCATAGTCTTTTATCCCTTTCTTCGTCATCCATTCCAATACAGTATTTCTCCTTGCTATCTCTTTCAATATATCTTCTATTGAGATTCCTTTATTTCTTGCAATTTTTTTTAAGAGGGCGCTATTTTTATCAAACTTAAAAGTATCATCCTTGGGATTCCATTCCACAGACTTAAATGTATTAGCCTCGAGAGTTTTATGATCGACAGAGATTATTTCATCTGTTTCCTTTACTCTTCTAGCAGATTTACCTCTTTCCTTTGCATGAGTCATGATGATAACAGCATCCAAAGTCTCAACAAGACTCGGGGATAGTTCAATCGGGGGTGTTGTCAACCTTTTTATCACAGTATCGACCGAGCCTGCATGAAAAGTGCTAAGACAAGGATGGCCACTTGACATACCTTGAAACATGACGTAAGCTTCCTTACCTCTTACTTCCCCAACAATCGCATAATCGGGGTTCTGTCTGAAGGAGCCTTTAAGAAGGTCAAATAGGGTTATCTCGCCATACTTCTCTCCAGTTGGCATTGGTATACCGAAACCTAGACGAGTAACAGAAGGTATCCAATTTTCATGAGGAATGCTTAATTCTCGCGTGTCTTCGATGCTTACTACCTTTGCCTCGGGGGGAATAAACATACATATCGAATTTAGAAAAGTAGTCTTGCCCGTTGCCACCCCACCGGATATTAGAAGTGAAACGCCACTCTCGACCAAATACCAGAAGAATGCCATAACTAAAGGAGAAGATGTACCTAAAAGTATTTGATCCACTGGGGAAAATGGTCTTTCGGTAAATTTTCTTATTGAAAAGGTAGGTCCCCTTGTTGACACATCACCGGCCAATGTCGCATTAACTCTACTACCATCTGGCAATGTGCCATCTAATATTGGCTCGGCATAGCTCACATACCTGCCGCAACGCTCAGAAAGTTTGACAACAAACTCTCTTAAATCATCAAGTTTGCCATAAACTATGTTGGTTTTTAGGGAACCATATTTTCTATGTACCACATAAATTGGAATACCAACGCCATCACAACCAATGTCTTCGAGCCAGGGGTCCCTGAGTAGGGGTTCTATCTCATTCAATCCGACAAAATTTCTGTATATGTAATACATTATTTTTATGTACTGATCCGGTTTTAAGAAAATAGCGAGTTCTTTAATTACTTTACGGATTTTTTCTTCCAAATAGCTAATTGTTTCTGGTGTAGATTTGATGGAGGAAAGTCTTACTTCTATAAAGTCGATCAAGCTTGATGAAATTTCATCAAGGATTTTTATTTCCTCGTCAGTTAAAGTTGGTTCTTCCAATAAATACAATAATTTTTTTTCTTCAGAATCCCATTTTATGTGAGCGCTAGCAAAGTTTTTTATTAATGGATATATAACATCGATTTTTTCTAGTGATTTGTGTGAAGGAAGTTCTACTATATTATCTAAAGGTTGATGTACGAATTGTGGTAATTTTATCTCTTCCTCGGGCATTTCTTGCATCTTCTTCCATAAAAATCCTTTCAATTGTTTCAATTCTTCAAACATTTCAATCATTTAAATAGATGCTTTTTTCTAACAGACTTACCCCTTTGAACTATGTGATAGAACCTAGCACACTTTGGACAGACCCTCTGTTTCCCTCCCATTAGATGCAGAGTTCTTTTATCTATCTGTTGTAATATGACTGGATCGTTTATTCTAAATCTACTGTAATATGTAAAAGTCTTCCATCTTGGCACCAATCGACCGCATTTGTCACATCTTATTACGGCTTCCTTTCCTCTTATACTCGTGTGTTTGTATTCTCTCTTATAGGGCGCAGTTGATATCGGCAAAGAACCACCTCTCCATTAATATTCTTCTTTCCATGATTAAAAAGTTAAATTCTAAAAACGAAGGTAAAGATTTCTTATTTTTATTCTTTATATAATTATTTGATGGCAGATACTCAGAAAGTGTGTTGACGAAAGATAGGAAAGGAAATATAGAAGTTAGGAATCTTGTTTCTCGCGGAAAGTTTGTTATGTATGATTATCGTGATACAAAAACATTCAAAAAAGTAGAGAGTAATAAGAAAAAATTATACTTGAAAGATGAAGACGGCAAAATTATCGAATATTTTATAATACCGTTGAAAACACCAGATCGCTCTTTATTGATATCCCCAGAAAAACCAAAAGAAAAGATCAGAAAAGTTTGGAATGATAAAACAAAAAGAGAAGAAGATTTGTGGAAGACTTAAATACTAATTGAATAATATTTATAGGGAGCGCGTACCTACCATAAACACGTGGAAATAGGTGCGTGCAGATTTTTCTGTGCGTATCTGAGAGAGTGATTGTGTGAGTTTAAAGGATAAATTGAAGAAAATTGGGCCATGTAGATGGGAATTACCAAATGGTGCTAAACCAGGAATGAAAGTATCGGCTTTGTTATTCTTATCAGAGAGGCTTCTGAAAGAAGTTGAAGAAGGTGCTGTAGAACAGGCTGCAAACGTAGCTTTCTTACCTGGAATTTATAAACATAGCATTGCTCTCCCTGATATGCATTTCGGTTACGGATTTCCTATCGGTGGGGTCGCTGCTTTAGATTATGAAGAGGGTGGACTAAGTCCTGGTGGGATTGGTTTTGACATAAACTGTGGAGTAAGACTCTTAAAGACTAATCTTAATGTCGAACAAATCAGACCAAAATTATCAGACGTGATGGAGAGTATTTTTAGGAATGTTCCTTCGGGGGTTGGTAGGGGTGGGAAAGTTAGACTATCTACGAGTCAACTAAAGAATGAAGTTTTAGAAACTGGTGCAGAATGGGCGGTTGAAAATGGGTATGGTAAAGAAAGGGACTTGAAACATTTAGAAGAAAAGGGATGTATGAAGGATGCAAATGCTAATGCTGTTAGCGAAAAGGCCTTGATTAGAGGTGCTCCTCAACTAGGCACTCTTGGGGCTGGTAATCATTTCTTGGAAATTCAGTACGTAGAAAAAATTTACCTTCCAGACATTGCCAAGGTTTTCGGGATAGAGAGGGAGAACCAAGTTTGTGTAATGATTCATACAGGTTCGAGGGGATTTGGACATCAGGTCTGTACGGATTATTTGAGAATTCTTGAGAATGCATTCGAGGATAAAGTAAGAAAACTACCAGATCGAGAATTGGTATATGCACCAGCAGGTACTAAGGAATGTGATAACTATTATCAAGCCATGTGTTGTGCTGTCAATTATGCTTTCTGCAATAGACAGATGATAACTCATTGGATCAGGGAAAGTATAATTAAAACACTGAACATGAAAGAAGAAGATATTGGTTTGGAAGTAGTTTATGGAGTTTGTCATAATGTAGGTAAGATTGAAGAACATAAAGTGAACGGTGAGAAAAAGAAAGTATACGTCCACAGGAAAGGTGCTACTCGTGCTTTTGGACCGGGAAGTCCCGACATACCTGAAGATTATAAAGAAATAGGGCAACCTGCAATAATTCCGGGAAGTATGGGAACTGCCAGTTATGTTCTGATCGGTACTGATCAAGCAAGAGATTTGACATTTTCAAGTGTTTGTCACGGAGCTGGAAGACTAATGTCAAGACACCAAGCTTTGAAAAGATTTCGTGGAGAGAAAGTAAGAGAAATGTTGGGGCAAAGAGGTATCCTGGTAAGATCTGCAAGTTGGAAGGGTATAGCCGAAGAGTCACCTGGGGTCTACAAGGATGTGGATGAAGTCGTAAGAGTTTGTCAAGAAGCTGGTATAGCGAAGATAGTTGCCAAGTTAAGACCGATGGGTGTTGTAAAAGGTTAAATGTCAAGAATTACTTGGGCTGTCCATTGATTATCAGTCTTTTTTACTTCCATACGATGATATGTACAACTCTTTACTTCTGTCCTGGTCTCATGTTTTTCAGGATATATTTCTTCTCCGAAACATCTTGCCTTTAACTCAAATTTTTTTTCATTTATTTTTACTTCGAATTTAGAAAAGGCTAAGTTTTCAGAGCCATAATATAACAAAAGTCCATTTAGCCATTCAAATAGTAAACTAAGAATGTCTTTTGTCTTGAGTTCAACTTTTTTTTCTATTTTGGGTTTAATTTGCTTTGTGTTTACCATGACTTCAAACATTGCTAATGCTGCATTAGAGAATAATTGATCTAAAGATTTTCCATAAGATTCGAAAGCAATGTCTGCGGTTGTTATATCGAGAAATTTGAATTTCATGATATTAATTTGTTATTTAAAAATAAGATAACATTGACTCTTTTAGAAATAAGGGGGTTCTTCAGGGGTTTCTCGTCCCAATGTTGATTCAAGTCTTGCTTGCATAGCAAATAAATTAAATTCTACTCGTTCTGGGTCTTCTGCAACATCTGTTTCAAAAGTTTTTCTATATCTAATCCAATCTAGAAAGTTTTCAGGATTTTTTATTGGGACATCATCAACGTCGGTAGGAAATGCCTTCTCTACTGTTTTTTTAATTAAAGGCCCCGCTACAAAATCCTTTCCTCTCCCCTTTCCTCTCACGAATATTACTGGTTCAACTATTTCTCGTTGTACAATTGTTGGTTCTGGTTCATAGCTAAATCTTTCCTTCATATAATTTTCAAAAGTTTTTCTTGATACTGATTTGTCAGAAACCAATTTCAATAGGATCTCATATTGTGGACTGAATTCCAAGTTTGGGTTTTTATTAACCAAATATGCTAACATACAGGATTTTGCGAACAATCTAGCTTCATCTGATTTTTTTTCTAGAGTTTTTAAATGCCCTAATAAGTCATCTTCTACACTTTCTTTCTTTATTTGAAATCTAAATATATCCAAACCCTTAATTTCTGAATCGGTAGTTAACTCAAGTTGTTCAGCCCTGGGGTTATAGTGAGCCATACCAACTCTCACTTCATATAATTCTTGTAGTGATTTAACAAGTTGTCCAAATTCTGGACATTCCTCTATGTATACTGCACTTGTCCTCATGTGAATCTTTAATATTTATGATAACGTTAACTTTTTAAATATTATGTTTTATGAAAATAAAAAATTATCTCTTTCATATTTCATGATAACAAGATTTATCAAATCTACAGATACCACATTTCTTTTTATTGCAATAATCCTTCCCCAATCTAAGCAAAGCTGCTTCTAAATGAACAAAATTATCAGTTTTTTTGTTAAGTTTTTTTAAATCTATTCCAAGATTTTCTGCAGATAATTTAACGAATTTTGAAATGTCAGTATTGGCCTTGGGCCAAACAACTCTAAGCTCACGAAGAAAAATATTAACAGTTACTGGGCCGACTTTCCTGAATTCTTTAAATTTTTTCTCCAAATCCTTTGATTCTTTAGTGTCGTCATATAATTTTTCTAAAGAACCATATTTGTCTTTCAAACATTTCATTATCTCAAGCAAAGCACTAGCAGTTGAAAAATCATACCTAACGTACCCGCCGTTATCAAGTACACGCACTAGTTCATCCCAACCTGCATCAAGGATATTCTCCGGAGTTAACAATCTTTCTTTTTCAAATTCCTTGTAAGTTTTCTTAGCAATAGTCTCAGAAATCCTATGACCAAATAGTATCGAAGCGAGAAACCATTTAAAAATTTCACTTGGTTTTCGACTCATCAGATCAATTCCCAATTCCTCTGAATAAGTCTTTGGAAATTCTTTCAACAATGATTTTATTTTTTCAGAATTTGTAACCATGTTTCTCAAAAATTTTTTTCATTACAAGAGCATCTTTTTCAAGTATCGGTGATTCTGATATGAGTGTGATATCAATCTTTCTTTTCAAGATTTCTTTTACCAATGGTTCAAAATCTGGTTTCTTTGTATCTAGAATTAGATGGCGTCTTTCATTACCATATCCTCTCATGCCTACAGGTAAGAACTCGATACAACTTAAATGTGTGTGAAGATGTTTAGGCCTGAGTACAGAAACCTTTTCGAATACTTCTGAAAAATTTATTTTGCCTGCTGCTCTTGCATATAAATGCGCCCAATCTATAACCGGTGAACAAGATTTCAATTCTTTACAAATCCTAATTATTTCTTCTAAAGTTCCAAATTGACTGACTTTCCCAGTTGTTTCTAAACCGAGTATAACATCAATTACTCCCTTACCATTAAGATTGTCTATTATATCTTCACAAGCCCCTTTTACTTTTTGATAAGTCTCTTCCTCTGATAACTTCCCATAATACCCTGGGTGGAAGACGACTATATCTGCATTCATTAGATGTGCTCTTTCAGCACTTTCTATTATTCTTTCCTTTGACGCTTTGACTTTTTCCTTCTCTTCCGAAGACAAGTTAATATAATATGGAGCATGAACTGACAACCTTATCTTCAATTCTTTTGATAATTCTCCGACTTGCTTCGCTTTTTCCGAACTCATCTTAACTCCACGTACAAATTCGATTTCCATAGCATTCAACCCTAAATCAGAGACAGTTTTAATACCACCAATCGTTGATCTGTCCTTTGAAATCACAGGAACGCCAGCAGGACCTAACCAGACTTTCAAAATATCACCAAAGAATAGAAAGAATTAATATAATTTAAATCTTAACCAAGGAATCTGAGTATTAATTCTAAAACAACTATTACAATACAGAAGGCAACCACATGCTTAGGTTTAACTTTTATTTGATCTTTTAACTCTTCACCGTACCTAACTAAACCGGCCATACCAGTTGGCATTCTAAACTTGTCTTTCTTAACCATCTTATCATTCAATAATTTGTCCAAGTAAAATATAAAAATGAGTGTGTTGGCTTAGCCCGTCTTCTGTTTTAAAGATAGCATTCGTCTAAGCGCTTTTTCAGCTTGCACCTCATCGGATGTAATCGATCCGTTTCATCCACTCACGTGGTATCGTTTCTGATATCAATCACGAACTTCTCAGTTCACTTTTCAGCATCCTAAAGTGGACGGAACTTCCTCACCTTTCCTTTGACAGAAAGGCGAAGCTATCTAACCAACTCACTCAAGGGTTTATTAGATAAATCCATATTTAAATCTTTTCACTCGTAGACTTTCTTGACTCTTCTTATTGTTTTGATAATAAAGAAGTCTAAAACATGTTTTGAGGATAGTTTATGAAAAAGAAAGTTATTAAAAATTTAACAGCTATTTCTCCCCCGAAAAATCTTCAAGTTTGTATTTGAATTCCTTTTTTCCCTTGTTATTCAAGATTTCTCTAGCCAACAACCAATAAACTAAAGCGAGGGATTTCTTACCTTTGTTGTTGCACGGAATAATAAAATCGATGTTCCTCGTCTCGTTAAATGTATCGCATAAAGCAACTATTGGGATTCTACTGTCCAATGCCTCTTTTAAAGCCTGATAATCAGATAGAGGATCTGTTAATAGAACTACATCGGGTTCAACAAATTTTTTATAACTGGGATTAGTTAAAGTTCCTGGCATGAACCTACCTAATACATAATCACAGCCAACAACCTCACAGAACTTCTTTATAGGATCGTATGAGTTCAACTTCCTTCCCACGACAAATATCTTATCTGCGCTTGCCAAAAACTTGGATGCTATTCTTATTCTTTCATCGAGTGTTTTCAAGTCTAAAACAGCTAGACCATCTTCCCTTATCTTGTAGATGAACTTTTTCATATCCTTGGTTCTTGATTTCATGCCTATGTGTATACCTGCAGATAAGTAATCCTGTTTCGATATCAACAATTCTTCTGGCATGAACTCACTTTAAAAATAAAAATATAAAAACTTACCCTATGTATCTTAATTCTTCTTTCTCTGCCGGTTTCTTCATCTGTTGCTCCAATAACTGTCTTACTGCCCTACTTTGAACCTTTTCTATCTTTTTCATGAAGTTCTCCATTTCTTTTACTTTATCTTTGAGTTTTGACATGTCTATTTCTACTTTTAATACTTTTTTCAAAACATTAAGAACAACTTCTGCGCTCCTAGGATCTGGAATGATTGGAAAACCAGAAGTTTCCCCCAACAAACAAAGGCCTTTCATTTTTCTATACCTTCCTAAGCCTATGAAAAGACCTGAAGCCCCAACAATAGTTCCAACCTTGCTTCCAGCCTCAAAATCTATCCCACAATTTTTGTATTTTTTTACAACTTCTGTATCACTCACAGCCCCTATCACTCTTGGTTCCTTCTCAAGTTTTCCAACATTTAAACCGGCGATTGTTATTATTTCCTTAACACCCAATTTTTCTAAGAAGTCCAAGACAGTTTCTACTATCTCATAATGTCCAGCAGGATCGATACTTTGACTGTCACCTATAAGAATTACTAAATCCCTTTGATTTTTCTCTTTTGCATTCCAATAGTAGAATTCATTTTTGAGGACATGAACCGCAGAACTTTGATGTAGAAGAACGAAGGGAAGAAAGTGTGGGGAAAATAATTCGGCGAATTCTTTGGCGCCTATTTGTTCCGCCAAGTAACCAGCAGCTATTCTTCCAACATTACCAACTCCGGGAAGTCCTTCTATGAATATAGGGTCCTTCAATTTCGGTAATTTATCATGAACCTTAATCTTTGTTCCAATCATTATTTTTCACCTATTATTTTAAAATCCGCTTCCCCATCCTTTACACTCGACACAGCATCTGTTAATTGTTTTGTTAATTCTCTTTGCGTTATTTTTGGATTTTCACTCTCTATCTCAACATTATACAGGGGTGCGCTAATATATTTTATGTTTAATCGGTATTTATTGGTTAGATTGTTGAGAAAACTTTTTAGCTTTTCGACACCATCTCCAGTGAAGAATTTCACTTCCAACTTTACTTTTATTTTCACTTTTTTTCTTTGAATGCTTTCTTTTGAAATTTCGTGAATAGTATTTACCCATTTCTTAGAAATTCCTCGGTTAATCAAGGCCTCAGGTGATTTGGAAGCTATATCAAATGCCTCAAACATTTCTCCGAATTTTTCTTGTAACTCAAATCCGATTTTTTCATATGCTTCATCCAAAGATAGTTTTTCTTTTTTTGCAATCCTTTCGAGTATTTTTTCGGCTTTTTGTTCCCTCTTATAATCTTGCATCTTTCTTGTTTTTTCTATTTTTGGGACTCTCTTCAAACTCAAATTTATGTGTCCTTTCTCTTCAAATACTCTAACAACTTTGGCAACGTATGTTTTGTTCAACTTAACAAATTTTTTTATGTCCCTTACCCACTTTCCAGATACTTCAGAAATGTGTATCATTCCTTCCTTACCAGGATATTCTTCCAGTTTACAGGTTGCAGAATATGGAGTTATGTTGATAACAGTAACAATAACTTTCTCTCCAATGCTTGGATAACCTTTCCTTTTTACCATAAATTCATCCTTTCAATAAGTTTGTCCAGAAATTTAAATAAGTATTTATTTCATACCATAGTAGATAGCTAAATTTTGATAACGCCAAATGCATTCAATTTCTCTAAAACCTGCTTCTTTCATACATAAAAACTGATCCTCTAAAACAAGAGGCTTGTCTTCTTTGAAAGCATGACGAAGCCAAATTTTAAGTTCTTCTCCTCTAAGATTATTTTTCAAATATTCTTTGTAGAATTGATCTAATTTTTTGTTCAAAAATTCCAATTTAGTCTTGGTAAAATCTCCATTCAAAAAACAACCATTACCGTTCAAATGATTAAATATCTTGCCTATCAGTTTTTTTTGGTCAGTTTTATTTGAATTGTGTATTGTTACTACTGATACTATCACATCATATTTTTCTGGAAAATCTATCTTATTGAAATCGGCCTCTATCAGTTTAATCCTATTACCAAAAAGCCTTAACCTTTCTCTGGCTCTTGATATCATTTTTGAAGAAAAGTCAATCCCTGTCAATTGTGAGTTGGGGAATTCGTTAAGGATTTTTAGAGCACCTAACCCCGTGCCTACACCCAAATCCAACACCTTTATCCTTGATTTTTTGTCGAAGGGAATACTATCAACAATAATGTTGTGTATCTCATCATTCATCGGGACTACTTTATCACAACAGGCATCATAGTCTACAATCTCAGAATTGAAATGATTTTTAATTTTCTTTGCTTGTCCGTCTGAATTTAGCATAGTCATTTTTTGGTTGAATAAAGATTAAAATGATTCATGCAGGGGGAGAGATTTGAACTCTCGAACCGACTAACGGACAGGCTCCTAAGGCCTGCGCCTTTGACCAGACTTGGCAACCCCTGCTTAAACCTTAAGTCTAAAAAATTTTATCTCTATTAAGATATATATGAAGTTCGAAATATTCATCTTATTCTCTTTTATTGCAATTGTTGTGATGATTTTTCAGTTAAAAAAATCGTCGGTTAAGTATATTAACATCAAAATTGGGGATACAGAAATAAAGGCAGAGGTAGCAGATAACATAATTAAAAGGACTAAAGGTTTAATGTTTAGAAAAACTCTGTCTGAAAAAGAAGGTATGCTTTTTGTTTTCAATGAAGAAAGTTATCACAGTTTTTGGATGATGAACATGAGCTTTCCGATTGATATTATTTGGATAAATAATGAAAAGAAAGTCGTCGATATAGTTGAAAATGCTCAACCATGCAAATTGACTTGTTCAAGTTATAGACCAAAAGAAACGGCTTTGTATGTACTAGAAGTTAACGCAAACTTTACGGAAAAACATGGATTGGAAATAGGGTCTTCTTTAGAATTTGAATTAAATGCTCCCGGCGGGATTTGAACCCGCGCCTGCGGCTCGAAAGGCCGATATCCT
>Ga0209636_10007429_pt1 | contig 11186 bp, 15 predicted proteins | sample DeeMarSWOR152_54_FD_187464 | JGI IMG/M metagenome (GOLD analysis project Ga0209636, IMG submission 187464) | Marine sediment microbial communities from White Oak River estuary, North Carolina - WOR-1-52-54 (SPAdes) (version 2) | ecosystem: Environmental > Aquatic > Marine > Intertidal zone >... | reverse complement strand
GTTTCTTTCTCCTTCTTACGACCATCAGACCATTCTCTCTAAGAGTTCGTTTATTTTTTCTCCTCTAAAGCCTAAATCACCTTTTGGGTATGGTAATCTAGTAGATTTAAATCCATGTATTGGTGGGTTTAACCTAAAAATGAGCTTTAATTTTAGTTTATTTTTTATTAACGCATCTGATAATTCATCGAAATTCTTCATTTTCATTTCTTTCAACTTTTCTTTTGAGATTTTGCTCCTTTTTTCCAATAGTTTAGATAGAGTTTTTTTACTGATATTTCCCCAAGTTATTCTATCTTTTACCTTTTTTAGCATGCCGAGATATTCTTTTGTTTCTGGAGTGACGACACAATGATTTGGAGAATTAAGATTAAGCATCTTCAGAGTATCTTCTACACCTTCGGTAACATTCACAGAGCCCCTTACTCTAACGACAGCAAACATACTATCACTATTGTTTGATTTTAACAGTTTATAATTAACTGAGTCTTTTTAAAGATTTCATTGAGGAAGTTATAAATTTAAGTCTTATCTGATTCTGGTTGAAGCTCTTAATCAATACATTAACTGCCCAACGACATAGCTGATACCAATAACTATCAGAAACAGTCCAGCAAACAACAAAATCACCCCAAGATAGAATTTAACAGTGCCAGAAGCTATGTAAAGAGTCATGAATGCATTCATAGCAAGAAAAATGAACCCTATACCTACCCATATCAGACAAAAAAAAGCTAACAACTTGATTAACCCCATTCCACCACATTAATTATTTTCTTTCTCGGCAATAAAAGCCTAACTTTTTAATATCATCAATTTTATAATATTTAATTTCCAAATAAGAGAGAGTTAACATGCAAGAGATTGAGTTACCAAGACAGATAATAATCGGTGAAAGAGTTTATCCAAAGATCCCTAATTTACTCAAAAAACTGGATGACTTTAGCTCTATACTCCTAGTCATGGGAATGAAAACAAGAAATCTAGTCGGAAAAGAAATTCTCAAAATTCTGAACAATCATTATGAGTTGAACTTTATCTATGCCAAAAGTTGTGACCACTCTACACTCCAAAGAGTAAAGAAACATGCCAGCCTGGTTAAAGCCGATTTGGTCATGGGAATTGGTGGTGGAAAAAACATAGATTTAGCAAAGGCAGTCGCACAATACATGAAGATTCCGTACATTTCTATTCCAACGATTCTTTCTCATGATGGCATTGCATCGGATAGAGCTGTTATAGCTAAAGGGAAGAAGAAGTATCCAATTCTTGGAAGTCCTCCTATTGCAGTTGTAGCTGATTTACATGTTTTATCTCAAGCTCCGTACAGATATTTTGCTGCTGGTTGCGGGGACATGATAGCAAAAATAAGTTCGGTCTTGGATTGGCGATTAGCCAGAGATGAGAAAGGCGAGGATTGTGACGACTTTATCGCCAACTTGGCTTATTCGGCTGCTGAGACTATAATCAACAACGCCAAAAAACATGAGAAGGATTATAAAAATTCTGTTAAACTGTTATTAGAGAGTTTGATAACGTGCGGGATGGCTATGACTATCACAAAATCTTCTAGGCCTTGTTCTGGTTCGGAGCATATGTTCTCTCATACTCTAGACTTTCTTGTCCCTGAAAATACTGCTCTGCATGGAGAAAAATGCGCTTTAGGAGCTTACATCATGTCTTATTTACATGGTGTAGATTATGAAAAAGTAAAGGAAGCTTTGGTTTGTTACCGTTTACCAACCAACTTCAGGGAGATTAAAGTTTTCCCGAAAGTACTCATCAAGGCGTTATCGACTGCTCATAAGATAAGGAGTGATAGGAGATATACGATTCTTAAAAAAGGTGTGAGTAAAAAAGAAGCGGAAAAAATATTGACGAAACTTAAAGTAATTTGAGTTTAAATATTTAACTGTCCTATTAGGTCTTATGTCGTCAAGAGTCGAGGAAACGTACAGAAAAGCTGATTTAGAATTAGAAAATGCAAAAAATAAAATTTATTCTAAAATAATCCCTCCTTTAATCGAGATGGTTAAGGCACTTTATAAAGAATTTCAAGAAGTGTTAGAACCTGAAGAAGTGGTGGAATTATTTTTTGGAGAGAAAATGCCCAGTGTGTATAAATTTAGTAAAGATGGTGTTAAAACTGAAAAAGGTAAGATGATTTCTGGAGAAGAATATGTAGAAAAATCATTAGAACAAGAAAAAGATGATGATCAAAAATTTCTAAAATTAAGCATGTTGCTAGGCGAAATAAAAAATTGGGAAATAAATCAAAACAAAAAGTTAAAAGGAAAGTATTTGTTGTCTGGGAATGACGAATTTTTGAGGATGTAACAAAATTATTTAGTTCTCTTCCTTCTAATCGATCCAATCCTTTCCCTTAACGCCTTAAATCTGTCAAGAATCATGTGAATAATAGGAGTCTTAGCCCACTTCAAATCAAAATGATCATCGATTTCTATCCAAGGTTCATCCTCAATGTTAACATAAGTTATCGGATAATCTTTCGTCGTCAAATAATCTAATGCCTCCTGGAAGTAGAAGTAAGGTCCTCTATTCTCAATTATCTCGTTTATTGCCTGCATGAAGGCTTTTCCACCGTCCACACTAAATTTCATCACTCCAATATCCTCGCCAAAGGATTCTTTGGGATGTAATTTCTTACTCACTCCTTTAACTATTCCATTCCCATCAGTCTTAACCTTCATCTCTTCTGTTCCTACAGTTCCTTCCCCATCCACAGCCAAGACTATGTCTCCAGATGCTTCCATCAACCTCCAGAGTATCAGCGGCGAGAATAAATCATCCGCGTTTATTAGAACAAAGTCGTCGCCAAGTAATTCATCAGAAGCAAGTTTTACGCTCAGAATATTTTCAGTTTTGTCATACAGCTTGTTGAAGCAATAGTTCACATTCAGACCCCATTTCTTGCCGCTTCCAACATAATTCTTTATCAGACTATGTTTATATCCAGTAACGATGACAACATCATCGATCCCACACTTTTTAACGTTATCTAGGATGTGTCCGAGGATGGGTTTGTCCTCTATCTTGATCAGGGTTTTTGGGATGCGGTCGGTAATCGGTTTTAGCCGTTTTCCCCTTCCTGCTGCTAAAATTAAAGCTTTCACGGCTTTTCAACCATCCAATACTAACTTATTCTTGTAAAAATGCACACTTAAATTTTTATCCTATGAACAATATAAGTCGTTTTTTATGTAAATTTTAAAAAGACACGTATACTTATTCAATTGGTGTATGAATGTCAATTAAAAAAAGTCATATAATAAGACTACTCTTCAAGTCTAGAAAAGGCATGATGCAGGCGAAGGAATACAATAAAAAAGCGAAGGAGTTCTGGAAGAATAAGAATGAAGAACTGGTTGATGAGTTTACCGAGATTATGGAATCTAGTTCTGAGCTAGAATTATTTAAAATGTCCAAAGATTTTGTGAATAAAACCAGTTTTACTCAAATGATTTGTAGTGTGAGTGACATCCATGATTTAAGAAAAATTATAAAGGTCTTTGGAAAAGATGTCGTGTATTCTGATTTTATCAACTATGGTACTAGAACAGGCTTTCTTACCGTAGTTATAGCTCCAGCTTTGGCCGCTGCTGAAGCCTTAGGGGATGTGGACGAATCAAATATGGAAGAATGGCTGTACGGGATAGGAATATGTTTGCCTGTGGCCGCCGATATATGTGATTCAGTATTAGACGATGAAGTTATGAGACATCCTTTAATTCCTTACAGACTTTGGTTGATACTACATAAACTTGGCGCCGCCATTATCTTTAGGATCGGGTTAAATCATACCAGAAATATTAAAACTGGGGACAAGAAGTTAGATAAAAAAATTATGGGTAGATTGTTCGAAGGAATTAAAAAAGTTTCTCAAAAACAGATGATTGACTATGAAGTAAAAGATTCTCATTATGTCACAGTTAAAAAATTAGATGAAATCTATGACGGAAAAGTTTGTGAGATTGAAGCCACTGTTTTTGGAACCTTGCCGTCGAAGAAAACTGATATTGTTAAAACATTCGAAGAGGGGGCTAGATACTTTGCTGGGGAACTGCAGATTGCTGATGATTTTGAGGATTTGATAGGCGATTCTAATCTGCAGAAATTACCTGAAATCCCCAATCCATCCTTTTTCTTAACTTATTCGATTGACCTTTGGAAATCTGGTAAAAGGGATGCTAAAAAGATTATGATAGAGGCCGCAAAGAAAACCTTGGAGAGAGGGAAAGAATATCATAAAGACGTGGTTGACGCTTTCGATAAACTGCCAAAGAAATTTAAGACCAAACCGTTTTTTGAAGTGACTTTATGGTATTATAACAAAGTCTTGAATGAGAGGTTTAAAGAATTTTCAAAAGGAAAGACTTATTCAACTTTAAGGTCTCAGTTACTGCAAATGATGAAAAGTTAAAATCAGCTTCAGGAATCTATATATATCGACCGATACTACGAATTCTTCTATTGTTAAGATATGGAAAGGGGACCCAATCAGCAATATTTTCTAATTTTGGCCATTGTTCATTTATCATGCCTTTTGATTTTTCGTCTACCACACATATGTTTGTTCCAGGTAATTCAAAATGCTCTCCTAAATAAAATCTAATCTGTGCTGTCGTAGTATACCTTACAAATTTACTGAGCAATGAAGGAAATGCTTTTTTCCTTAAAACTTCATACTTTTCATGAGGAACTCTAACGTATACTACTCCATCAGCGTATGTCGCTTCGACATCGAACAACTCTTCATCTATCATACGATTTAATTGCCCTATAGCTCCTTTGATTAAAGAATCTATTTTTTGTGACATGAATTTCTAGTTGATAATATCCATATTTAAACTTTTTAAGTTATGTGTAAATCTTGAGCATACTTAAAACGTGTATCTTTCAGGACCAACTTCACTAAAAATAACAGCAACTTTCGGCTTCTTTCTATCGTTCAATTTCTCATCGTAAAAATTCTCATTAATGAAAACTCTCTCTTCTTCTCTTAGTTTTCTTATTCTTTCTCTATCTCCCTCTCTGTATGAACTCTTTATGAAATAAGGCATGTTTCTCATGTTAGCCCTGAGTGCCAAAGCCACTAGGTATACAAGCTGTCTGTCACTCCAGTTTACACTGGCAGATCCTTGTTGGACATAAACCAAACTTTCATGCTCGACCTTCCCTGGAGGTAACATACTTTCTGGAACGCCTTGACCTTTTGTAAACCTGATGATGGAATTTATAGTCGGCATATCAGAGAAGAATTCTTGATTTTTCAATGCCCATTCTCTTGAGAAATTGATTAGGATATGAGCAGTGAATTCATTCTTGGCTGTTAAATCTTCGAGCATCTTTAAATGTTTTCTTAAATCTTCTCCTTGCCTTTCAGGAGCAAGAGATGAGCTAAAATCACCAACAAACTTCAATCTTACATTGTGTTTCTTAATAAAATCCAACCAATCAGGAACAACTTTAACTAAGCCAGAGTATATGTTTCCATAGTCTTTTCTTGTTTGATGAAATTCTTCGAAAACATTAACATAACATGCCTTTCCTCCGACAGTCTTAACGATATGAACGAATCTCTTAGAAAAATCACTACCATCCACGTAAACTGCCTCATCATCCAGATTGGATGCTGTTCTGCTACCGTCAGTCATCAAGTATATTATTGTTTTCTTCATGTTCTCTTCTGGATTATCGATTCCAAGTTTTTGGCACGCTTCTTTGAATATACTTAGGATTTTCTCTTCTGAAGGTAATTCGTAAGGCAATTAAACACCCATGAGAATTATTTATACTAGATTTAAATATTTAAGGAATGTTTCAGAAATGATAGCATGAAATTCGGGGTATCGAGCGTAGCATACGAACCAAAGTTCTTGGAACTAGTAAGAACAACAAAGGAGTTTGAAAAATTATATTTGAAGTACATAGATTCAGCAGTTAAATTAACGTTAAAATGTGGTTTTAATATAATAGAAGTTTCTGGTTTATTCAACAACCCGCACGAGATTCTAGCCCCGATACTAAAACAAATAAAAAACAAGATTAAAGTTTTTGACGAAGTCACATTCCATGCACCGTTAAGACTCATATCAGTCAAAGCCATGAAAGAATCCATAATGATAGGTAAGAAACTAGGTGCAAAAATAATAGTTCTACATCCTGATTATTTTCCTGCGCCTCCTGATAAATTAAAGCCATCTCAAAGACTTTTAAGAAGTAAGCCTGAGGATTTGATAGAGTTAATATCTTTTTGTAAAAAAAGGGGTTTGATTCCTTGTCTAGAGAACATGCCGTCAGAGATGCCAAAATATAATAGGCCAGAAGAGTTCGATTATTTCGTAAAGAAAGGTGCGTATTTGACAGTAGATACTGGGCATGCCGCTACAGTTAACGTTGATCCAGTTTCTTTTCTGGAAAGATTTGGGAGGAAAGTTAAGCATGTTCATTTACAGGATGGTTTGACTGGGATGCCCGACATACACTACGCGCTTGGAGATGGAAATGTGGATTACGTGAAATTCTTGAATAAACTCGAAGAAATGAAATTCAAAGACTTTGTGATATTAGAGTTTCTATCAGAAGATAACGTTATTAAGAGTTTGAATAGGTTGAAAAAATTCATATGATTTTCTCTTTCCAAGAACAAAAATCTATCTGATTCTAAACTTATTGCGCGAGTAGGGATTTGAACCCATCGAGAATCACTTCTTTTTCTTAGTATATTTCAAGTAGAGAATAAAACCAATCGTCGCCAAAACAAATACTATTAGAGAAGCAAAGATCTTTTCCGCTTGTACTCCCTGGGCAATCGGATTGACCACAAAAGTTAGCAATAACACCAATAAAACAGCTATAGAAACAAATTTTTTTTCCTTTGGCGTCCAAGAAGTTTGAACTTCTTTGCCTTTTTTAAGAAGCCAGATTGCACCTACACAGATAACAAGTTCAGACCAGAAATCCCAGTAGAACCAGTAAGTGGTAAGGAGCTGAATTCTAGTTTTCCCAGCAAGCATTCCCATTCCCGACCCGCTTATGAAGAACAGAACATATATCATAAAGAAAAGTAGTTCAAGTATAGCTGCTCCAAATAGCATTATCTTATAGCTCTTTGACGTCTGTGGAGTTGATTTTGTCATGAAAAGAAACCCGAAGAACAAAGCGAAGCTGAAAGTCTCCATGAAAATTGTGCTAAGAGTAGTTAGTACGGAAGTGGGCCATGTATAGAAAGTCCCACTTCCTCGTGGAAATTCAAAAGTTGCTGGGTTAAGAATGGAGTAGCCTGGGCGTTCAGGCTGCCGGAACATCAAAACAATGAAAACCATTGCTGCTACAATCAAAAGGAAAATTCCTGCTGCTCTCCATTTTTTGTTTGTATCAAGTTCAAAGTTCAAAGTCGGATTGTACATTTCATAGAACAAACCAACAAGAACAATGAAAAAAGCAAAGTTTGTAAAATTAATCCATTCTCCAAATGAAAGAGTTGGATAACCTATGCTTATGCCAGTGATGTTCCACATTATTGGAGACCAAATTATCTGACCAGCAATTAGTATAAAGAAGGAAAGTGCAAATAGACGGTTCTTGATGTATTTCATTCTAACAACCTATATTACATTTTAAAGTATTTTCGCGACTTAAACCTTCTCTTCCCAGGACAAAAATCTATCTGATTAATCCAAACAATTATCTTTTTTAATCTTTGTATTAATAGTAGATTGTATGCCAAACGGAGAATGTATCTTCTGTAAGATAGCAATGAAGGAAATGCCTGCGAAGATAGTCTATGAAGACCAAGAATCCGTGGCTTTCTTAGATATCAACCCGCGTAGCAAAGGAATGTGTCTTGTCGTCCCAAAAAAACATTTTATTAATTTTGAACAGAACAGAGACCTGGCCAGTAAACTGTTCGATAAAGCTTTAATAGTGGGAGAGAAGATTAAAAGGTCATTAAACCCTATGACAGTCTACATGGCAGTCATGCCTGCACAAGTCCCTCATTTCCATATACGTGTTTATCCTGTTTACAAGGATCAAGTTCCCTTAATAGAGAACAAGCCTTTGGAAATAAGTCCTGAAGAATTGGATGATTTGGCCAGAAGAATCAGACTAGTGAACGTTCCCTGGAAAGGAAGGAAAGAAGTCGAAGTAGTCGAGAAAAGAATTGAAAAAAAGAAGGAAGAACCGAGACCAGAAAGAACCAAAGAAGACATAGAGCACATAAAAAGAACTATGGATGTCGCTTAGTTTCCTGATGAATAATTATTTTTAAGTTTAATTAGTTAGAATTTACTGTTAATTATAATATGCGGCTGTAGTCCAGCCTGGTTAAGACCCTGGCCTTCCAAGCCAGTGACCCGGGTTCAAATCCCGGCGGCCGCACTACTTTAAAACTCCAATGGCAGGATGATTAGGCATATATTTTCGTGTGACATGAACAATTAAAGTTTCTGTTCTTCTGATGTATGGAAATTCATGGATTTTTTCGATGAGATTTGACAACTCATTCATATTTTTTGCACGGACTTCCAAGATGATAGCATATCTGCCGAACACGGAATGAATTTCTGATATTTGTGGTAATTTAATAAGGTTTTCCATCTCTTTTGATTTTAAGATCTTGAGTTCTGTATCTATGAGTATGTAAGCTATTATATTGAGTCCAAGTTTTTTCTTATCTAAATTAACAGTGAAGTTCCTTATTATCCCTTTGTGTTGTAGTGATTTTATCCTGCTGTACACGCTTTGTCTGGTCATATGGCATTTTCTGCCCAAATCTGCAAAAGACATTCTACCGTTCTGGATTAGCTCTCTCAATATTTTTTTATCCTTTTCGTTTATCATACAACTGTAAAATTAATATTAAAATTTATTAACTTTTCGTTAAATAAAAATACAATTAAAACCCTAATGTACAGACTTAAAAAAATTGAATTTATATTCTGTCATTACCACTCATTGATAGTAGTAAATGCCAGAACAGAAATGCCCGGTATGTAAGGGAAGGTTGAGCTCTTATGGCTATGATGGGTTAATTTGTGTAAACTGTGGATTCGTTACACAAAAACCTGTTGTTTCTGAAGAGTCAGACGTTTGATAATATTTCATCTTTCTCGCTGGATATTCAATTGTAAAATTGAAGATAAAATTTATTAACTTTTCGTCAAATAAAAATATAATTAAAATTCCAATGTATTATTTTTTTAAATTAAAATTTATGCCTTGTCACATATCTCATAAATATGATAAGATGGTAGAATATGAATGCCCTTTATGCAGTGGTAAGATGGTCTGGTACGGTTATGATGGTTTAGTCTGTATAAAGTGTGGTTTCGTGGGACAGGGACCTATAATTTCTGGACAATTAGCTATTGTTTGAGAATACTATAATTCTGGTTCTTCAGTGATTGAATGTCGGAAATAGTGGGAAAACGGATACAAGATCTAGAAAGCATAGCCTCTAGATTTGGGAAGATGGTCAAGACAGAAAAAGAAGTTTCTGAATTCAAGGAGTGGATTAAAGAAACACTCGAAGGAGATATATATTCGAATTTAACAGCTTTGGTGAAGGAGCTTCAGGAACATGTGCCTGTTGTAATGAGCAGGAAAGATAGGACTAGGTTACTTTTCAATGGTTACTGTTTGAATTCTCTATTAACAAGGGAAGGAGTATTAGACATGAGGCAATCACCGCCTAAGCTTCGACCCTTTGAGCGTCTTGTCGATGCTTATATTCATCCAAATTTAACTTTTTATCCAAAAGAGCACAACCCTTCTATCCAAGGCGCTAAATCCTTATGGAAGGATATTGTGGACAAAGAGGAATACTTAAAAATTGAATTGAAGGGTAAGTATCTGGAGAATAATTATAAGGAGTGAAACTTTCAAACAACTTGGATCGGATAGATTTTATTCTATTGTAACTCCTCCTTTGGAATATTATCAAGATAAAGACTTGCTTGTTTACCAGCAACTTTTTGTACTGCCCAATGTAACACTTCATGATTTAGTACATTTTCAATTTGGTTCTCATCATGCTCTCCGAAGATGTATATACGACCATCGCCCGTATCATATATACCGTATACACTTTTTGGAAATGTAAATTCGAAGCTTGGACGACGTCTCGGCATAGAATTTTTTTAAAAAGTTTAAAGATTTAAACCTTATCTAAACCAACTCTAGGAATCAAATGAATTTATTGAAAACAGTAAAAATCGTCACTTCTTTAAAAAGTAAAACCTTAATAAACTTTACTAAGTAAATCTAATAGTAATTTGTGAGCCTATGAGACACGATACGCTAGCAGACGTGATGTCTGCAATAAAGAATGCGGATAGAATTGGAAAGACAGATTGCCTTACTCCTGCCTCTAAACTAGTGAGAGAAGTCCTAAAACTCATGCAAAAAAAAGGTTTCATAGGTGTTTTCGAATACATTGACGATGGTAAGTCTGGAAAATTCAAGATTCAATTGAAGAATAGAGTTAATGATTGTAACGTCATCAAACCAAGATATTCTGTTTCTGTCGATGATCTCGAAAAATGGGAAAAGAGATACTTACCTGCAAAAGGCTTTGGGATACTAATCGTGTCCACGACAAAAGGTGTTATGACTCATGAAGAAGCAAAGGAAAAACATGTCGGCGGTAAATTATTGGCTTACGCTTTCTAGTGGTTAAAATGGAAAAACAACTAATCCTTCCAGAAAATGTCACGGTTGAAATAGATAACAAGACTGTAAAAGTTACTGGGCCGAAAGGAACTCTGCAGAAACAATTCAAGTATTTTCATGATATCGCTATCACAAAGAAAGAAAACAAAATATTCGTTACATCTAAATCTGATAAAAAAAAGGTTAGAGCAATGATAGGAACCATTATCGCACACGTAAAGAACATGGTAAAAGGCGTGGCAGAAGGCTATACTTACAAGATGAAAATCGTTTATTCACATTTCCCGGTCACGATAAAGATAGAAGGTGACAAGTTCTTAATCAATAATTTTTTAGGAGAGAAAATGCCCAGAATTGCAAAGATACTCGGCGATACTAAGATTGAAGTTAAGGGTCAAGATGTCATATTAACCGGTCCGGACGTAGAAGATGTTGGCCAGACATGTGCAAACATTGAACAGGCATGTCGAATCACCAAGTATGATAGAAGA
>Ga0209636_10007428_pt1 | contig 11186 bp, 8 predicted proteins | sample DeeMarSWOR152_54_FD_187464 | JGI IMG/M metagenome (GOLD analysis project Ga0209636, IMG submission 187464) | Marine sediment microbial communities from White Oak River estuary, North Carolina - WOR-1-52-54 (SPAdes) (version 2) | ecosystem: Environmental > Aquatic > Marine > Intertidal zone >... | reverse complement strand
AAATCCACTTCCCAAGCCGATTCGATAGCCCAGAGTCAAGACGGCAAACAGAGAAACTTTTGGAGCTGATGCTTTGGGAAACATGACAAAGAAGATCAATATATACCAGCCCACTTCTAAAGCGAAAAGCAAATAAAGCGACCAGTGCCATTTCAGTCCAAAATCTTTTGGGAAAAACATCAGCGGAACCACTATGATAAAAAGAGAGACCAAAACAATTCCTCTTATCTCCCCTTTGAAATCAGAATTCACATTGCCTCCCTTTTATTAAATGTTTCTGGAAAGGTGTTCCAGAAGTTCACTCATTCTTATCTTCAAAGCCCCCAGATTTGCCTCTGGGACGCAACATAATACAAAAGCCTGTTGACTGAATTTCATTATCCAAAACTCAAGGTTTTCCATATGTATCAGGATCTGTTCGTACTCTCCAAACCCTATGCCCGATATCCCATCCTTCACACATCGGGTAATGCTGGCGGTGATTGCACCTATCAGCTCTTCTTTGAAAGTGGGGTTTAGCTTACTTTCCAGTACCAATCCATCCTCTCCTACCATCAATGCTCCCAGCACACCGGGCAGGGATTTCAAATAATGAACTCCGTCTTTAAGATCCACCACCCTCTCTATCCGCCAGCGTTCCTGCACCGCCATCACATCATAACCTGGCTTGCCAGAATCTGCTTTTTGCTGTATGGCCTTCAAAAGCTCTCCCACCACCTGATTTTCCGGATCAGCGGTTTTGTGCTTCTCTAAAAGCTTTTTGGCATCCTTTAGCTGATCTTTCTTTATAAGAATCTGAGCCAGAAGGAGCTCAGTGGTTCTGGTTCTTCCCTCTGCTTGGATCGCCAGGGCAAGCTCCTTTTCCGCCTCGGAATACATCCCTCTTTCCATGTTAATCTTTGCCATCACCAGATGCCCAGGACCATAATCGGGATGAAGTTTCAATCCCCGACTGCAGACATGAAACGCTTTGGCCAGGTCTCCTTTCTTACGATAGGCATCTGATAAAGCGGCAAAAATCAAGGATTCGGGATTGTTAGATAAAATCCCCTCACATTTGGAGATTCTTTCATCTAGCTGGGCACTTAGTTGCATAAATCCTCTCAGCTTAAGTTACACTTCACCTTGGAAATCAGAGATGCTAAAAAAATTGATGCCTGGCAAAAAGCTACTTGCCAGGACGGGGCCTCTGATACAAATCTGAAAGGTCCTTAAAATCTGGCTACTAAGTTTATCGACAGACAAATTCAATTACTTAACTTCAGTGGCTGAAAAAATAGGGCTAAGTGCTATCAGTTTCTGGGCTTGAGAAAAATCGGAAAGTTCATAAGGCGGTTGAACTTAAAAGTTTGAAATCAGCTCAAGACTTTTTTCATGAAGTAAATGCCTGAAGCTAGAGAAAGGATAAACAAAAGACGAAGTGAAGAGATTATGTTGGGAGAGATATTTAGAAGACCAACGCTCAGCGACAAGCTAAGAAATTGAGCCACAAATAGAAGGACAAAGGAGAGCGAAAGAAGAGTCCATCCGGAAGCCAACTCCCCATCCTTTAAAAATGATTTAACCCTCACCGAGATAAGAAAACAGGCTAATGTCCCCACCAGGAGCAAAATATCCAGAAGTGCCGAAACCAGCGACGAGGAGCCGCGAACTGCCGCTCGGAAAGCATCAGTGTTTTCATAAGCAAAAGAGACCGGCGCAACAACAAATAAAAACCAGAAGCTGATAACAAAAGTTAGCTTTTTGCTGGTCTTTTTCTTCAAGGACTTATGAATTTTTTCTATAAACATCGCTGGCTTTTCGTTAGAGTTTTCAAGAGTTCTTCCTCCAACTCATACTCTTTAGCAATCCGTCTCTGCTCGGCCACCACCTGAGTTGTCTCCTTCTTGATCTGAGAGATAACCTGCCTGGTTAAGTTTCTTCCCAAACTTCTGGAGATCGCCATTAAGAATTCTAACAGTAAATCATTTAGTCCATTTATCAACTTATAGAATCGGTTGGGCTGAAGTATTTTATATGTCGAGCTTTCCAGATGACGAAAGTCCAAGAAAACTTCGGAGCTTTCCAGCTCACCTAACAGAGGGTTTAAAGATTTTTGAACATAAAAACATCTCTTTAAAATCTTCTTCGCTCCCTCTCCTAATTTTCGGGAGGCCATTTTTTCAATGATCTGATAGGACTTAGAGTATAGTTTGATTATCACATACAAAAGAAGCTTCTCTTCGTCTATCTCTTGTTTCTTTATCTTTTTCTTTTCCCCTCCCTCAACCAACCCGGAGTTGATCAACCCATATAATGCCTTGCGTGTGCGAAATTCGCTCAAAGGGCTTACCTGCAAAAGCTCCGGAATGATCCTCTCTCCATCGATAAGGGGAAGTAACAGCAGCTCCTCTACGGTCATGGTCACTGTGCCCGACTTTATTTTGGGATTTTTCGGCATACGAAGTTTTACATCATCAGCCGGAAGGATTTGCTGAATTTGTATCCATTCGTCGATCCTTCTGGATCCCTCCATGATAACGTTCATGGTATTGAGCTGGGTGGTGATTTGGTCTGCAGGGGGCATTTTCCCTTCGTAAAAAATGAACTCACCTGAATTCCAGCCAAACAGGTTATAAGTGATCTCCTCTATCTGATATCGGAGACATCCTATCAACTCCTCTTTGGTTAAAACCCTCATCTCAAGGAGGATGGTGCCCAATCTTTTTTGAGTTAGCTTTTGAAGGCTGAGAGCCCTCTCCAGATCTGGCTTGGAAATCTTCCCTCTCCTTAGAATAAGATTTCCCAAAAGCTCATCTTCGCTTCCGAAAGAGGTTGCATAGATGATATTTCCCTTCATGAAATATATCTCTCTTTTCTGATCATCTCGGGAGATCAGAAGCATCCCCGTCTTACCACCCACACTGATCAACTGAAGCAGGTCGGATAAAGGAACCATCCGCAGATTTCCGGTAAGCCCCACTTCCTTGGTTTTAACGTTCATGCTCAGAAATGAACTTAAGGATTGAATAACATAGCCGCAAATGCATTCTTAAAGACACATACTCTCACCCATAAAATAATAATCGGGAGAAAATTCATAGTTCTTAACTTTCTCTTCTAAAAGATTTTATCCGATGTAGCTCGGACGGTGGGATAATCATACTTATTTAATTGGATTCACAGCCTTTTCAGAAGGGAAGCTTTAACCCAATAATCTATTCTTTCGCAGGATTGAGGTCTCCCGGAACTTATTTTGAGTGGACACAATTTTCTCCTTTCACCTAAAATGAAGGCATACTCACAGGTCAGCTTCCCAGATTCTATTTGCTAAGCTAATGGCGGGACAGTCGAAGATATTTCCGTCAGAGAGAAGCTTGACGCTACATAATCTTTAGAAAAGAAATCTTCAACTGCAAGGGCTTTTTGTCATCTTCCTGAAAAGCATGGAAAAAAACTGAGCACTTGAGTTTATAAAAGCTATCAGGTATTAAAAAGCCAGCACCCAACTTCAGTTAGGTGCTGGCTTTTACTGCTAACCAACTTGGATAATATATTGGCTAAAGTCTTATAAACCAGAAATCATCTTTTCTCTTTTCCCTTTTTCTTCTCGATATTTTTTACCTTTGTCTCTTTCTTCTGTTCGCTTGCCTTTATCTCCTTTACTTTTTTCGGCGTCTTGGTGGAAGGACTTACTTTTGTCGGTGCTTTTTCTAAAGGGACAGGTGTCTTCTTCTCAATAGCTTTCCGTTTCTTTACGTTTTTCGCTTTTGTGTCCTTTTCCAATCGATCATCAATGCCATTATTGTTCCTGTCTATGAAGTAATCATATCTCTCCTTGCTCTTTTTCTCCCCAGACCATCCCTTTGTTTTCTCCGATTTTTTGGGTGCATCCTTTTCCGTGGTTTCGCCCTTCCGGATAATTTTCTCAGAGAAGGTGCCAGTTTTATGTGTTACTTTTTCGCTTTCCCGTTTTTTGGTCTCTTTGAATTCGGCTGGCTTCTCTTTCCCTTCTGAACTTTTGTTTTTGGGACTTCGGTCTATGGCCCAAGCCGGAGAAAGAAAAGCCACTGTAGTTAGAATACACACCAAAACGGTAAAAATCTTCTTCATTTCTCTCACCTCTTATCAGCAATGTTTTTTGACCAATATCACGGTTAACCGAAAACCTTAAGTCATAAAAAGCATAATTTAAAAATGCCTAATCTTAATATATCGTAACTTCGTCACTTGTCCACAGTTTATCTTGGGGACTTTCTTCATTTTTTCCTTTCTGTTCCGCAGGCTAAAACCTGCGGTTTCCCAACCATCCTTCTGTATAGTGGTTCGATTTGTCCCGCCTGTAAAAAAAACCAATCCTCAGCTCCAGACGGGTGTTCCATGCCTGGCAGGCTTCACCCGCCGCTTGTTTCCTTGGGTGAAAACTATACCAGGAAGCAAAGGAATTTCTATCTTCTTCTCTTCCCTGGCTTGCTACTCCTTGCCTCCTTGACATGTGTTTTCCTAACACTAGCTGATTTAGACACTCTTTTTTCTCTATTGTTTATTTTTACCTTACTACTCTTCGGTTCTGACCTTTCGCTTTTGCGAATCTTCTGTGTCGCTTTTGATGGCTGTTTCAGACGAGTAGATTTATGATCCCTTTTTATCTTTTTTGATGTTTTGCCTTCTGCTCTGATTTTCTTAGCCTCTATTCTTCTTTTATCTAGGGATTTGACTCTTTCGGAAGGCAAGGATCTCCGGATGCTTTTAGCCCTGCCGACCTTTTCCCTTTTGCCCACCTTCGGTTTGGCGGTAAGACTTGAAGGATCAAGGCGATCCTTAAGTCCCCTTCGTTTAGTTGATAGTTCTCTTCTGAATTCTTTATCGTTCTTGAGGCGCGAAGCCTCAGCTTTAGCTAATCTTCCCTTCTCCACACGTCTAACCGGCTTCACCAAGCCACCAGTTTTGCCAATTCCCCTTCTTCTTTTGGCTTTTTCGGCTCGGTAGCTCTTCTCCACAAACCGCTCACGCACATATCTGTATCTATCGTAACAGTCAGCCCACACTCTGATGGTGTAGTCTCTTCTCACGCGAAACCAGTCTCTCCATATCCAACATCCATGAAACCAGAAGCTCACGTAATGTCTTCCTACCACCAGTGCGGGAATGGTTATGGGGGTGATGCCGTAGAACACCCCGTCAATCCATACCTCCACTCCCCAGGGATAGTCGAAATAAGCGCCTCCCCAAATTATGTCGACCGGACGGTCCACGTATACCACCTGGGGCCAGTAATACCACTTGGGGTGTGGATATTCCACGTTGAATACGCATACATCCGAGGCATAATCGTATGGAGCGATTTCGGCATTCACTTCCGCCATGAATTCAAATGGATCTTCTCCGTCCAGTTGGTATGCATATACTTCACCATCATACGAATACTCACCTGGGAAGTTGGGAAGATCTAAAGGCTTAAGACTTGCCACTGCCTGGATGTACTCCACTCCCTCCGGTCCATTTACGGTCAGATCGTAATCATCAAACCTATCTGGAATTCGGTAAACTCTTCCACCCTCCACGTAAGGGTCATCCCATCGATCTAAAGGATAGAGCAGAGAGACATATCCCCTGGTGTCTATGTTATACAGCACAATATAGCAGTCACGCGAAGCTTGGAAATAGATTTTTATATCCTCACCTGGATGATACGTGGCTCCTTCCCCTTTATCCACCCATACCTCCACATCCAAATAGGGATAGGAGATAACACGATGCTTTACGCCGTATGAATCATCATAATCCTTGATGATACTTCCGCCTGTCTGGGCAAAACTTGCCTGCCAACATAGAAAAGCTTGCCCGAAACAAAGACCAACAACGAACATAACTGTAATTAATTTCTTGTTTTTCAACATGTTAAACACTCCCGCTTTGAGTTTATAATCAGCATTTTTATTCTTTGATTTTCACTTCAAGCTCACCTTTGAGCATCTTTATTTTGTGTCATAGTCACTCTCAGATAATTCTCTCCATGCGGTGGCCTGGGAGCAAGCTCTTGATTTCCTTGGTCAACCTGATGTGCCCAGTCGAAGTATATTTTGATGTCGCTAACGATTTCATTTACTCTCAGCTTAGCATAATGATCATCTGCGGTCCAGACTATGTAGGAATGTCCCTGTATCACCTCCACCCAGCCAACCCTGGACCAACCTTCTGAAGGTGACCAGTTAACGTCATCTAAGTCTTCTGTATATCCGAAATCCTGAATGTCCGTGAGGCTATCCGCCACACATAAAAAGAAAGTTTCCAGACCATGGTCATATTCCAGATAAATATCCGTGTAATAATCTCGCCAGTGCAGAACCTCTGGCTTAGAGAAATCGAAGCCGGAAAGCGAGGGCTTGTAAAAACGATCATACATTCGCCAATCGAATCCCTCCGGTCGGGGAGTGTCATAGACCACATCTGAAAAATCGCTCTCGTTTCCGTGTCTGTCCCTGGCTGTCACGGCATAGAAGTAGGTGGTTCCGTTTTCTACATTCCAGTCTACATATTCGGCTATTTTAGTGGTAGCGGTTCGATAGTAATAGTCCTCTCCGTCTTCCCTCCGATATACTCGGTATTCTTTGAAATCCTCTTCGTCATTATCATACCAGTACAAATAGACTGCCTCATGTGCGGTGACGCTGTAAAGACCTTTAGGCACGGAGGGAGGGGTGTAATCAGGCCGAAGTATATAGACCTCATCCTCACAACCACCAAAAATGAAAACCCACCCAACCATAAGGATTAACAATAAAAAGACCTTCTTCATTTTGACACCTCCATCACCTGACTTTCCTATGCCCCTTTGCCTTTTAAAGCAAACCTTGTGCCAAACCCTTCTCCTTGAAGTCGAACTTTAATTTGCCCCTTAACTATCAACCATTCAAATAGTTAGCATTTAGGCTTTGACGGCTGATTTTTTCTTTACTTTTTGTTTCGCACAAAATTTGTTCAAATAGAAAAGAAAATTGTGCAGGCAATGATTTCATACTTCGCCACCTAATTTTTGGTCTTTGACTTATTAACCCCAAACCCAACCTTCCCAGCGTTAAGTCAAGATTTGCCCTTCTCAATTTTTCGTTTCAACAAAGAATAAGCACAGTTCGAAACAAAACTCCTTGACAAATGAGATTACTGTGGTTTAAATGGGGAGTGTATCTCTATTAACCGCGCGATGTTATTGATCTAACGGGACCAATAATGATAGGTGCCCCTAAGGACAAGCTTAACATATTACAGGTGTGTCTCTCCCCCAGTTGGGGCGGGTTGGAGATGTCAGTTCTGAAAATGACTAAGTATTTTTTGGATCGTGGACATCGATGCTTCTGCCTGTGTAAAAAGGAAAGCGAACTTCACACCAATCTTCACAAGGATCGACTTCCACACCTCTCCATAAAAATATTCAGCCACTACTCCCCGTGGAGCATATTCAGAATCCGAAGATTGATTAAGGAAAATGGGGTCAACGTGGTTCACTCCCACTTCCTCCACGACTTATGGTTACTCTCTCCTGCCCTGTGGGAATTTCCCCAAACAAAGCTTTTTGCCACTTGCCACATGCTTTTCAGCCGGACCAGGAAAAAAGATTGGGGTCATCGATTAATATACAGAAGATTGGAGAAGATAATCGCCTTGACTCGAATAGCCAGAAAGTTCCATCTCAGATGCCTTCCAGTCTCCTCTGATGATATGGTAGTTATCCCCAATGGGATAGATCTGTCAAAATTTTCACCCGAGAAGTACAGCAGGAATTCTATAAGAGAAGAGTTCATGATAAAAGCCAATGAGCCGATGGTGGGCTTAATCGGTCGATTGGCTCAGAGTAAAGGTCAAGAAGAGCTGGTGTACGCGGCCCGTGACGTGGTGAAGGAATTTCCAAGTTGCAGGTTTTTAATGGCTGGCGAAGTGACAAAAGGGGAAGGAAAAGGGGTTCTGAATAAGATTCAAGATTTAATAAAGAAATTTCATCTGGAGAACAACGTGATCATGGCTGGCTTTCGTACCGACACTCCGGAGATACTAAAGGCTTTGGACATATTCGTATTTCCTTCTTACAAGGAGACCTTCGGCATTTCCCTTCTGGAGGCTATGGCAATGGAGATCCCCATAGTGGCCACCAATTCAGGGGGAGTTCCGGAAATATTGAATTATGGCAATTGCGCTATCCTCATCCCTCCTCGAGAAGCTCAACCCCTGGCGGAGGCAATCAAAGAATATCTCAAAAACACTAACTTTGCTAAAAAGATGGCTGTAAAGGCCCGCAAAAAAGTGGAAGAGGAATATGATCTAAATCTGGTCTTAGATAAAATTGAAAATTTGTATCTCAACTCCCTGGGTATTCTTCAATCCTGAAATCTAACCAGGGTTGAAAGGCATAGGTTAGATGTAGGTTTCTCGCCTCATGACCTTGGACCTAACTGACTGAGAGAAGGAATATCCCTCCAAAAATCAACAAGGCGGCAATAAATCTTATCTTTCCATATCCCTCCCGAAGAAAGAAGCTTCCTAAAATCACTCCAAAAACTATACTTATATTTCTTGCCGCCCCCAGATAACTCACCTTGCTCATCCTTAACGCAAAAAGAACCAGAACGGCACTGAAGAAGCCAAAAAGTCCCATCAGGAAAATACTTTTTAAGTTGTGCTTAAATTCCTCTTTGATTTGTTTCCCTTTCTTTTTTAACAGAAGAGAGCTCACCAAAAAGAAAGTCATGCAAACAATTATTAGATAATACAGGGTGAACGGCTCTACCATCTCCAGGTTCTTCTTGTTGATCAAAGAATATATGGCAGTACACGCTCCTGCTCCCATGGAGAAAAGAAAGGGTTTGCTTTTAAAAGCTTTAAAAGGTAAGGAAAGATGGGAGAACAAAAAAGATGGAAGATGAATCACATAAGAGCCGAATACGGTAATCAAGATACCCAAAAACCCCAGATAGGACACCTTTTCATTCAAAAGGATCAAGGCGAAGACAAGGATGAATATCGGTCCAAAGCTACGAGTTACTGGAAAAATCACAGAAAGGTCTCCCTTATCATAAGCACTTACTATGAATAGATAATAAAGGGTGCCAGTTCCTCCGCAGAATAATATCCCCATCCACGACCATAGACTGCTGGGGAAGCTTTCTTCTCCCAACAGATTCCGTCCCCAGATGAAGATGGGGAAATAGAGTATGAGACTGATCAAAGATGCACCAGTCACAAAAGCAATTTTTCTTTCGCTTCCCTTTATCAAAAGATTCAAGGCGGCTTGAAGAAAAGCTGAGACTAAAATAAGCAGAAGCGCTTTAAGAGGCATATGAGGTATCCTTAAACGTTCAGAAAGCTGTTTAGCGCAGAAGAAAGAATTAAAAACTTAAATCATCTACAACTTAATCCTTCCGAACAGCTTCCTCTAATTTAACGTATTTTTCGTAATTGCAAAGCGTAAACTTGGAGAACCCTGGATGATGAAAAAGCAAAAAAAATCCTTTACAAATTGAAATCGGAATTGTATAATTTATTCTAATTTTAGCTAAGAGAGGAGAATGCCCGAAATCAATTTTTCATTGGACTGAAAATCTCGTTCAAACTTTTCAAAAAATGAATAAGAATTTCTATCTGGGTGTTGATATAGGATCGGTCAGCGTGAAGGTGGTGCTTCTCTCATCTGAGGGAGAGATACTTCGATCTTATTATCGGAGATCTACAGGGCAACCGCTTCCTACTCTAAAAGGCATCATAGCGGATCTTTTTGAGCACTTCAATCCGGACGACATAAAATCCTTAGCCTCCACCGGCACCGGTGGAAAGCTGATAAACTCCATCTTAGGAGGAAGCTTCGTAAACGAGGTGATCACTCAAGTAAAAGCCACCGGTTTTTTGTGTCCTGAGGTCCGAACCATAATCGAGATGGGAGGAGAGGATTCCAAGCTGATTCTTTTGCGCTGGGATGAGGGCTCCAAAACTCCGGTGCTGGAAGACTTCTCCATGAACATGCTCTGTGCGGCTGGTACTGGATCGTTTTTGGATCAGCAAGCCAACCGATTGAAAATCTCCATTGAAGATGAATTTGGAAAGCTGGCACTAAAATCAAAGAATCCCCCTCGTATTGCCGGAAGATGCAGCGTCTTCGCCAAATCGGATATGATTCACCTTCAACAGATTGCTACCCCGGACTATGATATCGTCGCCGGATTATGTTTTGCCATGGCCAGGAACTTCAAAGGCTCCATTGCTAAGGGGAAAAAGATAGAAAAACCTATCTCATTCCAGGGTGGTGTTGCCGCCAATTTGGGGATGAGGAAAGCTTTTGAAGGTGTATTTGGGCTCTCCGAAGGTGAGCTGGTAATTCCGCAATTCTATAAGGAGATGGGGGCCATCGGGGCAGGTCTGTCCATCATGGGAACAGAAAAAGCAGAGATTCCCTTCTTGGGCTTAAACCGACTGAATGAATATTTAACTTCCAGCAGAAGAGATCACAAAGGAAAAGAACGTTTGGTCTTTGCTTTTCCTGAAAACAAATATTATGAAATAACCCAAAAACACCGGGTGCCGCAAGAAGACAAAATCGACGCTTTCCTTGGAATTGATGTGGGTTCTCTATCTACTAATGTGGTGGCAATCGATAAGAACAAAAATGTGATCGCCCGGATCTATCTTATGACCGAAGGACGTCCCATCGAGGCGGTGAAACGTGGACTGAAGATAGTGGGCAACCAGATTAAGGAGAAGGTGAATATTCTGGGTGCGGGAACCACCGGATCAGGAAGATACTTAACCGGAGATTTTGTAGGGGCAGACGTGGTGCACAACGAGATCACCGCACAAGCTGTTGCCGCAGTCAGCATCGATCCAAAGGTGGATACCATTTTTGAGATTGGGGGACAGGATTCAAAATACGTCAGCCTGCAGGATGGAGCGGTGGTGGATTTTGAGATGAACAAGGTGTGTGCGGCTGGGACCGGGTCTTTCTTACAGGAGCAGGCGGAAAAGCTCTCCATTAATATCGAGGAGGAATTCGGAGATCTAGCGCTTAAGTCGAAATGTCCGGTCAATTGCGGAGAACGTTGTACCGTCTTCATGGAATCGGATCTGGTAGCGCATCAGCAATCCGGCGTGCCCAAAGAGGATCTGGTGGCAGGGCTGGCTTATTCCATCGTGTATAACTATTTGAACAAGGTGGTGGGTGATAA
>Ga0209636_10007427_pt1 | contig 11187 bp, 14 predicted proteins | sample DeeMarSWOR152_54_FD_187464 | JGI IMG/M metagenome (GOLD analysis project Ga0209636, IMG submission 187464) | Marine sediment microbial communities from White Oak River estuary, North Carolina - WOR-1-52-54 (SPAdes) (version 2) | ecosystem: Environmental > Aquatic > Marine > Intertidal zone >... | reverse complement strand
GACATCAAAGAAGCGTTGTTGAACCTTAGACCACTCTCTCTGATGTCGGCGACCTAGACGGGACGCATACTGTGAGAACTCTTGATGAAGGATAGTGATAAACCATATAGGATACTCATAGCTACGCGAAGCAGCCTCGGCCATCTCCTGCAGTATGTGTAGGTCGCTTTCTTCCGGCCTAAGTGCCGCATGCTCAAGTATTTTCCCCAGCTCATCCACGATCACGATTATGCCTGAAGCTCGATCCTCTTGCATTGAGAGCTTTGATAGGTCCTCGAATAGCTCTACAAGAGCGCGCGTACCAGTACGACTGCCTGTGACTACAGGCTTGTGTTTGCGAAGCAATCTTTTAAGCAAACCATTTCTACCTGACTTCTGAAGGGATCGTTTTAGGTTTTCTATTAAACACGTATACAAGTTCTCTCGTGTCCCTGTCGCTAATATAGGTATGTACCCTTGATTAGGAGGTGGGAGCAATTGCTGCCCGATCTCGCCCAGGCATTGACGAGCCTCTTCTCGGGCTGCATTGGTAGACGTCTGGTCGAGAAGTCTGGCGAAATACATTGCTAGGGCAGATTTTCCAGATCCATAGGGCCCAGATATGGATTGTGCACGGTAAGATGGGTCTGAAGCCCCGCGAGCCAATAGCGAAAGTGCGGCGAGAGATCCACGCGTAACTAAATACCCATCAATGGCATCTTTGGCATAGAAGTCGCGTTCAAGGTGGACTGAGCGAAGGAACCGAGGGTTGAGTGATATCAGTCCAGCCATACTGGACTTACCTACTGCCATAATAATCCTCCAAGAACGACATCTGGTTGCATGCAGATTCTCGTAGCCTTATCACACGTCGAACCAAAGACGTATCTTCGAAGATCATGTATCCAGAGGTCACGTCTTTGAGGGCATCCAGATAGCCTAACGTAGATTCCTGGTCAAGCTTGAAGATTAACCCAGGGCTGCCCTCAGACCTCATTATCTCTCTAAGCTCGAGCGCTTTTCCTCTATTGTTTCGCTTGTCCCAGAACTGAGCGAGAGCATAAGCAAAGACCGCAGCAGGGAGAGTAGTCTTAGGCCCGGTCTTAAACCGCAATCGTTCACTGTCAGGTTCCTGAATAAGGATACCCAGGTTACTTAAAGGACACTCAATGGTATCGTCAATGTGCGCCTTATCTGCCCTAGGAGACAAGTAAGTGTGCACGAAGCAATCTACATCGCGTTTAATCGTTGAGTGAGATATGTCAGACCATCCCAGTGCCTGCAAATCTCTTATTAGTAACTCAACCATGGTAGTTCTAGTAAATGCATACTCGTGAAAACGGTTGAAAGCCCAATACCAGGTAGCTGCACGGCTTCCTACACTTGCCAAGTTCCAATGGATGAGCCATAAAGTAGCGTCATCCTCCAAGAATGGGTCCCACCCGTTTTCACTAAGCAGTCTGCTACCAAAGTCAGTAGGCCGCAGACTCCTTGAGCGCGTTTTTGGTTCTTCCTCCACGACCCGAGTAGCAAGACACCAATGGCGGATGGATTGAACCATGTTTTTCCCTACACCAAGGCGCACGACAGCATCGTCACGTTGAAATGACTCAGAATCACCACACACAAGGTCGAGGCCTTTCTTTAGCCAGAAGTAGCGGAAAGCAAACGTTTGATGCCCTGCGAAGGATTTGGAGAATGGATGTTGTGCTGATTCATAACTGGAAAAATGAGTTGTTCCCATTGCTAGTCTCCACGCCCACCCGTTATATGGATGTCTTCTATTCGACGAGGTACGTTGTCCAAATCGTATTTTCGGTAGCGGCGGTGCCTGCGATCGCCAATGAGATAGGCAGGCAACTTGCCATTGGCAGACCACGCGTAGATTGTCCTTCTTGACACCCTTAAGTAGCGTGCCGCCTCTTCAACAGTAAACCATTCCAAAGGCACGTCCATCATTGATTGTTGTGCAGACATAGAATCCTTTTGCATCCTCCATTTTTGGTGGCATTATATCACATAGTAGCACATCCAGGCAATAACATTCGCGTGTGAAAGACAATTCTTCCAAACATGACGGATGTTCTTCCTTCAACTTGCCACTTCTCCCCCTCCTTCAGCTTCGACAGCGACACCGAACTCGACTCCTCGATCCTACCATACTTCATCACCTCGTCAATTAGATCCTTGCTCCACAGACTGTTCTCAACGATGCGGCCAAGGGACGTGGCATCAAGCTGTGACACCTCCATCCACTTACCTGCAGCCTTTACGCTGTCATCCTAAGGCTTGGTGCTGCCAAGGCCCCGAACAAAGTCACGAAGCCCACGAAGGAACGACAGGTCTTCATCCGAGACAGTCATCCGGATCGGGTGCATTACCCTTTTCCTCACGTCGTTCAGTTGAGCTATACTCTCTAGAAAATGCCCCTTTGACTGCACATGTTGACCGACGAATCGCAAGTGGGGTTCAAATACTCTCCAGTTCTTGTCAATTATTGTCTTCAGGTCGATTAAGTCGGTATACCTATAGAGCTCCTCTCTGTGAGGGTCTTCCTCCCTTCTTCTTGCACACTCACTTCTTATCTGGAGGGGTATGCCCTTGACCCACCAACCATTCTCGTCCTCCCCCAATGATTCCTGCAGCGTGCAGCGTACAAATTGGTGGAGAGTCGTCTCTAGTTCCCCTATCAGTCTATACGCCAGGACACGAGGCTCCTTTGCAGCTGCTTTCTCTTCAATCCAACGCCTGATTTTCTGATCTTCCAGTTCACGGCGAATCATATTGTCTTCGGCAACAGCCCGCATCAGCGCGTCAGCCAGCGTATTGATTGACCGATTGATGGGGGGTTCATCAATAGTAGTGCCAACCTTGGTCAATGCCCAACTCTTGTGCGTTCTGTCGCCTGTGCGCGCCTTACCAGCAACGTGCAATGCTACAGCCGTACATCCGCTAAAAGGCCACCCTTGAGAGTTTCTGCCAGTGTTGCAGACAGGACACAGCCAGTCGTAAACGGCTAAGACACCCTCGTCCTCTTGAGTCATTTCTGGTTGCCACTGCCTTTCTAGAGCTTTGTTCAACTAACTTTGACGCCACAGAGTCTACGCAGGTCCTTCAGCCAAGTTGTGTCAAGGCTTACTTCGTCTCGCTGCGCCTACTACCGACTAGCCAAGCGCTTTCCTAAAGTCATTTAGCGTGTCTTCTAGTTTTGGAAATGGCCGATTGCCTACTTCTATGGCCACGACTCGGCACCACCAAAGAAAAGCCTGAATCGCAAGAGGACTCTCTATGCGATTCGGAAAATACAGAACGGGTTGCCATTGCTGTCGCGAAAGTGGGTACTGTAATTCCGACTCTTTTAGCCTTCTGGCGAAGTTCAAGAAATCTTCAAATTCGCGCGGCACTTCCTTTTCCAAATGTGTGGCCCGTCGCACGTCCCCACTAGCCATCAATATATCGCTCCAGCCATACCTTCTCGCATTGAACACCTGGGTTACCCATTCTTTATGCGTGCCAGTCTGAGGATTGCAGCCGAGCCAGCGGGTGACAAGAAGTCCGACAGCAGGCTGGGCCACTCCGATCGGTTGCAGTGAGACTACCCTAGGTCCCGCGATTGCCAACTGATACGACAACAAAGAAAAGACAATTTCTGCCGCACCAGCCTCCAAGAAGTTAAGCAAGGGTGTCCTTACCTCTTCAGGCTCGAACTGGGTGTAGTATTGCAGAACGATTTCCGTATCTGGGCCTATAAACCATAAGGCTTGTTGATCCATGAAATCCCTTAATGCACCCATTTGCTTCACCTCCGACTCTAGTTGTGGGTATGACCTAATTGTAGACTAGCAGCAAAACCAACGCTACCAGACCAGAAACAAACGCCCATAAGAGAAAGTTGAGCAAAAGTACGGACCACCTGTAATGTGTCTTCTCTGCATAGATATGTACTCCAACTTCAGCCTCGATCGCCGCAGCTGAAACAACCGTATACATGAGGCCAGTTACCAGTGCCAAAGAAAAGGAAGCTAGGCTGATTACCTTTAGCGCAACTAATGCTGCTTGTGCCCCACCAATGCCGCGGCTAGCCACTACGCCGATCAAAAAACCCGAAGTGAGCAAGCTCCAGTTCGTGAGCGCTCTCGTAGCGTCATAATTGCTCTTCGGCAAAAGTTGGGTTCCTTCCACAGGAGGCAGTTGGTGTACTCGCAGCAGTAGCTCATCCCTAACCCCTCGGATTCGCTTGTTGCTCAGACTTGCCCACTGCCACAAGGTGAGATTGAATACCCACTCTAAAGCAATAAATGTCCCAGTGACAAGAGCCCACAGAGGGACTGGCCACAGGTCATTTCGGCAAATCCACACCCAGCAGGCGACACCGACCAGAATGAGCCAACACATATAGGCTACCCTCGCCAGCCACCACGGGCATAGCCAACCTAGTCTTGAAAGACAGTCTCCTGGACTTCCGCATTTACGTGCCATCAACGTCATATCCTGCAATCGGTGCCCAGTAGAATTTGTACGGCATTAAACCCTTTCTGATGCTTCCCACAACTTCGATCATACATGGCAGCCGCTGGCAGAGAAATCTTTATCGCAGCTCTCCAATTGTAGACTGTACCGCCGCTGAACTTCGCTGTCAACTTTCCCTTTGGTTTATTGCAACGGCTAACCGTGCACTACAAGAGTAACCCTTTGTGTCCGCCGGGATTCGATGAAGGAGTCCACCTCGACATGTGGTCACATGTTTCTGGTGCACGTCCGACCATCACAGTAATGTGAAGTGGCAAAGCGCATCGTCGAGAATCTAAAGAAACCCACTGTTACTGCTAGACCACCTCCAAATCTACTTGGCTCGTGACAACCAGTATTGCTTCCTGACTTAGCTCGCGCTTCAGCTCCTCCAACGGTTCCTTGAGAGAGAACTCATTGTCGGACAGTAGGTTGACTAGAACCGAATCTTCAGAAACGCCACCGTAATAGCCTTCGCCTCTCAGCAGCGTGTAGCCATTCGGTAGGTTCGCATTCGCCCATTGCCTGACTTTGTTCAAATAGTCACTGTCAATCCTTCTTGAACCATTATCGCTACCTATGTATATGTCAATCCTGTACGGCATAATGCTCACCCATCTTGTTCTCTGCACTTCTTTGTGACTGCCAGTCTGCCCTGGCCCATGCCTTCAATAACATAGCCTTCGTCTTCCCATTTTAACTTTGCATCGGCGAACTGGCCTTCGTATTTGACTATTTGCGTGGGAGTGTATCCACCGTGTTGAACAACGCGAATAGCTTTGCTGGTCTGAGGGTCAAATTCGATAATATCTCCAAATTTGTACTCTTTGGTGTAGACTGGCAGGTTGTTGATCTCTCCTGTGTTTTGGGAAAGCTCCTTCACCCAGACGCCCTCGTAATCGAATTGCTCGTGTTGTAGCGGGATGAGTATCTTAATCATTAAAACGACCTCAATAATCTATGCCCACGCTTTTGCAGAGCTTCGACCCTCATAGATTCACCAATTCAGTAACTAACATAGGGCTGGAGGCCGTACTTCTCTCCAATCTTGAGGGCTGTCACCAGGGTATCAAGCCTATCCCTGAAGCCAATAATCCTGGCCCTCGTCGGCTTGCTGTCGGTGTCAAATACTGCCCAATCAGCAACCTCCTCAAATGTCTGCAGATAGGGCAAAGCTTCTCTGATCTCCTCTTGAGTATAGGGCTCGTCACGGTAGATGAACTTGGAAAGAAACTCGTCGACAAAAGGCGCGGGCATTGTGTCTATCCTGTTTGAATGGAGCTTGCCTTCATCTGGCAAAGATCCCCTTAGCACATCAAAGACCTTGTTGAAAAACTCTTCCGGCCCTTTATTAACCGTTACTCCCTGACACATCTGGTACAACTGCTCAATCTTATCAATTGGCAGCTCGCCTCTACTCCTGTCTATATAAGGGAAAGAGAAGAAGGCATCACGCAGTTGCTCTTGGTCAATGGTGGCTGCGTACAAAGCAGTCAGCAGAAAACCCTGCCGAAATGAATCCATACCAGGGTAGTTGCTGAACCGCAGATAGCAGTTTTGCTCGTCTAACGGCCTTATCGGACACAGCTTGCAGATTCCCCCTCGTTTCTCGTAAGGAAGCTCCCACCAGGCTGAAATCAAGTTACCATCCCCGCTTCTTTCGATCCACTCCCCTGCCAGCTGTTTGGGCATCTTTTTTGCCAGCACCATAACGCCGGGCTTGGCTTCAACGTATGGTTTGATGAGTTTTTTCTTATTCGAATCAGTGTAATATTCCTTAAACCAAGCTCTCTTCCAGGGCCAGTTTATTTCAGATTGGACAAAAGGAGGCTCGTCTTTCATCAGCTCTTCGTAGATCGTTGGCTCCTCATACCTCAACACATTCATATTGACTCTTTGGTCAATTTCTCTGTAGGGTAGAAGATCATCATCACCTTCCGCAGGTATTTCGGAGTAAAACCCTACGATCTTACTTCTGTAAGGCCTGCATAAGGCGTACTTACAGTTTTTCAAGCTCTCCTCTGTGAAGCTGATATCTATTCCCATTCACATCACCTTGTTCTGATTCAATAATCCTCCGGCAAAAGCGCAGTTGTAGCTTCTCCTTCACCGTCGTCAATAAACCACAAGTTAGGCTTGCCACCATCGATGTTCTCAAAAACTTGGAGATAATCCAGCCCTTTGTGTTGTTGTGCCTGCCTCTGCAAGTGGAGCAAGCACTCCACAATGCTTTCTTTGCCGTATGTGTTTAAGGCATTCGGTGTGGCCAGGAAAGGCTCGGTTGTAAAGTAGTACCTGCTCCTGGGGTCGTCTAGAGATATCTCCTGTGGTTTCAACCTGAGCCCGTATTCACGTATCACTTGTGTCACCTAGTACTGGACCCACCTGTTGTTGGTAAGATCCCAATCTCTGTAGCCACATTTCAGGCAGTAGGGCTTATCACAGTCTGAGCAATCAACTTGAAACTTCTCGTATTTTTTCACTTCTGGATTCCACTCCCACCAGACATCAGTGTAGAAGCTCTGGCCGATCTCCAGTGGCTCGCCGCAACAGATGCAATCGGGTTGTCGCCCTTCCTTTTCAGCAAGCTCAAACATCTGCCTGATCTCCGGATCAATATCAGAATAGAATTCAGGAAACCCAGAGTCCCTATTCCCTTGCGGTTCGACTTTTTCAGACATCAGTATCACCTTCACGGCCTTTCTGGATTGACTCTGCCTGATAGTGCGCCTTCATCTCTTCGAGCAAATCATCGCCCTTCTCCCCTATCAGCTTCATCACATCCGAGTCTGATTCAATGCGGTATTTGCTGCCCAAAATAGTCTGGAGCTTGCCAAGGGTTTCCCGGTCAAACAGGATTCCAGTGGAATAGAGGGGGTCATCATAGCCGACTTCTTTCTTAGCTTGCTCAAGTATGGCGTAGGCCGTAAATAGCTGCTCAAAGCTCCTGTCAACCCAGATGTCAAAGCCGGTAGCAAACAGGTTGCTCGTCCTGGGGAATACTCGGGCAAAGTCTATGTCGGCACACATGTACCTTTGGATGACCAGGTCGTTCAGCTCTTTCAGCATGCCTTCAGATTCATGGTAGGCAAGGATTGTATCTGAGAACACTTTGGCATAGCGCTCAGACTCGACCTCGTAATAGCCCCTCCAGGGGTCAGTGGAGTGCCAGGTGGTCCTGAAATCTCCTTCTGTGTCGTTTCTAGTGTGGCTGATGAAATAGGGTTCCTCCTCATCGCGGTAGTATACAGTGGCTATTGGCTCATCTTCGTAATAGCAATATTCACACAAGGGTTTGCCTTCGTAGTGGGTGGCAGGGTCACCGAAATAGACCTCATCTTGGTTCCTTATTGGCTCGTCGCAGGAGGCGCATACCGTATTCTTTTTTGGAGTCATGAACATATTAATCGCCTTCTTAGCTTAAAAGGGCTTTGCATGCAGCATGCCGATTATGCCTTTAAGACAGAGGGCAGACACCCTCCTATCAAGGGCTTCCGTCCACCTCTACCAGTTTTGTGCCACAATATTCGCACACTGCCTTATCCGGGTCATACTCATCTATTAGATAGACAAAAGTTGAGTAGCACCTCGGGCATGCCAGGTCGATGGTATTTTTCTTCATGTCAATTCCTCCTTTGCTTTTTGATTCGGAACACCCTAATCCTGCCCCAAAGCTGGGCTCGATTCCACGTGATAAGCCCTTCGCGGATGAGCCTGTTCATATAGTCGGGGAAAGTCCTGATGGCCATGGGCCTGAGGCCTTCGCTCTTGCACTCTGCCAGATACAAGCGCCATAGCTCTCCTGAGAGCACCTCGCCTCTTTTCTCTACTAGGTGGTAGAGCAATCGATGATGGTCACTGAGCGCGCTCAGCGCGTAGACCTTCTTCAGTTCTCGGGCCTGATTCCATGCCTCATCCACGTGCCTATTTTCGATAGTGCCGCTGACATCCCTCTCCGCCTGTTGAGAGGCAATACCCAATGTCTGAATGGCGCACCTGGCGTCGCCAACTGCAAGCTGGGCAATCCTGCGCAGAGTCCCCTCTGACCAAGCATCTGGCTCCAGGCCAAGCTCTGCTCTGAACCTGCAAATGGTGGCAAGATCTTCAGGCGTGTAGGGTCTGAATTCGATGAGCTTCGGGTTGAGCCTTGACTTGACCCTATCTTCGAGAACATGGAGCGAGTAGCGGTTGCCAGCTATGCACACCAGTGCAAGGTTCTCGATGCTAGAGAGCCTGTACAGAATCGCATTTCTCTCCTTGGGGGCGACGCAGTCAATCTCGTCGAGCACCAGGATGAATGGCCTTGTGCCTACGGCCTTTTTGAACCTATCCAGCTTCACCACAGTGCTCTGGATCTGAGTACCGAGCAGCCTAAGCTCCTGCGCGACCTTATCGAGAATGCTGTAGAGTGTGGGGTGATTCCAGCAGTTGACGTGCACGCTTCTAAGGGTGTGGCGCTGGTTGAGTTCGTTGAGAACGTAGCGGGCCACGCAGGTCTTGCCGCTGCCGGCGGGACCATAGAGCCAAGTATGGGTCAGCCTTTTGCTCTGGGGTGACGGCGAAAGGCACGAGAGAAGTTGCTTGACTTGATCTTCTCTGACATGGACAATGCTTGGGACATAGCTCTCACTAAGGACTTCGCCATCTGTTACTATTGGATGGTAGTGATTGTTTGGGCTCATGCCCATTAGTTACTACCTAAAAGTACTTAAAGCTTTCGCCTGCCTCCTTGCGAATAAAACTTCAAAGGGAAAATGGGCAAGCTATTCCATAAGCTCCCTCACTGACCAAACATTCAGTCTGCCGCTATCCTCAACATGATTGTTCTTGAGTAGGCCTTTGATCTTCCGTGCTACGGCATCATTCGTAGCTACGGAGACTACTTCATCGAATCCCGCCGCGAGATCCTTCTTGATATTGGCCACGGCATCCGACTTGCCGGTCTCGATCTCCACAGCCAGGTTCTTATCTTTGTTGGTAGCGACAATATCAACAGTGCCGCTGTCCCCCACTGCCTTTTCAAGCTCGATGTCATACCCCCTGGTCTTTAGGAGCTCAGCAACCCTGTGCTTCCAGTATTCGTGTTCAGCTCCTCCCTTCTTTCCCTCTTCGATTTCATGGCCCATTTTCCTTAGTAGCTCTTTCCCTTTTTCACTCAGTTCCAAATACTTTAGCCGGCCTCTGCCGGTAGAGACATCAGAACAAAAAATAAAATTAGAAGATAAAATTAAATTCTTAATTCTATTTCCTTCATCAACACTCAACCCCAATCGTTTATATCTTTCTGTTATTCCACATGATCGATACCTCATAACGTCCTCCAAAAATTCTCTCTCCTTCTCACTCAACTCCGAATATTGGTTATCACCCATACTATCTTCAGCCCGAACAACCCGAAGATCCTCGGTTTCAACAGTATCCGGCCGAATAGCTTGCTGTTTATCCGAAAAACCCAGCATTTTTGTTTTCACATCTTCATCTGTCACCTGGCCTTTTTTGACATCAACCAGAGGGAACTTAACCAGAAAAGGCTTGAACCACCTCCCCTGCAGCTTCACTATGCCATAGCCTACCTCCAGCTTTCCGAAGTACTCCCTGTCCTTCGGCTCAATGAGCATGGCTTCTCCCAGGGTGGAGATATCCCGGCTGTGCTTCAGGTTCATGGCAATGGTGCAGTAGGTGTTTCCCAGGGAAGGTATGGATATTAGAGAAGGGTGCTGGTCGATGAGGACAATCGACTCACCCAGTTCCCTTATTTCCCTGAGGATGATGTCCATGACTGTTTCTTTGGATTCCTTCTTCTTCAGCAGCACATGATGCGCTTCCTCTATCAAAATGGCGTGCTTGAAGGTCTCCCTGTCTTCGTCCTGCAGGCGATAATGGTGGACCCACAGAAGGAGCGACTCAATGAAGAATGTTTTATCACTGTTGGTCAGGGCATCCAGCTCAAAGATGACGTTTCTTTTCAGCAGCTCATCCACAGGCACGGGCCTTTTCACATTTAGCACCTTGCCAATCTCGCCATAGCACAAGGTTCCGATGACTCTTATCGTGGAGTCCATCCACTGACCCTCCCTGCCTTTGGCCTTGTAGCTCTCGAGCCACGTCTTCACATCGGCAAAGGTTGGATAAGCCTGCGGTTCGCCACCGTAAATACCCGCCTGGCTGTAGACAGCGTCAATTGCCTTCTGAAGCAGGTATGCCACGCCCTCTCCCAGCCAGTAGACATGGCACATGATCTCAATCAGCTTCTTTAGCCAGATGGTAGGGCTTGTGCCCTTCGGTGGTATCAAAGGGTTGAACTGGAAAGGAGATATGCTCCTGCCGACAGTGAATATCTGAACATCTCGTGCTTCAGGTGAAGCCAGTAGGTCCCGGTAGTTCCTCTTCCAGTCAAAGATGAGGAAAGGCTTGCCTTTCTGGAGAAAGTCCTTGACTATGATGTATCCTACGTTGGTCTTGCCACTTCCGGTTCTGCCGAATATCCCTACATGCTGGATCCACTCGTTCTCCCGGAGCCCAAAGGGGTGACATGGCTTCTTCGCGTAGTGGACAGTTCCTAGAGGATACGCTCCTATGGCCAGGTCTTGGGGCAGCGGAGTCAGCAGAACACGCCTGTGTTCATAATTGTTGTCCAGGTGCTTGGCAGCCAGGGCATGGAGCATACCCTCTATCTCAGTGTGGCTCTCCGGGTTGAGG
>Ga0209636_10007426_pt1 | contig 11187 bp, 12 predicted proteins | sample DeeMarSWOR152_54_FD_187464 | JGI IMG/M metagenome (GOLD analysis project Ga0209636, IMG submission 187464) | Marine sediment microbial communities from White Oak River estuary, North Carolina - WOR-1-52-54 (SPAdes) (version 2) | ecosystem: Environmental > Aquatic > Marine > Intertidal zone >... | reverse complement strand
TCGACAGTAATCCTCGTCACAGGCGAGGACATAAATTTCGCTTATTCCCATAAGTATAGCTTTCAAGAATACTTCCTCAGGAATACGACCGACGCAGGGGACGGAGAGGGGGATGAATTTTGCGACTCCAAACAGCTTCTCTACGCCAGCAAAATCGGGGGCACTTCCCTTACACATAACGACCAAGGTATCAGAATCATATTCCTTCTTTGCCCTTTCCAGATATCTGGATAAGGAATCCATATCATAATAGATGATGTCTATGGCTTGAGATGGGCAAGTAGAGTAGCACATTCCGCACACCTGACACTTTTCTATTTCCAGAACCGTCTTGCCCGTGTCTGCATCTTTTTTTATCGCATCATAGGGGCAAAGGGAGGCACAAATAGAACAGCGACTGCAACAATCCTCATTTATCTTAACGGCTACTTTTTCCTCGGCAGGTTGCTCATTCAATTTGATATTCCTTTCTCACTTTTTATCGGGCAAGAGGACCAAGCGCAGAGACTTCATCAACAAACTCATTCATTGTACTCTGGAATTTTGTTCCCTCAGATGCGGATATCCATTCCAGCCTTAATCTATCAGGTTCTATCCCGAGTTGCGGGAGTACCTTTTTAAGCAACGTCATCCGTCGCCTAGCCTTATAATTACCGGTGCTATAGTGGCAATCCCCGGGGTGACATCCAGCTACCAATACACCGTCAGCACCACGCGCAAAGGCATGAAAAATAAAGGCTGGCTCTACCCTTCCTGAACACATGGTTCTAATTACCCTGAAATTGGGGGTCATCTTTAACCTCGACGTGCCAGCCAAGTCTGCCCCGGTATACGAACACCAGTTGCAACAGAAAACCACGACTTTAGGTTCAAAATCTTTCATAACCTCTCCTTTTCAATTATTTGTCTGGCAATGGCTGGTATCTTTTCCCTAATTTTATCGGTGCACTCCTCGCCAAAAGTAGTATTATCCTTTATCTCTACGGCATATATGCTGATATCCCTGGGCACACTATACCCCGCCTTTTGCCCAAGTTCAAATACGGTGGCAATATCTACACCGTGAGAGGTGGAGAAATCCTTAGCCGGCTTCAAGTCCTCTAACTCAAACTTATAGAGTTCCCCCAGCTTCCCCTGCTCGGTCTTTATAGAATCAACGATGATAAGTTTATCACAACCCGCTATAACTATTAAGTCGAGGACAGCTATGGCGGCTTCACTGGTTTCTATAACTTCTAAATAGGGCTTCTCCTCTTTAAGCTTTTGCGCAATTTTGATTCCAATTCCATCATCAGTGAGAATCGGGTTGCCGACTCCTAAGACGAGTGTACTCTTTTTCTCATCTCTGGTCTTCTGAATTACTGTTTTCTCGCCCATAATTACTTTTGCTTAGCTTTCATCCTCTTTGAAGGGTTCAAGAAATATCTCAGGGATTTCAGGTACCCGGGAATCTACCCAGGACTTAAGGCAACCAAAGGAGCAGAAGTTACAATGTTCGACAGAGCCCGAGCCTTTCCAGAGAGAAACAGTCAGCCAGCCTTTGAGCGCCTCGCAGGGTGGCTCACCCAAAGGGAGCTCCACCTCTCTGTTGCAAGAATGACAGGAAAAACGCGTTTTCTGAGTTTCCATTCTTTACCCTCCTATCCCCATATAGGATAAGAGTGCAGGCACTGGACATAAACGCTAGACGGCAACTACCTCCTTAACCTCAGGGACTCGCTCCTTGAGTATTCGCTCAATCCCGTTCTTTAAGGTCATGGTCGACATTGGGCAGCCGGCACAGGCGCCCTTGAGCTTCAACTTGACCACACCTTCGCTAACATCTACCAGCTCGACATCGCCTCCGTCTGCCTGTAAAGCCGGCCTTATTTGCGCTAAAGTCGCTTCTACCTGTTCTTTCATATAGTGTCTCCTTACTCACCTCTCTTCAATTTTCTTATCAAGCCCCCTTTACTGTCATACACGCTCACCTCAAGTGGCATTCGTCCCGGAAGAGAATGAGTGGCGCAGGCATGACAGGGGTCATAGGCTCTAAATGCCATCTCAATCATGTTGAGAATCCCGTCGGATACCTCACCTTTATGTATAAGTGATTTAGCTGCCTTCTCAACTGACATCCAGATAGGGGCAGCATTATTTCCCGTAGCCACAATTAAGTTGACCTTGGTGAGAACCCCGTTTTCATCGGTTTGATAGTGATGGAAAAGGGTTCCTCTTGGCGCTTCTACCACACCGATTCCCTCTTTTGGAGTTTCAGTTGGCAAATTTACTATATCAGGGGAAGTAAGCTCGGGGTCACGGGCAAGCTCCAGCACCCGTTCCGACGCATAAAGCGCTTCAACCAGTCGAGCCCAGTGGAAAGCCAGGGTATTATGAACCGGTTTCCCGCCCAGTATCTCATACATTTTGTCGTGAGCCTCTTGAGCCAGCGGTGTCGCCATGCCGTCAGAGGCGTTCAGGCGAGCCAGCGGCGCTACCCGGTAAATGCCGCTGTCCTCACCGTCAACAAACCCTTTCCAGCCTACTTTTTTAAGATAGCAGAACTTAACATAGCTCCAGGGCTCAACATGCTCGCTAACATGGTCAAGATATTCCTGAGGTCTAAACTTGGCAAACTCCTTACCGTTGGGGTCGACCACCCTTATCTTGCCATCGTAGAAGTTTACCTTATTATTCTCATCCACCATCCCCATATAATAAGTCCTGTGTTTGTAGACATCCCCGGTGACAAGGTCAACGTAATCTTTATTTTTCAGCACTATATCATCAAAAAGCCCGAGGGCAAATTTGCAGAAGTCCACCGCGTATTCACCCGTCTCTATAAACTGCTCCCTTTCCTCCTCGGTAACCGCTTTTGATACCCCACCGGGCAACCCGCAGGTAGGCATAACCGGCTTGCCAGCGATGGCTCTCATGATATTCCTGAGTCTTTTCCTGACCTCTATAACCTTTCCGCCGGCTTCCAGTCCGGCTTTGGCAATAACCCCCAGAACATTCCTTTCGGCAGCGGGTGCAGTTGGACCAACAACAAAGTCAGGACCTCCCAGGAAGAAAAAGTGGAGTATGTGGTCTTCAGCCTGAAAGGCGTTGTACATCAGCTCTCTTATCTTCTTCGCTGTTGAGGTTGGTTCAACCTTGAAAAGGTCATCAAGGGCTTTGGTAGCTGCCATGTGATGAGCGGTAGGACACACCCCACAAATCATGGTGGTTATTCTCGGCATTTCCTCAGCGGCTCTTCCCTCACAGAACTTCTCGAAACCCCGAAGCTCGGGTATCTGGAGGTAAGCCTTATCAACATCCCCTTTATCATTGAGGAATATCTCTATCTTGCCGTGTCCTTCAAGTCTGGTTATCGGGTCTATTGTTACCTTTCTCAATTTACACCCCCTGTTTCATCCTTTTTCTTCCAAGAAGAGAGGAAGCTAGGCTAAATCGGTAAACTGTTCCTGCCGGGTCGGCAATGCCTTCAATCAACTTTTTGACATCGTCATCCGACATCTTGTCTTCGCCGTCCAGCCCCAATATAGATGCAATCATCGACAGGGCTTTGGCTCCCTGGTCTACAACTCCCTCCACAGGGCCAAAGCAACCCCGGCATGGCATGTTGGCTTTAATACATGTTTCCCCACACCCGGAACGAGTGGCTGGACCCATACAAATTAGTCCCTGCGCCAGGAAGCACTGCTCAGGGTCAATCTTTATTTGCCATGGTCTCTTTATTTCGGCTATTGATAGCTTATCCGGCTTTGTCTCTGCCCTAGGACATACATCACACAAGGCTTTTGCCGGAGCCAGCACCGACCCTTTCTCAGGAAGCTCGCCCTTGAGAATAGCCATCACCGCATCCATTATCAGATTAGGCGGCGGCGGACATCCGGGGAGGTAATAATCCACCGGAATGGTTTGAGCCAGAGTCTTTACCGTATCATAGAACTCGGGTAAGGTAAGTTCACCCACCCCGATATCCGTCTTCTCCTGGGGGACAACTCCCTCTGGATTTTCCACGGATGGGGTTTCCTTATAAGCCCTATTGAAAATCTCCTCCCGGTTAGTGAAGTTCCCCAGTCCAGGTATCCCGCCTAGATGGGCACAGGCACCAAAGGCAACGACAAGACCAGATTTTTGCCTCAAGAGCTTTACCATCTCCTCTTGCTCTTCCAGCCTTACCGACCCGTTTATGAAGCTCACTGCTATCTCACCATCACCTAAAGCTTCAATGTCCTTCCTCTTGAAATCCAACGCCACCGGCCATAAGACTATATCCACAGCATCGGCTACTTTCAGTATATCCTCGTTAAGGTCAACGACCGTCTCCTCACATCCCCCACATGAAGCACACCAGTAAAAAGCAACCTTCGGTTTTGCCATCCTTACCTCCTTTCTTATCTTAGACGGCTGCCCAGTTAAAAAAATGACCCTATAACTTCAGGGTGAAAACTTGCCATATTCTTCTTACTGCCTGACTCGCCTGGCGACTAGCTATCTTTCCCACCGAATATCTCCTCAAGTCCTAGTTTTTTGGCTAACAGGATTAGACCTTCTCTGGTACAGAATTCCTTTTCTTCGAGGTCGAGGAAGACGCCAGCGTTATTAATCTCTATGATTTTTAGGTGAGCCCTAACTGTTCTTTGATCCATGCCAAGGGCAGCGGCTATCTTTGGAACGGGAAAACAACCGCACTCGGAGTCCTTCGTCATCTCCACCAGTTTATCCCTAATCCGTTCGTGCCTGGCGGTGTAATCCCGGTGATGCTTGCTTTGCATACCTATTCTAGGAAATACTTCCTTAATTTCGTTAAATCTAACACATTTTAACATCTATGACTTGGGTTGTCAAAAGTGGCATTCACTACGGGCACGGTACGGTTTAAGCATAAACAAGGGGAAAATAATTTCAGGTTGTTATATGGAGTAGATACTATCCTTTGAACCGATTGGTGATAGGCAACCTTCTATCTCTACCGAAAGCCCTGGGGGTTATCTTAACGCCCGGTGGTGCCTGGCGGCGCTTATACTCGCTAGTATCTACCAATCGGGCAGCCCGCCTGACCACTTCTTCATCGAATCCCATGGCAATAATCTGCTCTACGCTTTTATCTTCCTCGACATAAGCGGTTAGTACAGGGTCGAGCAAGTCATATGGCGGCAGTGTGTCAGAGTCTTTTTGTTCCGGCTTCAGCTCAGCCGAGGGCACCTTCTCTATGATTGTAGAAGGTATAAGTTCCTGTCCTGCTATCGAATTCCGGTATCTGGCAAGCTCGTAGACCATGGTCTTGGGTACATCCTTTATCACGGCAAAGCCGCCAGCCATGTCCCCAAACAACGTGGTGTAGCCGGTAGCCATTTCACTCTTGTTGCCCGTAGGTAAAACCAGCCATCCGAATTTGTTGGATAACGCCATGAGGATGTTGCCCCTGATACGAGCCTGAATATTTTCCTCGGTCACATCTGGCTGGGTCCCTTCAAAAGTTGGAGCCAGCATCTCAAGATAGACTTGAAAAACCTTCTCAATAGGGATAGTTATCAGTGAAATGCCCAGATTTTTAACCAGCAACCCGGCGTCTGATATACTGCCAGGAGAAGAGTATCTTGAAGGCATAGCCACCCCGACCACACTTGACGGACCCAGAGCATCAACGGCAATAGCTGCCACCAAGCTGGAGTCGATACCCCCGGAAAGACCGATCAGCACTTTTTCAAACCCATTCTTGATTATGTAGTCGTGCAAGCCCAGCACCAGGGCATCGTATGCCTCCCCCGGAAGGCCACGCCCCTCAATCTTCCTTGGCGGCAACAGCGGCTTTGAAGTGGCTGAAGGCGTTTCGGATACCACTATCCTGTCGCCGTGCCATCGTTCCTCTCCCTTTAGCGTGCCCTTTCTCCACCTGGGGTCGTGCAGACGCGCCCGAAAGACAGCCTCGACATCAAGGTCAGCTATCACCATATCTTCTTCAAACTGTTTACCCCTGGCTATCAGACGTCCCTTCTCATCTATCACCATACTATTGCCATCAAAGACCAGCTCATCCTGACCCCCTACCAGGTTGTTATACGCCACGATAACTACGTTGTCCGAAGCACGTGTCGACAACATCCTCTCCCTAAACTCTTTCTTGCCAAAATGATATGGTGAAGCACTTATGTTCACTATGACCTCAGCCCCGGCGTTGGCCTGCGCCGCAGCCGGTCCGGTCTCGTACCAGAGGTCTTCACAAATGTTAATACCGACACCAACGCCAGCTATGGTGTATACCGGACACTCCTTCCCCGCCTGGAAGTAACGGTTCTCATCAAAGACTCCGTAGTTGGGCAGGTAAATCTTGTGATAGACACCCACCGGCTTGCCATCGTGGATAACGGCAGCCGCATTGTAGATGTCGCCTTTGGCATCAGTGAAACCGACCACAAGGGTAAGTCCCGAGGAATGTTCAACCACCCGGTCAAGAGACCTCAGGTTCTCCTCGATAAACTGTGGCTTAAGCAGAAGGTCTTCCGGTGGATAACCGCAGATGGCAAGCTCAGGAAAAGTAAGGAGGTCAACCCCCAAAGACCTGGCTTTAGCGATAGCCTCCAGAATCTTCCTGATGTTACCCTTAAAGTCACCAACAGTAGTATTAATCTGAGCCATACCTATTCGCAGGCTGCGCATACAATATCTCCAAGCTGGTAACTACATTTGTCCCTGTCTAATCACATAATAATTTATAATATAATCTTTACTATACCCAGCTTCAAGCAGAAAAGCAAGGTTTCTACGGTTGACACCAACCCCTAACAACCGTTAAAATCGTAAAGCCATTTTTATCGCTTAAAAGTATTCGTACAGGAAGGAATAGGAGGGAGCTGTCCATGTCTGATATTCACTATCAAGAACTGAACCCTCCACATCGGGTGCTACTTGGTGCTGGACCCAGCAATGTCCACCCCCATGTCCAGAAGGCTATGCTAGCCCCCATTGTGGGACACTTAGACCCCTACTTTGTTACCATTATGGAGGACACCATGCAGCTCCTCCGCTCCGTCTTCCGGACGAAAAATGAGCTTACTTTCCCTATCTCCGGCACCGGCTCGGCTGGAATGGAGGCAGGCTTCTGCAACTTCCTGGAACCAGGAGACATCGCCATCATCGGAGTCAATGGTTTCTTTGCAGAACGGATGGCAGACAATGCCCTGAGGTGTGGTGCCGAAGTAATCCGGGTGCCCACGGATTGGGGACGAATCGTCGAACCTGAAGCTATCGAAACTGCCCTGAAGGCTCAGAAGCGGGTGAAACTCCTGGCTCTGGTCCATGCTGAAACCTCTACAGGCGTTCTTCAGCCCCTGACTGAGGCTTCCCGACTGGCCAAGCAATATGAAGCCCTGTTTCTGGTAGACGCCGTTACCTCACTGGGAGGACAGGAGCTAGCCGTGGACGACTGGGGCATTGATATCTGCTACAGCTGCTCACAGAAATGCATAGGCTGTCCCCCTGGACTCGCTCCCTTCACCGCTAACCAGGGAGCACTAGCCGCGCTGGCAGCACGCAACCATAAGGTGAATAACTGGTATCTAGACCTGTCGCTTCTTTCCAACTACTGGACCACGGGCAGGTTCTACCATCACACCGCGCCTATATGTATGATATATGCTCTCCACGAAGCTCTGGTCTTAATCGCCAAGGAGGGTCTGGAAACTAGTATCCAGCGTCACCTCAAGCATGGCTCAGCCCTGCAAGCCGGGCTCAAGGCTATGGGGCTGACGCTGCACGCTCAGGAGGGCCATCGGCTGAGTGTGCTGACCTCAGTACGTATTCCCCCGGGTGTGGACGCCCTGCGAGTGAAACAGAGGCTCCTCAACGAATTCGACATCGAGATCAGCGGGGGACTGGGAGCACTACAAGGACAAATCTGGCGTATCGGGCTCATGGGACACTCCTCCACGGAGGAGAATGTGCTGCTTGTCCTATCGGCTCTAGAAAAGCTGCTGGTTGCCGAGGGCTACTCAGTAGACCCAGAGGCAGGAGTAACAGCTGCCTTACAGACTCTAAAAAAGAACAAATAATTCTGGTATTACCAGCTTATGATACTCAATCTCCTTGGTCAAGCAGGAGCAACTGAGCCACTGGTTATGCCATTAGCTTCCAAGAATTAACCTTTTATGCTACATTATAACAGTGATTAATTGGCCACAAGTAATATTTAATTCCTGCGTCACCGGCAGTCTATACTTGATTTCCGCGGTGGCTCTAACTCTTATCTATGGTCTTTCTCGCTTTCCCAACTTTGCCCATGCTGAATTTATGGCTTTGGGTGCCTATATGGGATACTTTGTCGCTGAACAACTCGGCTTGGGATTCCCTTCTTCCTTTGTTGCTGCTTTCCTGGCTTCAGGAGCGCTGGGAGTTATAAGCTACAAAGCGGTGTTCCAGCCACTAGCCAACCGCGGAGCGACTATAATCCACCTGATGATAGCCTCAATAGCTCTGGGGTTTGTCGTCAGACACTCCATTGGAGCCATATGGAATTGGGCACCGCTCTCATTCAGCCTTGCCTGGTCTTCTTTTGATGTGGGAATGGTGCGGGTCAGCGGTATCTGGCTGTGGCTCATTCTCGCCGCTCTGGTCTTGGGCGGGATTATGCACCTTGTATTGGTCAGAACCAAAATAGGCAAAGCCATCAGAGCCACTTCCGGTAACCCAGAGCTTGCCTTATCCTCCGGCATCAATATTAACCGGGTGACCTTAACCACCTGGTTTATCGGTGCTGCCCTGGCTGGCATTGCCGGTCTATTCAGAGCCGCGGGAACCAGGCTCTCCCCGCTACTGGGTTGGGACATTCTCCTGCCCACCTTTGCGGTTACCATACTGGGCGGAATTGGCAGCTTCTACGGGGCTATTGGTGCTGCCTTTATCATTGGTCTGGTTGAAAATGTAGGAGTAGTAATATTAGCCAGGCTGGGGCTATCTACCGAATATCGCATGGCAATAGCCTTCGTGATTTTAATCCTGACCCTGCTTATTAGACCCCAGGGACTAACCAGGCTATTTAGAGGAACTTAAATGGACCCACTTATCTATATTCTGGATATTATAGTTTTCATTGGCATTTTTGCCATAGTGGCTCTGAGTCTGAACCTGGAATACGGCTTTACCGGTCTGGGAAACTTCGGGAAGGTAGCCTTTTTCCTTATCGGCGCTTATACTTATGCCCTGCTAATTGAAGCCGGGATTCACTTTATCCCCTGTATTATTATTGCAGCATTGGTGGCAGGGTTAATCGGCTCCCTCATTTCCCTGCCTGCCTTGAGGTTGAGGGAAGACTATCTGGCAATAGTAACCCTGGCTTTCGGGGAGATTATAAGAATCGTAGTTAAGGCAGAGCACGGACTTGCCTACGGGGTCTGGGGAATGACTGTCCCTCCGGCTATCTTCTGGCAGGGAGCCTCTTTCCGAATGACACTGGTAGCACATATCGGCCTGGTCTTTGTCTGCCTGCTCGTCTGTTTTATCTTTGTTCAACTGGTGACCAACTCACCATATGGGAGGGTAATCCGGGCAATACGAGAGGACGAAGTAGCCGCCGCAACCTTCGGCAAGAGCCGTCTCAAGTACAAAGCTCAGGTATTCGCCATGGGTTCAGCCATAGCCGGGATTGGCGGAGCCCTTTTTGCCCAATATATAGGGTTCATTGAGCCATATATGTTCATGCCCATGCTTACCTTCACCGTATGGATAATGGTTCTCGTGGGAGGACCAGCCAATAACTGGGGGACATTGGTAGGGGCTACCCTTGTGCAACTCTTCAGTCGTGGGGCAAAGATTATGAAGGATTACCTAGTTGTGCCCTTTGACCCTACTGATTTACAATATATATTGCTCGGTCTCCTAATCATATTTATCCTGCTTTACCGACCAGGCGGTATATTCAAAGAGAGACCGGTCAAGACGAAAGCCTTGGAGAGGGTATCACAGTGGAAGGAACGCTCTTAAAAATCGAAGACATTACCAAGAGCTTTGGCGGACTCCATGCCGTGGATGGGGTAAGCATTGATGTAAACGCAGAGAGTATTGTCGGGCTGGTAGGACCCAACGGCAGTGGCAAGACCACACTCTTTAACGTTATCTTTGGGCTGCAAAAGGCCGACCATGGTCATGTCTACTTCAATAACAAGCGCATAGACCATCTAGCCCCCCACCGGGTTTTTACCAGAGGGATGGTCAATTCCTTCCAATTTCCCAGGCTCTTCTACCAGCTGACCACACTGGACAACATGCTTTTGGCAGCCAGGGGACATAGAGGTGATAGCCTTATCAATAGTCTCTTCCTGAGGAAAGGGTGGCAGTATCAGGAGGACGAGCTGACCCAGAAGGCATTGGAGATTCTTGAACTTCTGGAACTAGCTCATTTGACCCTTGCGCCGGCAGGTGAACTATCCGGTGGGCAAAGGAAGCTACTGGAAATAGGCAGAGCGCTTATGGCTGACCCGGTGTTGCTGCTGCTGGATGAGCCAGCCGCCGGGGTCAACCCTGTCCTGGGAAGAAAAATCTTCGAGAAAATTGAACACTTCCGCCAGAGAGGAATGAGCTTCTTTATTATCGAACACAGGCTGGAGATATTGACGGAGTTCGCCGATTGGATTTATGTTATGGACAAAGGGAAAGTAGTGATTGAAGGGGAACCAGAAAAAGTGGTAAACAGTCCTGTCTTCTACAATGTATATATGGGGGAAAGATAAATGGCACCGATTCTGGCTCTGGAAAATATTGATGCTGGTTATGGCGACGTCATAATCGTTCATAACGTTTCCATCAAGGTAGACGAAGGTGAAATAGTAGCTATTGTCGGTCCCAATGGCAGCGGAAAATCAACCCTGATTAAAAGCCTTCTCGGCTTTGCCAAGCTTTTCAAGGGTCATATCATGTATCAAGAACAAGATATTACCGGTGTAACTCCAGACCGTGCAGTGAGTCTGGGCATAGGTTATGTACCGCAAAACTACAATGTTTTTACCAATCTCACCATCAATGAGAACCTGGAAATGGGAGCCTATATCAGACGAGACGGGACATCAATCAAAGCCGATATAGTCGATGTCTATCGGATGTTTCCTGAACTGGAAGCAAGGAAAAAGGCATGGGCGGGAAGCCTGAGCGGTGGGGAGAGGCAGATGCTAGCCATAGCCAGGGCAATGATGGCTAGCCCGAAGGTCC
>Ga0209636_10007425_pt1 | contig 11187 bp, 7 predicted proteins | sample DeeMarSWOR152_54_FD_187464 | JGI IMG/M metagenome (GOLD analysis project Ga0209636, IMG submission 187464) | Marine sediment microbial communities from White Oak River estuary, North Carolina - WOR-1-52-54 (SPAdes) (version 2) | ecosystem: Environmental > Aquatic > Marine > Intertidal zone >... | reverse complement strand
ATCGAGGACTCTCTGTTCAGCACCATCACTCTGTCCATCCAGGCGGAAAAGATGAAGGACATGATGCGGCATGTCGAAAAGACGTGGAAGGAACACTTCCCAGGCGTCCCCTACGAATATTCCTTCTTGGATGAGAACTTCGACCGGGAATACCGCTACGAATCACAGATGGGAAGGCTCCTGGGAATCATCACTGCGCTGGGGTTTGTGATCGCCTGCCTGGGTCTGTTTGGATTGACATCTTTTGTGGTCCGCTACCGGACCAAGGAGATCGGCATCCGTAAGGTGTTGGGTGCCTCGACCGCAGATATTGTGACCATGCTGTCCAAGAAATTCGTTTGGCTCATCCTGATTTCGGTGGTGATCGCATCTCCCCTGGCCTTCTGCGCCATGAAGACCTGGCTGCAGGACTTTGCCTACCGCATCGAGCTGACCGGGATTATCTTCGTGGTGGCTGCAGGAGGGGCTTTGGCCATTGCCCTGGCAACAGTCGGTCTGCAGGGCATCCGGGCAGCAGCTGCCAATCCTGTAAATTCGCTGCGGGATGAGTAATCCAGGCGGAATAAGCTGTGCTCTGACACCTCCAATTGCCAAAGATTAAAATGCTAACTCCTTAGATAAGCTTTATGAATATTTTCTTAAATCAGACAGATCGGCCCGATCCTGTTAAAAACCGAATTGTTGATTATGCAATTCTCCTCTCACTCTGCGTGCAATAAACATACCAATATTGTTATATGGGTTCTTTTGGCGCTCACCTAACATCATATGTCTAAATTTTTTACACTTGATATTAAACTTTTTTGGGCTGAAAACATCGTTTCAAGAGCATCCATGACGTATGCTGAGAGCCGTTCGGTTTCTTTTTAGGATAAATATGGCGGATGACCCGATAGCAATGAACTTAAATACGGATTGACAAAGGTCGGATATAATTTTATATTTTGACAAAAAGGGAGTAATTATACATAAAATTAATAAGAAAAATAGAATCAAAGCTCAACATCCCTCCTCCCTTAGACAAGTTTTAAGTTAAGCTGGAAACCGCAGGTTGACATGAAGGCGGCTGTCTCTCTTTCGAATGACGCTGAATCTATCTGGAAGACAAGGAAAAAATTTTGAAAAAAAGGATATCCAAGCTTGATCAGTTTTTCGGTCAAATCGGGGTCAATATTCATTCTCGAGAGAGCTTTGTCAAAAGAACATCCAGGAAAAAACCTCTGATCAGCATCGACTATTCAATCTTCCTGGATGGTAACCACAGAATTAAGAAAATTCTCTTCCCCCTTCTCAAAGAGATCATCCAAAAGCATAATTTAAAAATTTATTTTGTCATGGTCAGTTGGTGGGGGCGAGGAGATAGTGCCCGATGGACAGGAGGTGCTTTATTCGACACCTTAAGAAAATTCCAGAAAGAAGGGTTGTGTGAAGTTTATTTAAGCTACCAAGAAGGGGATCTTGAGCCATCCAGTCTTTGCCAGTGGTGTCAAAAGAAAAAAGTAGGGATTTTTTATGTCGATCGTTATAAGCTCTTCTCCAGCCAAGAAAAGGAAGTGATTGTTCCGAAATTTGCGCCCGGAAAAGCAGAAAATGTCATGAAAGCTGTCAAATTGATTGAACAGAAAATAAAAAAAGAGGGAGGTCCTCCTGACAAGTCGCTAGTTATTTTTCTGGACGATGACTACACCCAGTATCACTGGCTAAATTATTTCCTTCTCTTCGCGCCCTGGGTTCTTTCTTTTGGAAGAAAGATCAATGATCCAGAAATAGATCAGGTCCTGGCCAGAATCAAGAGAGTCAGTTTCATCAAGAGCGGATGTCCGAGAATCATCTTACCCTTTGAAATTCAAGAAAAAATTGTTGATGGGACGATAAAGCCTCTGGATTACCTGGAGGTGACTCAAGCGATCATCCATCTGGCTTCAACTCATCAGCGCTTCGGTCTAACAAAAGAAAAAGTGGATATTAATGAATTGATTTCTGCGTTGGAAAAAATCAAAAGAAAAGGGCACATCTACACCCCTAGGAACAGAGCCCATTTCCTGGGAAATGCATTGAATGAAAGATTGGACAGCATTTGGCGGGAGTATATCTACCGAGGCGGCCGGGTGACTCAACGTCTTGAGGGAATTTTTCGCCATTTAAGCCGCAAAAATCGTTACCGCTGGCTCAGACAGTTCACCTATCTTCTCCATGGCGATCAGGGAGCTACTCTGGACTCATGGCTGGAATTTTCTCTGGCGAGTGGTTATGCGCTGGAAATCAGCCTCTTGATGCAGGCCATCTGTGATAGAGCCTTTCAAGATCATCAAATTCTCAACATCATCGGTCTGCCCCATTCTCATCAACGCTCCAAAGAGCTCGCCATCTGGAATATGCTCGACAGTATCCTGCTGGCCTTTGATCTCTTACGAGTTCTCTACAGAGATCTGTCGGTAAGAGATTTTCTCTCCCTCCATAAATACCAACAGCACTACCCTATGCTTGACCGGTATGGGGATGTGATCACCCATCAGCCTCAATATAAAGGTTTGAAAATCTATCCTCCTCTCAAAAATCTGATCATTGAATAATCCTCCTTAACGCCGAGGATGAGTCTTCTTCACCAACAGTAAAAAAAAATTGGTGGTCAAGTGTTTAACCCCCGAAGTGATTATATTGGCATGTATATTGCATAAATATAGATATTTAGGAATAAGATTTTGAAATAGTAAAGGAGGAATTGACGATGAAGAGACTCAGCATTCTTGTTCTAATCCTTTTTCCCCTGTCGCTTCTATCCCAAGGGTATGATAACCACATCAACGTCCACTTCTATCCGCACGTCATTACTCCTCAGGATACTCTCCAAATCGGCCCAGATGGTAAAAAATTAGACATCTCGGAGGACACTTTACTCGTTTGGGTAGATCTTTTTCCAGAATTGTTCTTTGTCCACAAAACCGCCTACATTCTCATCTCCAAAGACAGGATTCGGATCAAGAGGGGCAACTTGTGGCCGGTGCTCAACGGAAAGATGATACTCCATAACGAACACTCCAAATATGCCTTTGTCAGCCCATTCGAGATACCAGGGTATGGAAGCATAGAGGACAAGCTAACCATCCATGTCTTTCCGCACGAGCTCACTTCTGAAGATCAGCTCACCGATGGACCTTACGAAGACCTGTTCACAATATATGACAACTGTCTCTTGATTTGGGTTGATCTTCTTCCCGGTGCATTCTTCGCCCATCCAACAGCTTACATCCTGATCTCCAAGGAAAACATTCGAGTTGAAGATGGACATTGGTGGCCAGAGCTTAACGGAAAAATAATCCTCTACAGCCAACAGAACAAAACCGGAATCCTCTCCCCTTTCAAGGTATCTTACTGATTGATTCTCTGTTTCTATAGATTCGCAGCAGCTCCACAAAACAGGACTAGGGACATTTCCTGCCCACAGCGATTCCGGGAACAAAAATCTTACAGAATCCGTATAATCAATCAAACCACCCAATCAAGAAAATAATGGACCTCCTTCTTTCATAACTTTCCTCCACCCTTATAAATTCCAATTAGAATAAGAAGCCAAAAATAAAATCAAAGGACGTACCCAATTTGACTCTTCCCTCATTAACTAATAATCTTCTGCAATATAATCACCATATCCAGCAGGGAGGCAATTAATGAACTGTCCAAAGTGTCAGGCCGATATCCTTGACGATTCCCGCTTTTGCAGCAAATGCGGGAGTCCGATTCATCCTGCTGAGGAAATCTTCATCTCCCAGACCCGGACAATCCTAAAACCCATGGAGGTATTGCGCCCAGGGACTGAACTGGCCCGTAAGTACAAGATCGAAGACGTGGTTGGCAGAGGTGGGATGGGTATTGTCTACAAGGCCGAGGATACTAAGCTAAAACGGAGGGTGGCCCTCAAGTTCCTGCCTCCAGAATTGACCCTAGATGAGGAAGCCAGAGTACGGTTTGTTCTCGAGGCCCAAACTGCAGCCGGCCTGTCCCATCCCAATATCTGCACCATCCACGAAATCAATGAAGAGGAAGGAAAATCCTTTATCGCCATGGAATATGTTAAGGGACAGAGCCTGAAGGAGCGGATAGGACAAGCCCCGCTGGGAATTGACGAAGTCCTAGATATCTCCCTGCAGGTGGCTGAAGGGCTCGAGGAAGCCCATAAGAAAGGAATCATCCACAGGGATATAAAGAGCGCCAACATCATGATCACTGAGAAAGGCCAGGCCAAGGTCATGGACTTCGGTTTGGCCAAGGTCAAGGGAAGCACAATACTGACAAGAGAGGGAACGACCTTGGGAACCGTGGCTTACATGTCTCCTGAGCAGGCGCGAGGAGAAGAGGTTGACCATCGCACAGACATTTGGTCTTTGGGAGTAGTTCTGTATGAGATGCTCTCCGGGGAGCTGCCCTTCAAAGGAGATCGGGAAGCATCGATTCTTTATTCGGTTGTGCATGAGGAGCCGAGGCCACTCAAAAAAATAAAGCGCGATCTTCCCCAGGAAATGACTCAGATCACACATCGTGCCTTGAAGAAAAAACCGGAATCCCGATATGCATCCGCAGCAGAGATGATAAAAGACTTGAAAAAATATCAGGATGTTCTGCGGGCAGAGGAATTGGGGGCATTTAACCTGCGGACATTCCTTCGCGGCATCCGCAGGCCGCGGGTCGCAATCCCAACTATTTGTGCGGTCCTAGTCATTGCCTTAGCTTCTGTCTGGTTTTTCAACCGCCAGGCTAAAATCCGCTGGGCCAGGGAAGGAATTCTCCCAGAGGTTGAGCGGCTTGTTGACCAAAATTGGCGGGATTTCACCGAGCCTTACAAACTAGCAGAGATGGCAGAGAAATACATTCCAGAAGATCCCAAGCTTTCCGAGCTCTTTTCAAAAATCTCCTTGAACATAGACATCAAAACAGAGCCTCCAGGTGCACAAATTTATATGAAAGAATACGCTACTCCAGACAGTGAATGGGAATATTTGGGCGTTTCGCCTCTCGAAAACATTAGACTCCCTATCGGAATCTTCAGATGGAAAATGGAAAAGCAAGGGTATGAGATAGTCCTGGCTGCATCTTCCACTTGGGACGTAGGTGAAAAACCGTCATATGATCTCGTGAGAGTTTTAGATGAGAAAGGAAGCATCCCAGAGGACATGGTGAGAGTTTCAGGCGCGGAAACGCCTCTTGGGATATTGGATGATTTCTTCATAGACAGGTACGAAGTCACGAATAAGCAGTATAAAGAATTCATCGACAGCGGCGGATACAGGAACAGGGAATACTGGAAGCATGAATTTATCAAGGATGGAAGGGTCCTGACATGGGAAGAAGCCATGGCCGAATTTATGGATCAAACAGATAGGCCAGGTCCTGCCACATGGCAGGCAGGAGATTATCCTGAAGGACAGGAAAATTATCCGGTTTCAGGAGTCAATTGGTACGAAGCAGCAGCCTACGCAGAGTTTTCGGGGAAAAGTCTGCCAACAGCCTATCATTGGGATATGGCAAGGGGTGAGTATACTCCTCTAATCATGTGGCCCCAACTTGGAGGTTTCGCTGTATTTGCTCCCTTCAGCAATTTTCAGGGTAAAGGCCCTGTTCCGGTGGGGAGTCTTCCGGGTATAACATCCTACGGGGCCTATGATATGGCAGGGAATGTGAGAGAATGGTGCTTTAATGAAATCCAGAATGGAAAATTAATCACGGGCGGCGCCTGGAACGATAACACCTACATGTTTGGGCATTGGAGTCAAGCTCCCCCCTTTGATCGTTCTCCTAAAAATGGATTTCGGTGTGCTCTGTATCCTGATCCTGAGAAAGTCCCAAAATCAGCCTTTCTGATGGCGGAATCTGATGAAACCATAGATTTTTACAAAGAAAAGCCAGTCCCGGATTCTATTTTTCAAGTTTACAAAGAGCAGTTCTCTTACGATAAAGCAGACCTCAATGCACGCGTGGAATCGAGGGATGAAAGCTCTGAAGACTGGATTAAAGAGCGAATAACCTTTGATGCCGCCTATGGTGGCGAGCGGATCATCGCCATCCTTTTTCTCCCAAAAAATACACTGCCCCCCTATCAAACAGTCATATATTTCCCCGGCGTACAAGCTCAATGGCGTAATTCGAGCAAAAAACTAGAAAGCACTAGGGAATTTCAGGTTTTCCTTTCTTTTGTGGTGAAAAACGGTCGGGCTGCTCTCTATCCTGTCTATCAAGGAACTATGGAACGCAGAGCTGATGCTTTAGTCTATTCCGAACTCAATTCCCATCTGAATACTGAATACACGATTCAATTGGTGAAGGATTTTAAAAGATGCATCGACTATCTGGAGACCCGTCAGGATATTGACAGTCAAAAGGTTGCCTATTACGGAATGAGCTGGGGAGCATGGATGGGAGCAATCATCCCAGCCGTGGAGGAACGTCTTAGAGCAAGCGTTATAATGGGAGGATCCCTTGATGGACGCGCACGCCCGGAAGCAAATGATATTAATTATGTTACTAGGGTAAAAACTCCTACCTTGATGTTAAACGGTAAATACGATACGCTCAACCCTTATGAGACATCAATAAAACCTATGTTTGACCTTCTAGGAACTCCGGAGGAACACAAGGAACTGAAGCTGTACGAGACTGACCATATCCCCCCAGAAACGAATTCATCAAGGAGACCCTGGCCTGGTTGGACAAATACCTCGGCCCCGTGAAATAACTGAATTTAAATAATGGGGTCTAAATAATGGGGTCAGCCCTTGAATAAGGACAATTGAACATTAATATGTCCCAATTCAAGGGCTGATCCCATCCTATTCTCCCTATTATATAAGAGGCAAAGGGATTCTTGATAGCATCCTGCCCGACAACCTGCGCTACCAAGATCTGATCCGGCGGATGAACCTGCCGGCGGAAAATAGTAAGTAAAATAATCTGGAATACTTGAGGCCAAAGCTTTTGAACTTCACGAGAAATTCTGCAACCTCTGGGAAGATGCAGACTCCGTTTGAATCATTACAGATAGTCCTTCCATTTTTCGGTGAAGGGATTTAAAATCTTTAAATCCTTTACAACTTGACTATCAGGCAAGTCCTCACTGAGAAGTATGCCGGCTTGCCCCTGAATAGCAGCTTGAATAATCAGGGAATCCCAAAATGAGAACCGGTGTTTTTCCTGAAGATCAATGGCCTTCAAGGTGATGTATTTATCATTAACGACGACATCCCAGGTTGATAAATACTCGAGTATTATCCTTGCATTTTTTATAAGCAACGGTTTCACGATTTTTTTTGTAACACAAACGAAAAATTCCTGGAGGACCTGAACGCTGATCACTCCTTTTCTGCTTTCCCATAAATAATCCATAATCTCTCTTGCTACCGCGTGCTTATCTCTACTGCTGCCATCATGTGCATACACTAAGATATTTGTATCAATGAATACCTTATCTTTCATGAAGTTCCTCCCTCTTCCAGGGAATTTCTCCCTCTAATCCAAAGTCAAATCCTTTTTTCAACAAACGGCGATGTCTGGTCTGTGCAATTTGATAGGCTTCATCATCGTTTGTTATCCTGGCTAAGTAATCGCGGAGCAATCCGCTCAAAGAAGTATTATTCTTTACCGCAATAAGTTTTGCTTTCTGAAGCAAATCTTTAGGAAGGGACAGAGTGATATTTTGCCTCTCCATGAATGTTCTCCTATTTCACGTAATTATGTATATCACATGTTTATGTGATGATCAATAGAGAGATGAAATGAATAAAAGTTCCGGTCCTTCTACTTTGAAACCTCAGAGGGATCCAGCCTCATTGGGATAAACGACCAAGAGGATTCGTTTTTCTCGCTTTCTATAGAAATTGTCTATTTCTTTATTCGAGTATTTATAAATACCGGAGTCTAAATAACAGGATCAGCCCTTGAATTGAAACGTATTCAATTGTCCTTATTCAAGGGCTGACCCCTTCTCTTTTCACTTCTCTTCATTGTCTGACAGCGATGATATTGGGGATATCGTTATCCTTGAGCAGGGTGTTAAACGCTGCCAATTCGTTATCGATCAATCCGTTCAGCTCACCTAAGGCGATAACCAGCTCCTCTTTCAGCACTTCGTGGACTTCGACCTGCTGGTCTGTGGGCGGAAAGTCAGCGGAACCGCTGGCGATATCCCCGGCGAGAAGGGCCAGCTGGCTGTAGAGCTTGACCGGGGCCCGGAAGGACTTTAAGTCCCCTTCGGCCAGTATTTGCTGGAAGAATTTGCCTTCTACACCCACGAATTTTGTATCAAGCTCTTTAGCATCGCTGATGATGGAGTCATCATTCTTGGCCTGTTTCAAAAAATCGATCAGGTCATAAACCTGTTTCCGGATCCATTCGATCTGGTTAATCGAGTCGACAACAGAGTTGATGTCATCACGTATTTCAAGAGCCTTTGTGACCTGAGCCTGGATGTCGGCCTCAGTTCCAGCGGTGTTGGGGTCTTTCCTGACGATGAGCTTCTGGCTGAATTCATCACCGCCAACTTTGAGTTTCACTGTGTATGTTCCGGGCACTGCCAAGGGCCCGACCAGTCCAGCTCGTATTCCCCAGCTGATCAGCGGCATCCACCCCTGCTGCGCGTATCTTTTAAACCTTTTTTCCTCCCAGACATGGGGATTTCCGGGGGGCTTGGTCCGAAGCCGCGGCTCCCTCGGTGATTCATGCCGGAGATCCCACCAGACTCGGTTAATCCCGGCGGCGGCCGGTCCGCTGAGTATTATTATGGCCTGGCCTGCGTCATCCAGGATGGTGATTTCCGCTTTACTTCCAGGTGTACCTTCCTTCAAATAATAACTGATAGAAGCCCCGTACGGGGGATTCGACCCGACACACTGATCGTTCCGAAAACTCTCGCTGCGGGTCACCTCACGGAAACGATAGACGGGCCTCGGGGTGAAAAGATGGGCTTCAGCTTCGAGTACATCCGGTGTGAGCTGCTGAAGAGGGGTGATGTCGTCTATAATCCATATCCCTCGACCGTAGGTGGCCACCACCAGATCATTGAAATGGCTCTGGATGGTCAGCCAGTGCACGGGCGCATGTGGCAGGTTTATCTGGAAGGGAATCCAATTCTTCCCATCATTAAAGGAGACGTAGAGCGCATTCTCTGTTCCCAGGTACAGCAGTCCTTTCCGCACCGGATCCTCTCGGACGCAGTGGGCATAGCTGAACACGCTTTTTGGGATATCAGAGCTTATTGATGTCCAGGTTTTCCCGTAATCTGTGGTCTTGTAGACGAAGGGATCACGGTTGTTGACCTGGTGCAGGTCGACCGTGATGTAGCAGGTGCCCGGATCATACCGGGAAGGCTCGATGTTGCTGACCGTGCCCAGGGGCGGCAGTCCAGGTAGGCTCGAAGTGACATTTGTCCAGTTCGCCCCACCGTCCCGGGTCACTTGAACCTGACCGTCGTTGGTTCCGGCCCAGATCACCCCCTCCTCCAGCGGGGATTCGGCAATCGCAAAAACGAGGCAGCCGTATTCAACACCCAGGTTATCACGGGTCAGACCGCCCGAGTCCCTGAGCTGGCTCTGGTTGTTGAGGCTCAAGTCAGGACTGATCACTGTCCAGCTCTGTCCGCCGTTTGTCGTCATGTGTACATGCTGGCTGCCCACGTAGACTTTGTTGTGGTTATGAGGCGAGATGGCGATCGGGAAGGTCCAGTTAAAGCGGTATTTCAGAAGTCCGGCGGCTGATCCCATCGGGGATTTCGGCCAGACTCTGACCGACCGGTTGTGGCCGGTGCGCAGGTCGAACCGGTCGAGTCCCGCGTTGTAGCATCCGCCCCAGATGATGTTGGGATCGACAGGGTCGGCATAGGCAAACCCGCATTCACACCCGGCCACATTGCGCCACAACCCGGAGCTAATTCCCCGGCCGCTGAGGCTGTTGCTGGGCCCCCGGTAAGAAGGGCCATCCTGCTTATTGCTCAAGACAAAATAGGGGATATTGGTGTCTACTGAAACATGATACATCTGGCCCACGGGAAGGACAGTATTGTTCCAGCCGCGGCCGTGGTTAGTGGTGATCATCACCCCCATATCATTGGCGATCATCATCCGGTCGGCATTTTTGGGGTCGATCCACATGTCGTGGTTGTCCCCTCCCCAGCGGATCAGGGTAGACGTTTCGCCTCCGTCGTAGGTGACGCTCATGCTGTTGGACGGGAAGTAAACCTCGTTTTCGTCAGCGGGAGAAATGACCATCCTCGTATAATAGTGAGGACGTTCGTTCAACAAGCGGTTGTGGCTTATATTCCTCCAGTTCTCTCCCCCATCGTCCGACCTCCAGAGGGAACCCCGCGCTCCTGTCTCGATCAAGGCGTAGACACGGTTGGAGTTGCTTTGGGCCACGGCGACGGCGATTTTCCCGAGAGGACAGGCTGGCAGCCCATGCCCCTCGATTCTCTTCCAGGTGTCGCCGCCGTCTTTGGAGATGAACACTCCGCTTCCCGGTCCTCCGCTCCAGCGGCCCCAGGTCTTGATTTCGACCTGCCACATCCCAGCGAACAGTATCCTGGGATTGTTAGGATCCATGGCGATGTCTGAGCAGCCTGTGTTCTCATCGACGAACAGCACTTTTTTCCAGGCCTTCCCGCCGTCCTTGGACCGGTAGACGCCCCGATCGGGCTGAGGGCCGTAGCAGTGCCCCATGGCGGCAGCAAAAACGATGTCCGGATCACTGGGATCGATGACGATCCTTCCTATCCGCCCCGTCTTCTCGAGGCCCATCTGGGTCCAGGTCTTTCCTGCATCGGTGGATTTGTAAATTCCGTTGCCGATCGAAACATTGCTGCGGATAAAGGTCTCGCCCGTGCCAGCCCAGATGACGTTGGCGTCAGAGGGGGCGATGGCCAGAGCACTCACCGAGGAGACGGGTTGATCATCGAAAATCGGAAACCAGTTAATCCCTCCATCCGCGGACTTCCACAATCCACCTGAGGCAGCTCCAGCGTAGTTGATGTTGTTATCTCCAGGAACACCAACCACGGCAATCATCCGGTTGCCCGGGGGGCCGATGTGGCGGCAGCTGAGCTGTTGAAACAGGTCAGCACCGATCGGCTCTTGGGAGCCCTGGGTTGTCAGACCTGCGAAAATCAACAAAAACAGCAGAATGCACAAAGACAATTTTGTCCTTGTGTTA
>Ga0209636_10007423_pt1 | contig 11188 bp, 16 predicted proteins | sample DeeMarSWOR152_54_FD_187464 | JGI IMG/M metagenome (GOLD analysis project Ga0209636, IMG submission 187464) | Marine sediment microbial communities from White Oak River estuary, North Carolina - WOR-1-52-54 (SPAdes) (version 2) | ecosystem: Environmental > Aquatic > Marine > Intertidal zone >... | reverse complement strand
ATAAGGGTCACTGGGAACAGGATAATCTCAAACATGTACGGTTTGCTGTTTAAGTATACTTCTTCACCAGACAGCCATATTTATCACAACAACATCATCAACAATACATATCCTGCTCATCAAAAGTATACTCCACTGCCTCTAAACGTAATGTGGGACGATGGCTATCCTAGTGGCGGAAATTATTGGAGCAATTACAGCGGCTCAGATATCTATAGTGGACCGTACCAGAATGAAAGCGGTCGCGATGGAATAGGAGATACACCATACGTTATAGATGCAAAAAATCAAGACAATTTTCCTTTGGCGGACCCCTACATTCCACACGGGGAACTACGATTGCTTTACTACGAATTACTAGAAAGGTACAATGACTTACTAGGAAGCTATGATGCTTTGGGCATCAATTATGATGCGTTAAACGCCAGCTACAATAACCTGAACCTAACTCACAATGAGTTGAGATCAAAACAAGAGGCGACGACAAACGAGTTGAACAACATTAGAAACCTAATGTACATTTTCATGGCAACGACAATAATCCTCATCGCACTGTCAGTCTACTTCATAAAAAAGAAAACAGAGATCGAATCATAAACAGGTGATCTTCTACTCTTCTCTTGTTTCCAACCGAACCTGTTTTTCCAGAGGTTCCATTGTGAACACTTTTTCCGTCCTTGTTTGGCTAGTGAAATCTTTTTAGTTTTGAAGGGCGGCGTGTTGATTGTGAGTCGTTCGGAAGTGGAGATATCTCTCGTGCGCGTTTTCGTCAAAGCATTTAAGGGACTTGATGGACATAATAGGCTTTGGCAATCTGAGAGATGGAGAATGATAGGCGTCTATGTAAAAGAGGTGGAAGATGTATGGCTTGGCATTGCCTACGTTGGAGAAAAGATTGTGGCTACAACTCTGAATTCCGATAAGGAAACGACGCTGAAAAGCCTCTTTAGAAGTCTCCCACCCAATGCGGATTATCAGATTGTCGAAAAAGGGTCAGACTTCGCAAATAGAACAGTTTCTACGTTGAAGGATGTTCATTCTGGCAAGCAGGAACTGAAAGAGTTTGCTTTGGCCACAGAATACTATTCAGAACCAGTCGCCAGAGTCTTGAAGGCTGCTGCATGCATTCCAATTGGATATGTGTCTTCGTATGGTAATATCGCGAAAGTAGCGGACACTGGACCCAGATTGGTCGGGCAAATCATGGCGTCAAACCCTCTATATCCCATCGTCGCGTGTCATCGAGTTGTAGGCGCGGACTTTTCGCTTGTAGGTTATGGTGGAAAAAAAGATCCTGAAGCTCTGAAAGCCAAACTGGTCAGATTGAGCAAAGAACGTAAAGGATTCAAATCAGAAAGGGAGATTTCAGTCGACCGAAGAAAGTTGAGAATCTACCCTGTAGAATATGTGATTGAAAAGGCCAAAAAGCATGGATTAGACTCTTCTGCAAAGCAGCAACGTAAGCTCACCAGTGACTAACTTGGGCCTGAAGATTCACAAGAACAGAAAATAGGCGTGTTTCTATATAGGCGGCGTGTTGGTTGTGATGGTTTTGAGGCTCGTACTAGTAGGGAGTTTGAAAAGGATGGTTATATTGTTAAGGTTTTGGGTGAGCGTAAGACGGTTTTTGGTACTGCGTGGTATCAGTTGAATCATGCTTCTGTTAAGAAGGATGTTGTTCGTTTTCATGTTTGTACTTGGTTTGGTGTTTGTAGTTATCGTAAATTGAAGGTTACGGTTGAGGTTAAGAAGGATTTATGCCCTATTTGTCAACATGATTTGATTTGGATTCGTTATTTTGGTGATAGGAGTTTTGTTTTGGATGGTAATTCATCTGATTACAGGCGTGATTCTTTTGAGGATTATGAAGAGGATGGTCGTGTTGTTTGGTTTGAACGTGTTAAGCATGAGTATAGATAGCGGTAGCTGTGTTTGTTGAGTAAGCGAACGGAACGAAGTGACGTGAGCAATGGTTTAGAATGATTGACTAATATAGAAAAAAGAGGGTTATTTTCTTTAGCGCGCGCATTGACACAGCTTCTAATTCAAAGGATGCGGATTAGGCCATACGGAAAGAACGTAAGGACCACACTTAATAGAACAGCCATAAAAATCGTAAATAGCGTCTCTGGAATTCTAGACGGGCATTTTACCATGAACAAGAACGGAACTTTCCGCTTATATTGACGATATTCCTCTCCGATCTTTTTTGAAAGGCACCATTCTTCATACCTTGCTATTGCTATGTAACCGAGAATCTGTATCAGCCACAAGCCTACGATTTGAAACAAACTATCGGTCGAATTAGTCAGAACCATTACGGTTAATCCAACGGTAATTATAATTATACCAGAAAACTGAGGGTGCCTGACCACGGAGTACATGCCTGTTTTGATGAGTACCACGCCTGTATGTCGGTTCCAGAGCAACTGTGTTGCGGCAAGTGAAAGCACCGCCACTCCAATCAAAGCGATTGCCCGGCCAACCCAAAACTCCTTTGCAAAAAGCATCACATAAATATTAAACTCCAGTGCTGTAAGAGGATGTTGCCCACTCAAGAAATAGAACAAATAAGGCAACAAGGGAATGGACATTATGCTAATAAATATTCCAGCATTGAGTATGGTCTGGGTACCGAATAAGAGAGCAGTAAATATGGCTTCAAGCAAATGCCTTACTCTTTCGCCGGTCTTTAAATTTGCCATGTTATCCCAAAGATAATAATCGTTACGTGCTTATAGTTCTACATTTTGGAGCATTCATGGCGCGCGCGACAGAAAGTCGAAGCCAAACAATAAGGAAACAGCCTAGTCATAGAAGCCATACCAGTAGAAAGATCGGTCTAGGCTTTCATCTAGTCGCTACAAGGTCTTCTCAAGCTCTCTAACGAAATGCTCGTATTGCATAAGACCGAGTTTCCAGAACCTCGGATCATTGGTGTCTAAGCCCAAGATCTTACCGATTTCAGCTGGAGAAATGCTGCTGCCTGCGGAAAGGGCTTTCTTGAATTTGGGCACAAATGTCTTGCCCTCTTTGAGATATTTCTGATACAGGGCATAGACAAACAACTGGGCGTAAGCATATGGATAATTATAGAACCTGAAGTTGGCAAAGTAAAACTGTGGTATCGGCGCCCATTCAGCCTCCAACTCATCGAACCACTCTACACTATCTCCAAAAAGCTTGTCTCGAGCGGCAATCCAGCGCTTGCACACAGTTTTGTAGTCGAGAAAGTCTCTCTGTTTGATCGAGTCGTACAAGCTCTGCTCAAATCGTGCGGCTGATGATGCCCTGAAGATTTTAATGCTTGCAGCATCTAGAACTGCGCAGATAATTGCTTTCTTCTCCTTCTCTGACTTTGCTTTACTCAACAGCAGGTCGGTCAACAACAATTCACCGAAAGCCGAAGCAATTTCTGCCACAGCCATAGAGAAGAATTCGAAGCTTGCACTCAGGTAAGTCTGATCTTGCTCAAAATAGTACACATGAGTTGCGTGACCCAGCTCATGGGCTAACGTGTAAACGTCACGTAATGTCTCGTTGAAGTTAGCCAAGACAAAGGCAGACTTGCCATTATACCAATCGGAGCAGAACGCACCATTCCGTTTACCCTGTCGCGGCAGGGGATCTATGTGGTTCCTAGCGAACATATCCTTAACAGCGAGAACGTAGTCCTCATCAAAGCGGCTGTAGGCTTCAATTGTCAAATCCTTCGTCTTGTCATAATCGAATCGTATCTTAGGCGCATCAGGTATAGGAGCTGATATGTCGTGACAACTAAGCTTCGGCAATCGCATTGCCTTTGCCTTGAGCCTCAGATACCGCTGATAAAGGCCAGTGTTCTCCTCAATCACCTCTAGCAGATTTTCAACGGTCTGCCGAGATACGTCATTACTAATCAAGCTCGCTTCAATCGGTGAATCAAATTTCCTTCTATCGCAGATGCTCAGCCAGTCGTTACAGACACTTCTCAAGGCAGAAGAGAAGATCTCTCCATCTTTTCCCAAGAGGGTGTAAATGGATTTGGTCGCTGATCTCCGAGTGGCGCGGTCACGGTGAGACAGCAAACCGACCGCCTCGCCAAATGAAAGAGACTTCATCTTGCCTTCGACTTTGACCTTGAAAACTCGTGTGTTAAGCCATTTTTGCTGCAGTTCTTCCCAAGCTTTTACGCCGTACTGATCTTTTTCTATGATCAGTTTTTCCTCAATTTCTGAAACCTGATGGGGGGCTTCTCGCGCTAACTTCTCAAGAAAATGCTTGTAATTAGCCAGTGTTCGGTCATTGATCACTTCAGGCCTTTTCTTAACGAGGCTTCCTAGTTCAATTTTGAAGAATGCCAGTCTCTTGTCCAGTTCAGCAGCAGCTTTCATTACTCTATCATAAAGCGATTGTGTGTCCGGAAGAGTCATGTTAGCTGCAAAGGACAACTCGGCAAATAATGTAATGTCTCGGCGTCTAGTCAAGTATTCTTCGTAGTCCTGAATACACTTCAGTAGTTCTTGTGTCGGGAGACTTCTTATCTGTGCACGATATTTTGCTGCAAAATCCTCTGCCATTTTCGTTACTTTGTCAAGAGCCTTCTGGATAGACGGGTCTGTGGTGCTTGGGAATATTTCTGACAAGTTCCATACGACCTCTTTTTTCGTCATACAGATGCGATCTCCCATTTGCTAATCAATTCCCCATGTTTCGGTATTATTTACTTGCGGTAGTGAACAACAGTTGATTGGTTTGGGAGCGAATGAGCGAAACAAAGTTAGCATTAGCTAACAGAAAAAAAGAGGTTGTTTGTGTTTTATTTTCGTTTTCTGAATAGCATTGTTCCGTCTTTTTCGGTTACGTATTCGAATCCGTTTTCTATTAGTTTGTTTGCTTCTTTGATGTTTGTGGCTGTTTTGCTGTGTCTGGAACAGAATTTGGGTTTAACGATTGTGGTAGGTGTTCCTTGTTTCTGGGGTGCATTTGCGGGATTTGATAAAATATTCAGAGTTAAAGAAACGTAGTTCTTATGAGAAATGTGGCAAAACCTAAAGCACAACCAAAAGAACCAATTCCATGATTGAACAAGTGGAAAGGCTTGATGCTGGGACACAGCTTCTTTTAGAAGCCTACCCAACCAGCAAAAAGCCCCACAAAACGCTAGCTACTTTGGCTTGTCGGAGGAGAATGGTAACCTCCTTTCTTACTTTTGTTTTCTTTTTTTCTCCGTATACCATGTCATACAAACCTACCATTAAGACAATTAGTAACAGTAAAAATGCTAGGATTAATCCTGCCATATCTGCTCGACTCATCTTCTTTCATCTCTAAGTTTACACTTGTTTTTGGTCTTCTGTTCTTTCACTACATTTGTCTATAATTCTTTTTATAGATTCAGGCAGCTGTTCCTTAAATGGTATAAGTGATCCACTAATTAGAATAATATCAAGTGAAGAGTGAATAAAATGTACTGGACAAGTTCTCAGATTCTTATTGTTATGGGATTAATCTTGGAATTTCTTTCAGTATTAATCATTTCATATCAGGCATTCTATCCTTTGAGTAAGAAGGAAAGGAAAATGAAGTATATTGAAGATACTGGTCAATCTATTGATTCAAAGCTAGAAAGAAGGAAATGGATGGGAATCTTAACAATTGGTCTTCTTTCTGCTGGAATATTTCTTCAAGGGCTTGCTATATTTATTTGATTAGAGTTATAGTAGAATCAAAAGAACTAATCAGAATAACTGAAGGATTTGTTAAGCAAAGGAGATAAAAATAAGAGAATCAAGTTGATGTTAATACCTCAAAGGTCTAACTTGTCATGGTATCCAAGACAGTTTACATAAAAGCCGCACTATTCTTAATCTTGTTGTTTCTAGCAGGTCTTAGCTTACTAGGTTTCTTCTTTTTTGGCATTGGTGTTTTCATAACAGGGGATTATTTACTATTTTTTGGGGGGCTATTTTACCTTGTTATTTTTATCATTCTGATGTCTGCAGTCAGGAAGCTAGAACCAGCATGGGAAGAAGTCCAAGCCCATTTTGGTTTCAAACCAAAGCCAAAAACAGCAAAGGAAGCCTTCAGAGAGAGTCTACCAATGTTTGGGTTATTCATATTGAGCTTTGTTGTTTATGGTCTTATGGAATTATATTTCAACCAATTTCCAGCTATAATAAGTAAGGAGTTGGCTGGCAAAATGATAAACTCAATTCTAACTATCGATGGAATTTTACTAGGACTGTATGGTGTTATACTTGCTCAATTTCTCTGGGCAATTCATAGCAAGGGCAACTTGATATATGAACAAATGATAATCTATAGAACTGAAAATAATAATGATGTTATAGCACGTCTCAGCGAGGAATCAAATAGGCTCAACAAGAATAGGATTTGGGTAATTATAGGTATGTTTTATGCTGCAATGCCGATATTGGCTTCTTTCTTGCTGTGTCTTACCAAGCTGCCATTAATTGAAGGGAATGGCACAATAGCCGTAAGGACTGTCATGTTTGACCCTATAGTAGCATTGATTGTCGGCATTGCATTAGTAGTGGCGGTATCATTGGCTACGAATCTTCTTCCAAGAAGGGATAAATGGCCCATAGAGGTTGCACCTGCTCAAACTTAAGCCTCATAAAGAACTTTAGCATAAGCAAAAATGCACGTGACCAAAGAAATGGAAAACATGGTCGAACCAAAAGAACTGATCGGAATAGTCAAAAGATAGCTTTATCCTTAAACCTCTACTAAGCGAACCTTATTGAATGCTTGGCTTTTCTAATCTTCTTAAGTCTAACTTTGGGCTTATCATTGAATAGGTCCATTACTGCTTCAAAGTAAATCTCTCTTTCTTCCTTAGTTCTTCCTATTCTATAAGGATTGCATGTGACTGATATTCTTTTAAAGCTTGCATAAGCAGGTTTAGTTTTTCTCTGCTTTTTTGTTCCTCTGAGTATTCTTAGAACGCAGCTAGCTTGCTGTTGGCAGTGCTGCTTAGAGTAGCGATTCAGTGTCCCTCTAGTAACGTAAATCTTGTTAGTCAGCTTATCTAGATAGATTCGCGGCTTTCTAGCGAACTGATAGACTATGAACCTATCAGAGTTGTTCTGTATCTTGATTTTATCTTTCTGCTTGAAATCTTTAACTATTCTATCAAAGATTGCTTGGGTAAGGTTGGGAGAAAAGCTATAGTCCCAGTAAATCTGTAGTCTAGGGTTTTTGGTCACCATTCTCCCTACTTTCTTGTCAAAGATTCTATATTTAGGGCAGTATTCAATCGGCATTATCTCAACAAGCCCTTTCTCCAACATATCGAATTGCTCCTGTGCGCATCAAGTAGATACTCACCAAGGAGGAGTAGATACTCACTTAGGAGAGTTGATACTCTCCTAATTTCTTTACAGCCTTTAACTAAAGAAAATTATGAATTGGTAATCCAGCATCTAAGCAGAATAATCTTCTATATGCTTGCTTTCTCTTTCTGAAGGGTTTAACATATTGAAGTTTAGTTTAGGAGTTAATAGAGAATCTTAGAAAATCTAGAAGCATAAAACTTATAGGTGAACTTGAAGAATTAATTAGAATCATAATAGACAAATTAAGATGGTTCAAAAATGAGTAAAAAACAAGCTAAAGATGAAAGAATGGAAGCTCTAAAGAAAATTGAGAAGACAAAAATAGCTAACTCATTAAAAGATTCAGAATATAATGGTTCTGACTTCACATTCAAAGATATTTCACCCCAAAGTTCCTTCTGGAATGAGCTTAGGAAACTGTTAGATGAACTAGCAGAATTTAGAGCAGAAGCTTGGATTGCAAACCATTCTAAAGAAAAATCTAAATGAACTAAGTTACCTTGAATGTACTTTTTGATAAGTCTCCTTTCATTAAAGTCTATTTTCTCTTTCTAAGGAGCTTAATACCATTAACTTCAGTTACATATTCAAATCCAGATTCTATTAATAGAGAAGCTTCTTGTATAGTTCTAGCAGTTCTACAGGTCCACTCTTCATCTTTAAAGCCTATTAACTGAGTATAAAGTAAAGTAGTCTCAATCTTCTTATGACCCATCTGCTGCTTAGTAAAAAGAATGTCTCTAGTTCTATGGTAGGTTTGAGTAGCAAAATAATGTCTTAAGTCATATAGTCTAATCTGTCTAAAGGATGGGTCCTGTAGCTTCTCTGACAGCTTATTCCTAAATATTCTAAACCTTTTACTATAGCCTTCACTTGTCCCTTTAAAGAGCTTATCATTTGAAGTTAATCCTTTCTTTAGAATATAGACCTTAAGCATATCAACAGCCTTCTGGCTAATCTTTAATACTCTACCAGAACCATGTTTGGCAGTAGAAGGGTAAATTAGCCTCTGTTCTAAGTCAATATCTTTTACTCTAAGGCTCATAAGCTCTATAGGTCTTAAACCACATTCTTTGGATAAAATAAGCTTTAAAGCCATTAAAGGTCTAGCTCCACTGATTAGCATATCAACTTTTTGAGTGCTCGGTACTTTAGGCTTTTTCTCTTCAGCTTTGTATAGTGGCATTACCCAAGATAAGTTATAGAACTTTACATACTTGTTATAAGCTATGGATAAGTTTCTCTTATATCCATTACTTGACTGGTAACTAGCTATAAAGGACTTAACTGCTTCTGGCTCATTAAGATTAGAGTGTTTACTTAAGAATGATAGAGCCTTTCTAGTAAAGTTAATACTCCATCACTTCTAGCTTGCTTCTTCATTTCTAATAGGATATTAAAGATATTGGGGCGGTATACAGTACTAAAGGCTGGTGTGTTTGGTTGTAACCCGACTTCTAGCCTTAGTAATTGTAGTGTCTTGTTCTTGTATGTTGATTTGGTTGTCAATGCTGTTAGTTGTTTTACTTTGTGTTTCTTTTTCCATATTTTCGTTTATCATTTCTCATCACACACCCATTCATTCTTCTCTTTTTTGACGAGGAGACAATATGCCTTTATGGAATGATGCTTATATAAAGCGAGTGATGTTTACTGGCTTAAGCCTTAAGAATGAGCTTCCTATGGCTAGGTTATATAGCTTTCATGCTTTTCCCCTTAAATTTCAAATGGGGGAAAGGCTCATGTCTCCGAGGAACGTCGGCTTTGTTTTTTGCGCCTCTTTTTCAGAACATGTGCTTTTTCTATGTTGAATATTTGGTTATCCACTCGTTTAGTATTTCATTCAATTCATTGGCTGCATTGACAGAGTTCTCTATTCTTGATGGGATTATGTTGAAAGTTACAACTGTGCCATCTCGCCTAAGTGAGTCAAAGGATTCTCTCAGCTCAAAGCCGACATCATTGATTTTTTTGGAGGCAGTTGCGTCGAGTTCTTGAAAAGCTTGTATCATTAGCGGGAAATTGCCTTGGGAATTGAGATTCCAGAGAACGTCACAGACGCCTCCGTTCTGTACCGTCATGTTTATCAACAAATCTTCGATAATCTGCAACTGGTTTTGGTATGCTGGAATAAGGTATATTCGTAACGTGTGCAAAAGTCCCCAAGCCGTCTGTAAATGATATTGCAGATTGCTGATTAGATTGTAGATGTTTTCAGGCTTTGCTTGTGAACCCAGGATCAAAGTGACATAATTCATGCTGAAATAGAATTCTCTTGAAACTTCCAGAGTGGCTCCTTCGACACTGTTTGTGAGCGTTTGAGATAAATTGTAATAGTGAAGGTTCAAACTTGCCGAAATGACGAGGATTACGATAACGAGACCCAATAGAACTGTTTTAGTCTTTTTTCCTAAACGAAGCTTTGGAGGACGAGTTTCTTTCTTTTCTATCATAATCATGCCCTCTATTATTGCTATCACGTACAATCTAGATTTAAGGTAAATGGATTACTTAGCGCGCGCTACGGTGTAGTTGCGTGCACGCTTTTTGATTCAAGCATGAAGAGAGATATGAAGTTTTATATGCTTTAGAATCTCAGATGTTCAAAACATTAATATTATGACGGGGAGGTGAAGAATTATGGAAGATTGGAAGATAAAGATTGCAGTGCTGTGGACAGTTTGGGAATTTGCTGCAATCACGGTGCCCATATGTGAGCAATACGTACCAGGTCTTCTTGAGAAAGCAATTGCGGAAATAACACCCGAAATATTGCTGGTATTAGCAATTGTGATGCTGATTGCACCAGTCATGGCTTTCCTGTCGCTGACCTTGAAGGGTTCGATAAATCGCTGGGCAAACATCATCATGGGCATAGTTTTTGTTGGTCTCGGACTATTTGGTGCAATTGGCGCGCTGGCAGAACCATCTTATAGAGACTATTACGTATTTGTGATACCAATCGGAATTGTAGAAGTTGTGGCTGCAGCATTGATTGTCTGGCACGCATGGAAGTCTAAACAGAAAGGTTGAGCTTTGTGCGGTTCTGGCGTTATCGGCTTGGTGCGGAACGTGGACATAAGTGAGGCGGAGCGAAAGCGATGCGAGCGATTGTCAAGAATGGGTGACTGTTACGGAAAGAGAAGGCTGTTTTGTGTGCGGGATATTCGTATCGACGTTGTGCGCAACGTAGGCATTTGTGAGGCGAAAAGCCTCACGAGTTCATTCTCTTTTTCTGCGTGCGCTGAGTATGTTGACTTCGGGGGTAAAGTTTTATCCAACCAACTGAAGCGACTTGGCTGAGATACAAGATGTGCCGAAAATTTAAGTTGAAGCCTTTGTAAGTTACTTTTGGGCGTTGAATTATGGTTTCAAGTTGTACAAACTGCGGCAGAGAGATTCGCGATGAATCATATGTCTACTGTCCTTTCTGCGGCAATAAACTGAAAAATAATGGCAGGCTCTTGAAGGAGACAAGTCACGTCGTTTTCGCCTTGGGTGTAGAGTTCACGATTCTGGCATTATTCGCAGCGTTTTTTTATAAGACATACGACTTTGGAACGTTCTTATATACAGACTATCCTCTTAGTGGTTATTCATTCCTATTGTTTTATCTCGGTGCGCTATCTATTGTTTTAAGCTTGGTTTTTGCGGCGTTGGGTCGCAGAAGGCTAAAGGCATAGTGGCGCAATAGCTTTGGAGCACGCGGATTCTCATGGAGAGCTGGTTGGATTCTTTGAGGGAAAGTCTTATTCCGCGCATGCTAAGAAGTCTTGTGAGAAAGTGGTTTTTGTTGGTCGAAGAAAAAGGAGGGTTATTCGCGTTTTCTGAACATCATTATGTTTTGT
>Ga0209636_10007422_pt1 | contig 11188 bp, 8 predicted proteins | sample DeeMarSWOR152_54_FD_187464 | JGI IMG/M metagenome (GOLD analysis project Ga0209636, IMG submission 187464) | Marine sediment microbial communities from White Oak River estuary, North Carolina - WOR-1-52-54 (SPAdes) (version 2) | ecosystem: Environmental > Aquatic > Marine > Intertidal zone >... | reverse complement strand
TCATTCTCAATCTCTCCCTAAAATGTAAACATAACCTTTAGTTCCAAAACCCTCAAGCTCAAGCACACATCCATACTGCAATTCTCTATCGCTTTTAACTTGCCGTTCACCAGCTTCACGCCTTAACTGCTTGAAAACTTCAAAAATTTGGGCGCCACCTGTAGCGCCTAACGGGTTACCATCAGCTTTTAATCCACCATTCATGTTTACAAAAAGTTTCCTCCCGTTCATCTCATAGAACCCTTTGTAATCATGGCAGCTCTGGTATATACTCATCCAAGCCCTTCCGCGTTCGCAGAAACCTAAATCCTCAAGGGAAATCATCTCCATAACGGTGGATTGGTCGTAAAGCTCAGTGACTTGTATTTCTTGAAGACTTATTCCAGCTGTTTTCAAAGCGTTTTTCATGGCTATTTCACTCACCAAAAAGCGTGTCATGTCTTCTCTCGCTGGAAAAGTTAAGTAGTCTGTTGCTGAGGAGGCGCCGAGAATGTAAACTGGTTTATCTGTGAATTTTTTGGCAACTTCTTCATTGACAAGGACAAGAGCGGTTGCGCCGTCAGATATTGGTGCAAAATCGTAAAGCCCTAAGGGTCTTCGGGCGTTTTTTCTCGCTTTTAAGACGTGTTCGATCGTTATTTTTCTTTGATATTGTGCATACTCATTTTTCATTGCGTGCAGATGGTTTTTGACTGAAATTTGTGCTAAAGCTAGGTTCAGTTTTTCAAGGTCTTCATCAGTTATGCCGTATCTTTTTATGTATGCTCTGAGCATAAGTTCATGGTTTGCTTCTGGTGTGCATCCTGCATAATAGCTCCACGGGTCTTCCAGAAGCATCAAGTCGTCGCGAATTTTGTCCCATCTGTCCGTCATTTTCTCTATTCCACCAACCAATACTACATTGTATCTTCCAGCTTGGATGGCGTTACAAGCGTTTAGTAGGGCTGAGCTGAAGGAGCGGGTTACTTCCATTGGGACATGAAGTTCTGTGAGTTCTGAAAGAAATCCCTCCTCCAGTCCAAGCTTATTTGTGATTGGGAGGAAGTAGTCGGAAAGGTAGCATGCTTCTAGGTTTTTGCGTTCTATACTTGCTTCCTCTGAAGCTTTAAGCCAAGCCTCTTCGATAAGTTTCTCTGGTTCCTTTTCGTAGTGTTCTCCGAATTTTGTTCTTCCAACAGCGACTATAGCTGGGCGACCTTGCATTATCTTAACCTTCTCGTCGATTGCAATTTATCCTTTTCACATGGCTTTTAAGTGTTTGCCGGTTTGCAGCAGAAAATTCATAACTTACTTATAAATGATTAAGGAATTGAGGTGGCGTTATTGGTTGGAGAAGAAAAATATCGCTTGGTTATAACTGTTAAGGAGATACGTGGAAATTGTCCAGTTTTTAATGTTGGAGACAGAATAGTTGTGGAGTCGCCTAAGATAGTTGTTGCCAAAACTGACAACATTTGCGTTCACGCTTTTGGCTGCATGCTTTCCATGATTGTTCCATTAAGCCGTGGAATAAGTTTCAAAAAGTTAGGCTTGTCAACAGAAGAGGGTGAGAAGGGCTATATTCAATGCTTGGATCCTGGAAAACCTTACACGGATGGTGGAACTGTGCTTTTCGAAATAAGGCGGCAGAGAATCTAAGCTTCTAGTTCATAAAATTTTTATTATACTGTACTGGAATAGGCTAATTGTCACGTGATTGAAATGATGCTGACTAATATAATTCGGCTCATGTTGGTCGGAAGCTTAATTGCAGATGCTGAGGGTTCATGGTGGAGAATGATCCCCGAAGAACTTCGCCTAGTTTTTTCCTTGGTGGTTTTCTTTGTGAATCTTTTGGTCTTAGCCGTTGTTCTTTATCTTGCTGGACTAGTTGTCGTGGGTAAGAAACGGGCTCTTTTAACTGATGCCTTTATAATTTCTTTCCTCGGGACTGTTTGTCAACGCTGTTCTTAATGTTTATTCCGTATCGTTTGATAGCTCTGGTTCTCTGTATTTTTACTTGGTTACTTTTAATTAAGCGTCTTTATGAAACGGGATGGCTTGGAGCAATTGCAGTTGGTATATTGGCAATGATTATTTTCTTAGCTGTCACCGTTCTTCTAGCTTTATTCTTCGGCATCTTACACATAATATCAAAGCTTCTTCTCTTCTTCACTATTCTGACTTGACAGGAAGTACCAGAATTGCCTGACGAAAGAAAACGTACAATGTTTTTAGGCTTAGCGTTTCTGATTTTGTTAGTGCTTTCTTCTGTTGAAAACGCGTTTTTCTTTCATATTTTAAACGATGTCCTTCAAAATCAGTTTTTAGCTGTTGGCATGCTTTTCATACATAACATTCTTGTGATCTCTCTCATTTTGCTGGGCATGACATTCTACGTCAATTTAGTAATTTTAGATTTCTTCAAGAGGGAAAAATATGCACCTATTGTGCTTGAACATCCGCGAACGTTCGCCTTAGTCTTCACGATAATGATTATTTTCTTAAGCATTCTGCGAGGAAGTAGTCTCCTTGGTGGAATCAGTATTGAAGTCTTGCCTCTGGTTCTCCTCGTAAGTGCGCCGATCGGAATAGTTGAAGGATACGGTATATACTTGACCATTGAGAAGACGTTGAGCAGAGTGATGTGTATGAAAGACTTAGCTTACATTTATGGTATATTCTTTGTTGCTGCTATAATGGAGGTTGGCTTCATAAACCTTCTAAAATTGGTCTCTGCATGACGGAACGTCTGTTGGGTAAAGCATAAATATTGACCGGCTGTAACGGCTTATTCTAAACTTAGGTGGAAAACAATTTGAGTAAGAAAGAGAAGCGGAAGATAATCGTCATAAAAGGCGGAAATTTAATTGATGGTACGGGTGCAAAGCCTAAGAAATATTCTGTTGTTGTCGTAGAAGGAAAGAGGATTAAGGCTGTTGGTAAAGAAGGCGAAGTGAAAATACCTAAGAGAGCTAAGAAGACTGAAGTTGATGCGTCTGGGAAAACGGTGATGCCGGGACTGATCGATTCGCATTTGCATTTGATTGGATTGAAGACTGACCGTATTTTGGAAGAAGAGTTCGTTAGACCTCAACAGTTAGGTTTGATTAAGAGTGTTTATGATGCCGTTGACCTCTTGGAAGCTGGTTTCACGACGGTGAAGGACTGCGGCGGCTTTGGTATATATTTGAAAAGGTCGATTGCTGAAGGAACAACGCGTGGGCCGAGAATACTTTCAGCGGGATATACTTTGAGTCAGACAGCGGGTCATGGAGACACACATTTTGTTCCAGTCGAATGGGTGGATGCCCGTGTTTCAAAAAGGGGCATGTCCTTATTATGTGATGGCGTAGCGGAATGTATCAAGGCTGCTCGTTATGCATTGAGACAAGGTGCTGACTTCATAAAGATTATGGCAAGCGGGGGAGTGATGTCGATGATTGACAGGCCCGAGCATACTCAGTTTACGTTGGAAGAGTTGAAGGCGATTGTTGAAGAGGCGAGGCACGTTGGAAAGTTTGTTACGGCACACTGCCAAGGGACAGAAGCCATGAAAAACTGCATAATTACTGGTGTAAAAACGATTGATCATGCGTTTTATCCAGACGATGAAGTAATAGAGATGGCTAAAAAGAAGAAAGATGTGGTTTTTGTTCCAACTCTTTCTATCAACTGGCGAATAGTAACTGAAGGAGAGAAGGCTGGGTATCCGCCGTGGGCGGTGGCAAAAGGAAAGGAAGTTTGGGAGATTACGAAGAAGAATATTGCACGGCTTTATAGGGCTGGCTTGACTATTGCGAGTGCTACTGACTTTTGTGGTTCTCCGTTGTTGAAGCATGGAGATAATGCTATGGAGTTGGAGTTGCTGGTCAAACACTGCGGCTTTAGACCCATGGACGCGATTGTTGCGGCTACACAGAACGGTGCAAAGGCGTGTGGACTGGAAAATCAGATAGGCACGATAGAGAAGGGAAAACTGGCTGACATAATAATAGTTGACGGCAATCCGGTTAAAGACATTAGAGTATTGCAGGATAAACGCAAGATAAAAATGGTCATGAAAGAAGGAAAAATCGAAGTAAAAAGAGATACATAACCTTTAACCTCATTTCGTTAGAATCCAAACAGTTATAGCTGGACCAAAAGAATTAATAGAGTCACCAAATCCAATGTTGTAAAATATTAGGGATTGCAGATTATTTAGAATTCAATTGAACATTCCTTCGCAACACATAAAAGCTAAAGCAGAAGAAATAATAAACGATATTGTATGAGTAGAAAACTGGTCTTTATTGCATGCTTGTTTGTATTATTGTTTTCCTTGCTATACATAAAATTTAATCCAGTTGAGGCGGATGCTTCTAACGGTTATCCTGTTCACAACCTTGACACTGGTTTAAACTACACAACGATTCAAGAAGCAATAGGTGCAAACGAGACTTTGGATGGACATAAAATCTTTGTTGAGATTGGAGTTTACTATGAACAAGTGACTATTGATAAGTCAATAACTTTGCAGGGAGAAGATAGGGAAACTACCGTTATTGACGGGAACGAAACTGGTACTGTAGTTAGTGTAATGTCCAACAATGTAACTATCAGTGACTTCACAATACGAAACAGTGGACGAAAGAATGATACGGATAGCGGGATTTGCGCATACAACTCGAGTGACAACAATATAAGCCTAAACATCGTGACAAATAACTATATTGGAATTTATCTCCACTTTTCTGATAACAACATCCTTACTTGCAATAACGCATCCTCAAACAACCAGTATGGTCTACTATTAGATTGTTGCTGCAATAACGTCCTTGCTAAAAACACTGCCTTAAACAACCAGCTGGTTGGAATCCAATTACGTGAGTGTTCCAATAACAACACCCTTCTTGATAACGCTGTATCAGATAACAAGTATCATGGCATCCAGCTTACGTCTTCGTCTAACAACAACAGTTTGATGAGCAATAACGTAACAAACAACGACTCACGCGGGATCTGGTTGTGGGATTCTTCAAACAACAATTTAGTGCACAACAAGATAGAAAGCAATGAATTTGGCATGCATCTCTCCAAATCGTCTAACAACAGGTTGAGAAACAACAGCATGACTGGCAATCAATGGAACTTTGGCGTTTTCGGGAGTGTGCCATTTGATGCGCTTTTAGAGTACATTCAGGATATAGATACTTCAAATACTGTGGATGGAAAGCCAATTTATTATTGGGTTAACAGACAAAACGAAAAAATTCCATTAGACGCTGGATGCGTCGGACTCGTAAACTCAACAAACATTACGGTCGAGAATCTAGAGTTGAAGAAGAACTTTCAAGCTTTGCTGCTCAGTTACACGAAAAACTCGCTAATAAAGAGCAATAATTTAACAAATAACTTCCATGGCATTAACCTCGTCCACTCATTTAACAACACGTTGGTGGATAACAATATAACAAATACCGCCGCATACAGTATTACTCTATACTGGCAGTCTAACAACAATATGTTGATAGACAATAACATAGCAATCAACAAAAGGGGTTTTCTGATGATGGAGGTGTCTAACAACACAATTATGAACAACAACATAACAAACAGCACTGAGTCGGGCATCAGCCTCTCGACCTCTAACAACAATGAGTTAACCCGCAACAAAATAGCGTACAACAACTACGGCATTCGTCTCGGCTATTCATCCAACAACAGAATTTACCACAACAACTTTATCAACAACACGGGTCAAGCATGGGTCCATAGTTCATACTATCGGAACATCTGGGACAATGGTTATCCCTCTGGCGGAAACTATTGGAGCGACTATAATGGCACTGATTCAAACCCAGACGGAATTTGTGACACAGCCTATGTTATTGAAACCTACAGTTTTTGGGACGCGAGCGCTAACAGAGATAATTATCCTTTAATGGGCACGTTCTCCAGCTTCAACACTACTTTAGGGAAGCATGTTAATGTTATCTCCAACTCGACCATAGAAGACTTTGAATATTTTGAGTCTAACAACACGATTAAGATGTATGTCTCCAACATGACTGCAAACCAAACATTTGGCTTCTGTAGAGTTTGTATCTCACATACTTTGGTGAACCCTGACGAAATTTCGGTTGTTATCGACAATGGAGTAACACCAGTCCTCTACCATAACTACACACTGTATGATAATGGCACTCACAGATGGATTTACTTCGCTTATCCGCATTCAATTCACGAAATTGACATAATCCCAGAGTTTCCATTGATCATAATTATGCCACTATTCATGATAGCAACACTGCCAGCATTCATACTCTGCAGAAGAAAGCATTCTGTCTAAACGCAAAATTTTCATTAAACTCAAGTTGAACATCTCCTCCATAGCAATAACTCCAAACTTAATACGCTCTGACAGCAGTATGGAATTAATATTAATAATAAAACAATTACAGTTATGTAAAACTCTCCGCGTCATGAATCCAACTGCCGAAAAATCAGCAAAATATGTTGTAGAGGTTGGGGAAGAAGGTTATTATCCCCAGGGCTTCTTTTTACGGATCTAACCAGGGAAGGGGCAAGTTTTAGTGGGGCAGCCACCAGCGTATTCTGATTCTGCAGAGACAAACTTTTTCTTTTCAGTCCTTATTTCTCCGATGTTAAGAACCTGCTCTGGTTTGCTTCCGTATCGATAGACAGTTATCCCCTTGCATTTCAGCCTATAAGCAAGCCAAAACACTTTCTCCACATCCTCAACTGAAGCCTCATGAGGAAGATTCACCGTTTTTGAAACAGCATTATCCGTGTACTTCTGAAAAGCAGCTTGCATCCTAACATGCCATTCTGGCTTAATATCTAAAGCCGTAACAAAAACCCTCCTAACATCCTCAGGAACCCCTTTAATTCCCTGAACAGAACCCGTCCTCGCTATCTCCTCAAGAAGCTCAGCACTGTAAAAACCTCTCTCCTTTGCAGTCATCTCGAACAACGGATTAATCTCAAAAAGCCTAGTTCCCTCCAAAACCTTTCTCATAAAAGAAACAGCAAACAAAGGCTCAATTCCAGAAGAACAACCAGCTATTATGCTTATGCTTCCCGTCGGCGCTATCGTTGTTATCGTGGCATTCCTCATACCATTATACTTGTCTTTCCAAACACTCTTATCAAAATTCGGAAATGAACCTCTTTCCTCACCAAGCTCCGCAGATTTTTTCCTTGCTTCTTCTGTAACAAATTTCATTACTTTTTCAGCTAGTTTCAAAGCCTCTTCAGAATCATAGGGAATTCCAAGTTTTATGAGCATGTCCGCAAAACCCATCACACCTAAACCTATCTTCCTATTAGCCTTAGTAATCTCCTCTATCTCCCTTAAAGGAAACCTATTCCCGTCAATAACATTATCAAGAAAACGAACAGCATTCCCCACAGTTTCCCTCAACTTCTCCCAGTCTACCTTTCCGTTCTCAACCATCCTAGAAAGATTCACAGAACCAAGATTACAAGACTCGTAAGGAAGCAACGGCTGCTCACCACATGGATTGGTTGACTCTATTCTACCAACTTCCGGAATCGGATTATGCCTATTAACCTCATCAAGAAAAATGACCCCTGGGTCTCCGCTCTGCCAAGCAGACTTAGCCATCAAATTCCAAACATCTTCAGCCTTGAGTTTTCTCACTTTCTCTTTATTTCTTGGATTGATCAACCAGTATTCTCCGTCTTCCTCAAGTTTTTTCATGAAATGATCGGTAACAGCCACTGAAATGTTAAAGTTTGAAAGAACTCCCGGCTTCTGTTTAGCAGTTATAAACTCAATTACGTCTGGATGATCAGCTCTCAAAACTCCCATCATAGCGCCTCTTCTTTTTCCTCCGGCTTTTATGACTTCTGTTGCTGAATCGAAGACACGCATGAAACTAACAGGACCAGAAGCCACCCCCTTAGTGGATCTAACCATGTCTCCCTTCGGTCTTAACCTAGAAAAGTCAAAACCGACTCCTCCACCGCTCTTTTCAATAAGAGCCATATTTTTCACGGCAGTGAAAATGCTTTCCAAAGAATCCTCAATGGGCAAAACAAAACATGCAGATAATTGACCAAGTCTTGTTCCAGCGTTGAAGAGAGTTGGAGAGTTAGGGAGAAATTCAGCTCTCGCCATCATTCCGTAGAAGATTTTTTCGCTTCCCTTCGGACTTACACCGTATTTTCTGTCACCCTTCGCAATGGCTTCTGCAACTCTGCTGAACATTCTAGCAGGAGTTTCTATAATTCTTCCCGTTTCATCCCTCAAAAGATATCTTTTCCTTAAAACTTCCAGAGCGTTAACCGTCAACTTCGGCTCTTCAATCCCAAGTTTCTCTCTTAACCTCCGTATCTCCTCCTTCTTCTCCCTATAAACCTGATATTCCCTTGCAACTTTTTCGTAACCTCTTCTCTTTAAAACTTCTATAACAAGGTCTTGAGCATCCTCAACCGATGGAATTCTTTTCTCGAATTTTGCCTCTAGAAGTTTAACAACTTCATCAGTTACGCTTTCAGCCCTTTTTCCATTCTCAAGTTCAACCGCAATAAAAGCTCTGTGAATTGCATCTCTAATTCTGCTAGAATCGAAGTCAACAGTTCTTCCGTCTCTTTTCCTTATCTTTTTGATAGACATAACTACCCAATTCAATTTTGTCTTAATTTTAATATAAGTTTAAAGTTTTTTATGAGAAATGTAAGAAGCGGGACATGTAACTTACTCTGCAACTTCCTTTTCTATGACTTTTATTCCTCGCTTCTCTAATTCATTTAGAAACGTAGAGAAAAACTCTTCACTCATACCTAATCTTTCAGGAGGAACAACACCCTTTTCCTTTACGGCTTTTTTAAGAATTGACTGCGCGATAATTGATGCTGGATAAGCCGTAGTTCTCGCCATGGCAGTTACTCCCTGGTTCTCGTCATATCTATCCAACAAGTGACAAACACAACGTGTTTGCTTGTCATCTTTAACGCCTGAAACCTCAATCTTCATTGCCACAATGTCTCTGATTTCCGGTCTATGGAGTTTTTGTTTAAAGAGCTCAACTGAAAGCTTTCTTGGAGGTAGGCTTACACCATCCACGCTAATCGGTTCCTCATCAAAAAACCCTAAAGCCTTAAGCAGCCCTATTTTCTCCGCATGACCTGGATATCTAAGCGTTTTCTCCCACATAACATTCACATTCCCTACAGTGTACGGTAAGGTTCTAAGTCCGTCAGTGTAAAAAGCTTCAAGCCTTCCAACATTCGGAAACTCAACCTCTTCCAACCCGCTTAAAGCTTCCACCTCAACTATTTCACCTTCCTTAACTATTCTTGCTTTTCTCGTATACTCGTCAATCAGGCTTTCTGGAGACCATGTAATAACATAACCTAAAGGCGGTATAGGTTTTTCTGGAAGCCCACCAACCATGATGTGAACAGACAAAACCTTGTCAAGTTTTCCTATGGCGTGTCCAACGAGAATATTGCTGATACCAGGCGCTAATCCACAATCCGGAATAATCGTTACACCAGCCTTTGCAGCCTTGTCGTTTAACGTTAGAGGATTTTCAGCCATGTAGGAGACGCCCACCAAATCTTTTCCCAGATCAATACATGCTTCAGCTAGGTGATAGCCAAGTTCTCCAGGCAAAAACCCCATAGCCAAGTCAAAATCCTTGAGAGCGTTTACTAATTCATCATGTTTTGCTACATCTAATCGAATCCAAGAAACGTTGTTTTCACCAATTCTTTCAGCAATCTCTTTGGCTCTTGCCTCGTCTCTATCGGCAACAACAATCTCAATAGAACTCATGCTTCTAGCAATGTCTTCTGCTGCAACAGAACCTATATGTCCACAGCCTATAACCAGCACTTTCATAAACATGAAAAAGAAATCGGTGTCATTAAAGTTTTTCCTAAAGTCAACGAGCTTTTAAGAGACGTAATAAGCCTTAAAATATAGAGGATAGATTTGAAAATTTTATATACTGCCGTCTTAATTGTAAAGTCTGAGCATCATGGCTGACATTTGTCCAATATGCGGGCTTCCAAAAGACTTATGCGTATGCGGCGAAATCGGAAAGGAACAACAAAGAATCCGTATAAGACTTGAAACAAGAAAGTGGGGTAAAACATCAACGATAATAGATGGTCTAAACGATAAAGACACAGACTTAGCAAGCCTAGCCCAAAAGCTGAAAAACTTCTGTGCATGTGGAGGAACAGCAAAAAACGGTCAAATAATGCTTCAAGGAGACCATCGTGAAAAAGTTCGCCAATACCTAATACGTACAGGCTATCCCAAAGAAAATATTGAACTTCAATAATTGCCACGTTAGGTAAGAGCCCAAATGAAACTGCTACAAAACATAAAAGAACTATTTAAAACACTGAGACATCGCAGGCCAACCAAAATATACTGCCCAAGATGTGGAAGCCCAAAAATTCATCTATCCAGCAGTCTCGATTATTGGTTAACCCCCAAAAAGTATGTGTGTGAAAACTGCGGATACACTGGTCCCATAATTATGGAATTAGAAAAAGAAGAAACCTAACAGCAACATTGTTAGTCAGGAATCTCCAAACGCAACTGCTTTTTCAAAGTCTTGTATCGGTTTCTCACAGTAACCTCTGTCACTCCTGCAGCCTCGGCGATGTCCTTCTGTGTTTTCTTCTCGTCGTTTTGCAAACAAGCAATGTATAATGCTGCAGCAGCCAAACCCATTGGGTCTTTACCAGCCGCAGCTCTGCTCTTTTTTGCTTCACGAAGAATTTGTATGGCAAGTCCTTGAGTTTTGCCAGAAATTCCAGTTATTTCAGCAATTTTTGAAACATATGTAAGCGGGTCGGCAATGGGCATCTGAATGTCAAGTTCACGAAGCAAAAGCCTATAACAACGTGCAACGTCTTTCTTTTCAACTAAGCTTGTTTCTGCAATCTCTCGTAAGGTTCTCGGGGTTCCAGTTCCACGGCAAGCAGCATAAAGCGAAGCGGCAGCAATAGCTGCAATAGATCTGCCACGGACTAAGCCTTTATCCAAGGCTTTACGGTAAATGACTGCAGCCTTCTCCTTAATTGGCGATGGAATGTAGACTTTATCTGAGAGGCGGTCAAGTTCAGCCATCGCCTGAGCGAGGTTTCTGTCAATTGAAGAGTGCACTCTTGAGCGTATCTGCCATTTCCTTAATCGCCACATCTGTAGACGTGTGCG
>Ga0209636_10007421_pt1 | contig 11189 bp, 7 predicted proteins | sample DeeMarSWOR152_54_FD_187464 | JGI IMG/M metagenome (GOLD analysis project Ga0209636, IMG submission 187464) | Marine sediment microbial communities from White Oak River estuary, North Carolina - WOR-1-52-54 (SPAdes) (version 2) | ecosystem: Environmental > Aquatic > Marine > Intertidal zone >... | reverse complement strand
CTCTATAGGGAAATGCAGCACCACTCCAGCAAGTGATAAGGGTAAGGTCGCCCCCAGCCCAAGGGAACCCATCCCCCATAACACCAGCCAAGCCATAACCACCACCAGCGGGTTCCTGTGCCAAACACTCCTCCAAAAAGCCCCTGGCGTGGTATGCGTAGCTCAGACAATTGTAAAACATGAACGCATAGTTGCCGACTTCAGCCAGAGACATAACAGTTGCCGCGAAGGGGTTTTGCGGGTTAAACATGCTGCCAGAAGGAAGATTCCAATCAGTCATGTACTGAAGCGCCGTGTTGAGGGTGACGGTGTAGGCGAAGAGTGGCCAACATCCCAACGAGGTCAGCATCCTCACTGCGGACTCATAGGCATTACAGTGGAAATCGCCCTCGCTTGCCATCCCTTCAAGATCCATGAACAGCCTACCATCAGGGAGAATCTGAAGTTCCGCCGGCTCGTGGAGCAGCCACTCCCTATTCGAGCCAGCAAACAGCTTACCCACCACTCCTTTGTATCTCACCATACTGAAACGCAGGAAACCATACTTCCCTGGAACCGCTTGAGCCGTAATCCTCTCTACCAGAACCCTCCTCTCCCGCTCTACGATCTCCTTCAATCCTTGCCTGAAGTAGTCCACCCCGAATTCCTCCACAATATCCAGAATCTTGTCGTGCAAGGAAATTGCTCCGGCAACTCTCATCTTATCGTCCATAATGTTGAAGGAACCCGTCCGCGTCCGCCTCTTCCAGTGCAAGTCCCACCACCTATGCTGCTTGAAGGTCTCCCCTGTCTTCGTAGGTGGATAGATGAAACCGTCACTAAAGGTGTTGGGTGAGATGGTGCCAAGGTTCCCAGGCTGAAGTCCTCCCACGTCCATAATGTGGTTTAGTCCTACTGTCCAAGCAACCAGCTCTCCTTTGTAGAATACCGGTAGCCAGCTGTAATTGTCTGCATTGTGAGGAGCACCGTAGTAGGCATCGTTAGTAGCGAAGATATCTCCTTCCTTGATTCCCGGGTCTTCTTCGAAGCCTAACTCGGCTAATGAACGGATAATGAAGGGAAAGGACTGGATGTGCCCCGCAAGTCCGTAGGAGGCAGCTACACAGTCCCCCTCCGGGTTAGCCAGCATGAACAGCAGCTCACCCATCAACATGGCTGCCGGATTGGCCGTTATCAACTTCGCTGTCTCTCTAGCGCTTATGCATGCGGCCACCAATCTTAATTGAAACCTCATGAACTTAGCTGGATCGCCTTCCACCAACTCCAGCTTCTCCAGACCATAAGCATGACCAGTGGTCTTGAAAAGGCTTTCCTTCTCGCCCACCACCTCTCCTAGGGTCTTACCTTGATAACATACGCCCATTTGATCTCCAAGTGACTCAACTCCAGGTCAGGCACCCGAATCTGTTTATAATTTGCCTGGTTTTTGCAGGATTGGGACCAACCTAGCGGGCAACTCCCCTCGCCCAACCCGTACGAACCTATGGGCGCCTGCTTCCGAACAATCGAACACAGGCTCCGGGGACCAGCAATACTCTCTGAGGCAATATCGTCATATCGCCAACAGAGAGACTAAATGAGTATTCCTATTCCTCTATGACCTCCACCCAGCCTGTAACCAGTGCGAAGTCGCCTGCCTCGTAGCTGTACTCATATATCATCTGCCACCTGGATGCCAGCCGTTCGGTTGGGCCCCAGCCGATTTCTGGAAAGCCTTCCCAGTCTGGTCTAAAGTCTACAGCCGTGTTGTAGAAGGCCTCACCATCAAAGTTTTCAGGCCCAACCTCCTCTATTGCTTCCCGCAGGCACTCAAGGATGAAATATGTCCCGGCCCCTCCTCCTAACCACGCATTATTCGAATAAATAAGTGTGTCCGCCTCATCAGGGTAGTACCTATACGCCAGATCCTTGAGATGATCCACTACCCAATTGTCAAACACCCAAAGTGGCATATATTGCCCGATCAGCGCTTCGTCCAATGCCTCGCCTCCGACGTTATCCAACAGAAAGTCCCAAAAGGCCATTAGTGAGTCCAGTCCGATGAACTTCGCCGTGTACCCCTTAGCCTGGAACTCAGCAGCAAAAGTGGCTGGCTGCAGGGCGCCAGGGGTGGTCAGAACTATGTAATCGCAGTTCTTCAGTTTCTCTACCTCACCAGCCCAGGAAACGACGCCTGCGGGTGCCATATAGCTGCCAACATAGTCGAACTTATCCGGGTGATCAAGGCAGTATTCCGCCCCTAACTTCACCTCATTCCCATAGGGGGTGCTCCACCCAGCAGTACCAATCTTGGGCTTTCTTCCCATTCCTTCATAATCCCACTGATCAGCAATGTACTTCATCACACCACGCATCTGGGCGCTGGAAGTAGGGTTCAAGCAGAATGCCCACCCGAGAGCCTCCGCCAGTACCACGGTCCCGGGATGGCAGATTACTGGCGTCTTGTCTCTCTTTGCGAAGGGTATTAGTGGTTCTGCCATCTCAGGCATCTCGGTGTAGATAATAGTTGCCCCCTGGTCTCTTAACCAGTCGAAGCCCGGTATGGCTCTGGCAATATCATACATTGAATTCCATCGGACTATCTTTAGCTCGACTCCAGGGATGATATTCTCCTCGTTGAAATACTCGACGTTAGCGTCAAATGCCTTTGAGATAGGGATCAGAGCCGGCGCGGCAACACCTGTAAGGTCTGTCAAGTGGCCTATGACAATGGTCACCTTTTCCTCTTCTTCCTCGGCGCAACTGAAGCAAAGAGTGGCCACTAGCGCCAGGGCTAAGAAACAAGCCATGAGTACTTTCAACCTATAGGTCATTCCTCCTCCTTTCATTCTTTCGTTCGATAGCCTGACCAACTGGAACACGCCCTCCTACTAGTCGTTGGGATATCACGCTGACTACAGGTGTGGGAAGGCCAAGTGAGATACTTAAAGGAGACTTTCCCTCCAGCATAAAAGGTTGCGCTATTATATAAGCCTGCCCTTTGTTTGTCAAGATTGCGACTTCAATCACCTAAAATGTAACCGAAAGGCGGATCGTTGCATCATATAAAAGGTAACCGAAATTGCATAAGATATGGTTCAGCCGATAGGCATAGAGGAGGTAAGGCTGGACCTGATGGAAAGGATGGATATGCATTCAAGGAGAGAGTACGTTAAGGTGCTGAGGGAGAGGTACTGGAAGGCCAGAGGTAAGAAGGAGAAGGGCCAAATCCTGAATGAGTATTGTGCCAATACCGGGCAGGCGAGGAAATATGCTATCAGGAAGATGAGGCTCAAGTTGGATCCTGGTGACAAGAAAAGCAAAAGGAGGCAAGAGATCTACGATAGTCAGGTTAAGGCTGACCTGGTCAAGGTATGGGAGATCTTCGATTACCCCTGTGGCCAGCGGCTTAAACCTCTGCTGGAACAGGAGGTCGATAGGCTAAGAGACTGGGGGGAACTAAATATATCGCAGGAGGTGGCTACTAAGCTGAAAAGGATGAGTTCGGCCACCATCGATAGAAAGCTCAGGCATCAAAGAGAGGTGTTGCACCTGTTGTGGTCAAAAGGCGGGCCTAAACCTGGCTCTTTGCTGAAACAGAAGATACCCATAAGGCTTACCGATTGGGACACCTCCCAGGTTGGCTATGTGGAGGTAGATCTGGTGGTGCACTGTGGAGCCTCCACCTTGGGAGAGTACGTCAATAGTCTGAGTACCACGGAGATTTCTTCTGGCTGGTGGGAAGGCGAAGCAATTATGGGCAAGTCTCAAGATCGCTGCTTCTCTGCTCTTAAGGAGATCAGGGAAAGGACGCCTTTTACCTGGAGAGGCATAGATTCAGACAATGGTGCTGAATTCATCAATCAGACCTGGTACAAGTACTGCCAGAGGGACAAATTAGACTTCACCCGGTCACGACCCAGCAGAAAGAATGACAATGCCTACATCGAGCAGAAGAACTGGACCCATGTCAGGAAGATACTGGGGTATCTGAGGTATGACAGCTTGGAGGAGTTGATAACCATCCGGGAGCTTTATCGTAACGAACTCAGGCTGTACAAGAACTTCTTCCAGCCGGTGATGAAGTTGCTCAGCAAGGAAAGGATTGGTGGCAAGCTGATAAGGAAATACGACGTTCCCCAGACTCCCTACCAGCGCCTAATAGGGTCAGACCAGCTCTCTAAACAACAGAGTCAAAACCTCACAAGCCAGTATTATAAACTCAACCCTGCTGCTCTGAAGCGAGGCATTGATGCCAGACTGGCCCACCTACTGCAAACATACGAAGCTAAAAAAGGTACACAAGGAGTCGATCACCATAGAAAGTTGACCCCGCGCTCGGTTACATTTTTCATGATTCAACAAGAACCCGTTGGGTTACCTCGTTAAATGATTTGACACGCGTCCTGCACATGCTATTGACGACAATGTTTTCGACCAAAAATACATTAAACAGCAAAGAGAGCTAATAATAAGAGCTTATAGCGGTGTTAGAGTAATAAGGTTGATGTTTGAGAACTACCCAGAAGTAAAAGGGTATAAGATTCCCGATGTCATTAAGTCGGGGAAGATTTGGACTTATTAGAATGGGCATTTAGAAACGCTACTGGCATCAAAATCCTCGATGCTTCAGAACAGACGAATCTAGAAAGGCTTTTGCTGGTAAAACATGAACGCTGAAGTCTGGGTATTGGCTGAACAGCAAGGTGGCAAGATAAAAGGCATAGCCTATGAGCTGGTATCGGAGGGGCGAAAGCTAGCCGATGCCCTGGGGACAAAACTTTGTGCAGTGTGTTTCGGTCACAGTGTTGAAGGAATAGACCAACTGATTGCCTATGGGGCGGATAAGGTCTATTTGGTGGATGACCCTGCCCTAGCCAACCACGAAGATGATTTATACACTGGGGAGCTCGTTGACTTAATTCGCCAGCACAGACCGGACATACTCCTCGCCGGTGCTACCTCGCTGGGTCGCTCCTTTATCCCCAGAGTAGCCGCTATATTAGAGACAGGACTCGCAGCTAACTGCACCGCTCTTCAAATCAATCCAGAGAGCAAACTCCTGCTACAAACACGCCCTACCTACGGTGGCAATGTGATGGCGACCCTTATCTGCCCGGAGAAGAGACCCCAGATAGCCACCATCCGCCCTCACGCCTTTAAGAGAGGCGAGCTGGATGAATCACGGCAGGGAGAGGTAATACGAGTGGACCTTGACAAAGAGTCTGTCACTTCGAGAACCAAGATACTCCACCTGCTCGAAGACATGACCGAGAGGGTCAAGCTTGAGGAGGCTGATATCATTGTCTGCGGCGGTCGCGGGTTAGGAGATGCAAAAAATTTCCAGATGATAGCCGAATTGGCAGAGGTTCTTCATGCCGCCCTCGGTTCCTCTCGTCCCCCGGTGGACGATGGATGGATCCCCTACTCGCACCAGGTTGGTCAGACGGGCAAGACTGTCTCACCTAAGCTTTACATCGCCTGTGGCATCTCTGGAGCACCCCAGCACCTGGCTGGAATGCAGACCTCTGAGATCATCATCGCCATCAATGAAGACCCCAAAGCCCCCATTTTTGAAGTGGCTACCTACGGCATTGTGGGAGACCTCTTCAAGATAGTGCCAATGCTCACCGCCAAGCTAAAACAGGTCCGCAACTAGCGCATCTCATAAGTGAGCTACCTCAGCCAGACCTTCAGCAACACTGCTGCGGTTAACCCCAAAGCACAGCCGTAGACGAAGGTTGCCCAGGGGTCAATATGTTGCCATAAGGCTCCAGCAATCAGGCTAGCTGGTAAGGCAGCTAAGCTAATGCAAGTGTGAAGGGTACCTAAAGCAGTCCCCCTTAGTTCCTCAGAGGCGAGGTCACAGACAAAGGCTCGCTGCGTCCCCTCGACTAAAGCGTAAACGAGCCCATATAAAGCGAAGAGAACTATGAAAGCAGCTAACGAGTCCAGAAAGGCAAAGCCCAAACAGGTCAATCCGAAAAGCGAATAGCCGAGCAAAAGAACCTGGCACCTCCCAATCCGGTCAGACAGCATGCCGGAGGGAATGGAAAGCAGGGCATAGACGGTGTTATATAGAACGTACAAGAGAATAGGTATGGCGAAGGCGGCCCTCTCAGAGACTACCCCAGTGAAAAAATCCTGAGCCCTTAATATAAAGAACATGTAGGTGAAGTTGCCCAGGGTGAAAATAGTAGCTATCAATACAAACCCTTTGAGTCTCCTTGGTAAACCCTTGAAACCAATGCTCAGGCCTATCTCTCGAGGCTCTCGCTTCGCCTCTCTCACTCGATAAAAAGGGATAAGAGCAGAAAAGGCGACAATAGCACAAACTAAGATAATGGTTTTGAACTCAAGACCGAGGAACCAGAAGAGCAGAAAGGCTAAAAGGGAGCCTCCAACGGCACCTGCTGTATCCATTGCCCGATGAATACCAAAGGCTGTGCCTCTCACCTCAGTTGCGGCGGAATCTGCAATAATGGCATCCCTTGGGGCAGTCCTCAGGCCTTTGCCTACTCTCTCCAGCGACATAGTAATAAGAACATGCTGCCATATGGTTGACAATGCCAGAAATAGCTTGGCTAGTGAGGAGACCGCATAGCCCGAAAAGACAAAGGGCTTTCTCCTGCCATACCTGTCTGACCAATACCCCGAGAAAACCTTCAGTATACTGGCAATGCTGTCCCCTAAGCCGCCGATCAGACCAACAACAAAGGCAGTACCCCCTAAAGCAGTGATGAACATAGGCAGGATGGGCATCATCATCTCGCTACTGAGATCGGTTAAAAAACTGACTACTCCCAGCAGGAGGATATTGATACCTATTCCTCTAAAAAGCCCCCTTTTCATGGTATGACTCTCTTAGCATATCACATTATCCTTGCCTTCAAGGATAAGGATATGAGGGTGTTTAGCAGCTTAAACCGTCATTGCGAGCGAAGCGAAGCAATCTCAAGAACAATTACGAGATTGCCTCGTCGCTGGCGCTCCTCGCAATGACAGTTAAACGACCTCAGGATATTGCACCAGCCCGATATTCAGGGTAGAGTTATTAGAGGGCAAAGCCTCTTGAGCCACCATAGGCACGTTTAGGGTAACTAGGAGGGGGATTTTGCATATCGTCCATCTAAGCCTGACCAACTTTCGCAATTATCGCCACCTGGAGCTGAGACTGCCACCTCACCTGGTGGTCATCCGGGGGGATAACGCTCAAGGGAAGACAAATCTCCTGGAGGCTATTCACGTGCTGGCTACCACTAAGTCCCATCGGGCTTCCAGCGATAGAGAGCTGGTCCACCAAGCTGCCACCCAAGAAAATTTACCCTTTACCCGCCTTTTCGCTGAAGTCCAAAAAGCAAGAGGCACTATTAAGGTAGAGGTCATCCTCAGATTGGAAAGAGCCATCGCTGGGGAAGCATTTGTTGCTCCCCCCTTAGCTATGCCGGTGCGAAAGCGGATTCGAGTTAACGGTGTTGCCCGACGCTCCATAGACCTGGTGGGGCAGGTCAATGTGGTAATATTTAGCGCCCATGACATCGACATTGTCACTGGCACTCCTACCCTCTGCCGACGTTACCTTGATTTAGTCAACTCCCAGACCGATTCTCGCTATCTGAGATCCTTGCAGCAATACCACAAGGTCATAGTGCAGCGCAACCACCTTCTCAAGCTGCTACAAGAGCGCCAAGCTCAGCCTGAACAGTTAGAATTTTGGGATAGGGAACTGGTGGAAAGTGGCTCCTACCTCATAATGCAACGGCAGCACTTGGTGAGAACACTCAACAAGCTAGCCCAGGAAATTCACTGGGAGCTTAGCAGTGGCACGGAAAGGCTAGAGATAGCGTATGTGCCGAGTGTAGGCAAAGAGGAACTGCAATTGGCTGAAATCGAGTCCCATTTTCGCCAAACACTAGACCAAAATCGAAGGAGAGAGATCTCACAAGGGATGACCTTGGTGGGTCCTCACCGAGATAACCTCCGATTTCAGGCCAACGAGGCTGACATGAGTAGATATGGCAGTCGAGGGCAACAGCGAACCATTGCCCTGTCCCTCAAGCTAGCTGAAGCGAAATATATACACACCCAGGTAGGCGAACCCCCCGTCTTGCTTCTGGACGACGTGCTCTCTGAGCTTGACCGAGGTCGGCGCCAGCACCTACTGGAAGCTATTAGCTCTTTCCAGCAGGTGTTGATTACGGCAGTAGAGCTCGATTACTTTGAGCCCTCTTTTCTGGCCCAAGCTGCTCAGTTTCAGGTGAGGCAAGGAAATGTTAGGCAGCAGACTTCCTGAGCAGCTCAGAGAGTTTCCCTGCTGCCTCTCTCATCTTGGTTATGTTCACCGTGCTAGCGTCAACATATTGCAGCGCTTTCGTTTCACAGAACTTGACACAGGTTGGGTCACCATCGCAGAGGTCACACTTGATGACCTGCCTGGCAACAGGATCGATCCCCATAGCACCAAAGGGGCAAGCCGCCACACAAAACTTACACCCAATACACAGGTCATAATCGATAGCCACCCTCCCTATCTCCTCATCCCGAGCTAGAGCCTTTACCGGACACACAGCTATGCAGGGCGCCGAATCACACTGCTGGCAAAGCATGGGGGTCTCAACACAAATAGGTTCCCATTTGATGACAGTGATCCTAGCCCTGGTTGGATTTACCGCCCCGTTTTTCTTGACCGAGCAGACTATCTCACAAAGCCTACAGCCGGTACACTTAGAGTGGTCTACCATCAGCATTTTCTTCATGGTCTGCTGTCTCCTATCAAACTGTCGCCATGACTAGATAATATGGGAAGGCTCCTTATCTAAGCCCAACCTTTCCAACGTCTCGGGCTTGGGTATCCCCTCGTTATCCCAGCCGTGTGCCTCATAGTATTCATCGAGTTGCTGTTCAAACCTCTCCCTGTCTATGGTCTTGTCCTTGAAACTGCGAATACCGAGAGGGGTCGGTTCAACGAAGTAACGCTCAGGCAGAGTGTCGTCTCTTCTGCCGGCGCCTTCCCGATTGTTGAACATCCTCTCCAGGGTATAGATTCGCTCACCAGCCTCCATCATCTCTGATGGTGAAAGCTCAAGACCCGTGATGCAGCGGGTCAGCTGGCAGTAATCATCGTAGCTGACAGTGGAGGGGCTGAGGAAAAGAGCCTGAAACTTGCATACTCCCAGGGCATCTGAAACTGTGTATAGAAGCTCATACCACTGGATCAGCTTGCCACTTCCTTCGTAGGAGGTGACTTTGGGTGGCACCGCAAAGCCAAACAAATTGTCCCTGGTCTCCTGGGGCAACAGCAGGGCGTCCGGGCCAGGGCGGCTTCTCAGGTGGTCAGCGCCCCTGGTGGATGTAGCTATACCCAATGCCATGGCCGGCGTAGCCCTCTCATCAGTGTGCAGGCAGCTCATTCCCTTGCAATGAAGGTTGTAGTAGCGGGACTCCTCCCCCAGCTTCTCTATAGCTCTGAGAGGCCCCTCGGCCAATATATCTCCTAGTCCCTCCCTCTTGGCGATCTTGTGTACCATTTCGTACATCACCTGTTCATTACCCCACTCCAGCTTCAAACCACCGGTAACCTCGTCATCAATGATACCTTTCTCATATAGCTCTATTGCCCAGGAGACCATGCTGCCAAACTCCAGGGAGTCGATACCGTACTTGTTGACCAGGTTATTGCCGACGAGCACAGCCTCCATTCTTCCGATGTCCAACTCTGTGCCAAGGGCAGCCAGTGTACTCCATTCCGGCCCTTCCACGTAGCTGCCCTGGTCAGACCCTTCCGGCACTACGTATCTATGCCGGCAGTGGACCGGGCAGCCAAAGCAGGCAGCCATGCCTATCGAGAACTTTTCCAGTTTGTCAGCGTACAGACTCTCGCCGTCAGGAACCTGATTGCGCTGGAGATTTCTGTTCCTCAGCCGGCCCAGTTGGTTGGAATCGGCATGGAACATTGGAGTGCCCAACTTGGAGAGCACTTGAAAAATCATGTTATCCCTTATCAGTCCGGTAAGACGCTCAAGGCATCCCAAAGCCTCCTCAGGGTACCTGACTGCTAAGTCCTGAGTACCCCTGACAGCGATGGCCTTAAGCTTCTTCGAGCCCATGACGCAGCCCATTCCAGTTCGGCCCCCAGCATTCTTAAGCCCACCGAGGACATTGGCGAACCTGACTAGGTTCTCCCCAGCAACACCAATACACATTACCTTTATGTCTTCATCATGGTGATCTCTTCTGATGATGGCAGGGGTATCACTGGTATCCTTCCCCCAGAGGTGAGCAGCATCACGGATCTGGATCTCTCCATCGCGTATCCAGAGGTAAACTGGTTTTTCAGCTTTCCCCTTGATCACCAGATGGTCAAACCCGGCAAACCTGAGTTCAGGGGCGAAAAAGCCACCCATATTGCTGCTGCCTATCAAACCTGTTAGCGGAGACTTTGCTCCTATATGACATCTTCCGCTGGATGGGGCCAAGGTGCCTCCGAGTAGACCGGCACTGACTGTCAACACATTCTCAGGACCCAGGGGATCAGTGCCGAGTGTAAGGTGATTGTACAAGAGATACACGTCTATGCCCCTGCCACCGAGGTACATTTTTCGCATCTTCTCCGGGATCAGCTCTTTTCTAATCTCGCCTGTTGTCAGATCGATATATGCTATTCTCTGTTCTTCCACTTCACCCCCCTGCCCAAACATTGTAAGGACAGAGCTTCAGCTCTGTCGACCCAATTCGGACAGGTCTAAAGACCTGTCCCTACGCGTCTCTATCGAGCCTAGAAAGGCTCTCCCACTGACAAGCTTAATGTGGGAGACCTCTTATCCGCCCAATTAATTATATGCGACTATGACATGGCATACCATGACAAAGGCTGTCATAAGCCGTACGCCTCCTGCAGTAATACAATAGGGTGTATCGCCTGGGCCCCAGTACCAGCTTCTATTTGTAGCTTACATGCCGCGCAACTTGTTACTATTTTGTCTGCCTGCTCCAATCTTATATCCTCAAACAGCTTGCCACCGATCTCTATAGATAGAGCAGAATGCACCTTCTTATAGCCATGGTACCCAGCCATTCCGCAGCAAGCAGTGTTAACTTTCTCTATCGACAACCCTGGTATCAGGCGCATCAATTCAAGGGAGTCTCCTACTATGTCTTGAACCTTCAAGTGGCAGGGGACATGGTAGAATATTGATTCGGAAATCTCCGCC
>Ga0209636_10007420_pt1 | contig 11190 bp, 10 predicted proteins | sample DeeMarSWOR152_54_FD_187464 | JGI IMG/M metagenome (GOLD analysis project Ga0209636, IMG submission 187464) | Marine sediment microbial communities from White Oak River estuary, North Carolina - WOR-1-52-54 (SPAdes) (version 2) | ecosystem: Environmental > Aquatic > Marine > Intertidal zone >... | reverse complement strand
AATTAAGAACTATTCTTCTCGGTTTAATGTCTAGTTTTTCAGTCTCTCCTAATTAGATTCTTCTAAAAATTCTATTTAATCTGTGATTAATGGTGTGGAGATGTACAGAAAATGGAGAGCGTCTTCCCTCTACTCTTGTCTCTCCTCTCATGAGAGAATGCCGAAATTCCTCTATAGTAGAACCATTGAAAGAGACCCATGCTTGGCCTACTTCAGGAGCAAAGTGGGCATCAGAACCTGCAGTTTGTTTAAGGCCATATCTTTCAGCGAACTTGAGAGCCTTTTTATTTGCTCTAGGTAGTATACATCGCGAATTGAAAACTTCAATGGCATCAATAAAAGGCAAATCTGGTTCAGTCACTCTAAATCTCTTACCTCGAATTGCATCATATGGATGAGGTACTACAACTATTCCCCCTTTTTCTTTGATTTCTTCCGCTACCTCAGGAAAATAAGAGGTTGAAAGCTCCTCTTCAATCCATGCTCCAAGGATTTCCCCACGATCTGTTAGAACTTCAATACCTGGAATGAAAATAAAATCTTCATTAAGTGAAAGAACCTTTTTAAAAGCTAAAGTGCCTTTAATGGTGTCATGATCGCAGATCATGACTCCTTGGATTCCTTGTTTCTTGCAGAGTTTTAAAATTAGCTCTGGTTCAAGGTTAGAACATTTTGAATATTTTGTGTGACAATGAAAGTCCACGCGTGCCATTATGATTCACTAATGGAATTTACTAAAAAGATGAATGTTAGATTCGGAACTCTTTTCATTTCTATAAACCGAAACCGTTGAATATATAAATTCCGCAAAATTTGCAAGCGAAATATACAGAGTAGATAAAAAATGGATGAGAGGTATCAGGGACAGTCCTTTGGGAGTTTACAGAAATGATCCTTTGGTCTAGGAAGTTTTGCTCAGTGGTTCATTAATAGCGCTTTCAACACTTGGTATTAACATTCTATTTTGCCGCTGTTAAACTACCAATCCAACACATTATGACTGCATTTGTATTGTGGACAGCTTGGAATGCTATTAATGATCCATTGATAGGATATTTGTCAGATAGAACTAATACGCGTTTTGGTCGAAGAAAACCATATATCATAATTGGATTAATACCAATTTTGATTATTGAGATTATCTTATGGGTTCCTCCTATTCCTGTTGGAGATAATTATTTTATTACTTTTTATATCTTTTAACTATGCTATTTTGCTATGATACCTTTTACACAATGGTGAGTCTACCATATGATTCATTATTCCCAGAATTGTATACTTCAGTCGAAGAAAGGGCCGAGGTGAACACTATTAAACAAATCCTCTCAATGATAGGTTTAATAGTTGCGTTTTTAGTACCAGGGATTTTCATCGGGGATCAGAATGAAATGGAAGGATACTTAATAAATGGTATTGTAACTACGGGGATTATTCTTGTTACTCTCGTAGTTTCATTGAAGTGGGGAGTTATAGAACGTGCTGAATTTCAATTAGACTCTCAACATACGTTTAATTTTTTCCAGGGATTGAAATACACCTTTAAAAACAGAGGATTCGTCCTGTATACTGTAATGTTTTTTTTATATGAATATGTCCTGCTTCTTCTAGGGACTACCGTCCCATTATTTGCTAGAGAGGTACTACATATAACAGATACATTCCTTACATCAATCTTACTCGGAATGCTGTTTATTGTTGGTTTAATAACAGTGTTTTTATGGAAGAAATTAGATGTGAAGTTTGGAAGCCGCAAATCTTATGCTTACGCAATTATTGTGTATTTTTTTGCTAGTATTCCCCTTTTATTAGTTGATTCGTTTGAAACAGCGTTCATAACTGTAATAACAATGGGTGTAGGTTTTGGGGGTATGTTATATTTTATTTATTTGATCATTGCAGATATCATCGATGAAGATGAATTAAAAACTGGCGTTCGTCGAGAAGGTACCTTCTTTGGAATCACCAACTTTTTTATGCGGCTCGCGATGATTTTGTCTGTTGTTACAGTATCCCTTGTCTTTGTGTCGACAGGATGGGAAGAATATGAACCGATTCAGACTCTTCAACAAGCTGACGTAATATTAGGCCTTAGATTATTGGTTTTTCTGTTTCCAGCAATTGCCTTGGGAGTTACTTTTATTTATCTCTATTTCTATCTGTTTACAAAAGATCGTGTGAAACTGACTAAAGAAAGAATTATCAAACTACATCAAAGTAAAAAAGAACGTATTAATTCGTTGTGATTTTCATCCTATATACTTTTTATGAATGTTTTTCAAGATTTCATCTAGGGTCTTAACAATATCGGCATCTAATTCTGCTGGTTGATGTGTCTTCAAAATTTCATGTGCTTTTTCATTAGCACGAGTTAAAATATCCTTCTTTTGTGATTTTTCAAACACATCGTAATCAGTTCGATCAAATAATCTAGGCATGAAAAATTCTGAACGGAAATGTTTCAACGTGTGGGGATGACTAAAATACTCACCGCCAGGACCAACTTCATGAATAACATCAATTGCTAATGCCTCATCAGAGATTTCAATGCCTTTTAGTACTCGACTTATAGCTTTCAGATTCTCATCGTGGAAAATCATTGCTGCATATGAACCAACCTGTATTCCAGGACCAAGTCCTCCTAAAGCATTAACTATGAGATTGATTCCAGTCATTGATGCAAGTAAAACATTCATTGCTGATTCTTGCCCTGCTTGGGCATCTAGCACTTTAGAATCAGTACAACCAGCAGTACCCCTCGTTGGTAAGTTATAATAGTTAGCCATCTGAGCCGTTAAGACATTCATTAATCCTGCTTCAGGAGCTCCTAGTGCTATTTGAGCAGTTCTAGGATCCAGAATTGAAGAGGCTGTTCCATAAACAATGGGCGGTGGTGGTGCAATTCCATAAGATTCATTTGCTAATTGACACATCACAACACCTGAGAGGATCTCAGCATTATGCTGAACTAATGAGCCACCTAATGTTGCAGGTCCAGTAGCATGGGCCATTACTTCTGGACGAAAAAGAACTGGTAAGCCAAACATAGCAAACCCAAGTGCGTATTCCGTCATAGTTTCATTATGCGTTAGAGGGGAAACAGTGTTTACCCAAACCCACGAACATGGTTTCTTTTGCAAGTCACTGAGATCTTCACGAAAGAGATTGAAGAACTCAAAACCATCATCAGGGCTCATTCCGCTAGGTGGAATGAATAATGGCTTATCTGTGTTCTTAACTTCATGTACAAAGCGATAAGCTGCAGCTGTCATAAGATCCAATCGTAGATCGATCTCTTCAACTGTACCAGAAAGCCCTGAGCCTCCCAGATGCATCATTTCGAGAGCATCTCCAAGGCGAGTCATATCTGCGACATCACTAAAGGTTGATCTCCGCCTATTTCCTTCAAGATCGATCACATGGGTTGGGGAATGGCTAATGGAAATGTTAACATGTCCTGGTTCTAACTTAATGTGCTTTTTCGATTCTGGATGAACACTATACCATGTAAATGAAGAAGGGCACTTATTCAACGCGTCTTCAATAAGCTCTGAATCTAAAAATGCTTTTCTCGACTCAATCGTACATCCAGCTTCTTTCAGAATATCTAGTGCTTGTTGAGATAGAATACGTACTCCGGTTTTTTCTAAAACTTTCAACGTTGCCTCGTGTATTTCTTCTATTTGGTTATTGCTAAGTATATTCATTGGAGGTAAGCTATTTTTGATTCCTAGAAGCATTAAATCACCTAATCGTTGTCCAAATTGAATATCTAGTGATAAATAATCATGTTCTGCAAACTAAAAGTATTTTAGCCTAACGCCCCCTGAGGAGCTAAATACTTAAAAGCTCCTAATGCATAAGAATAAAATTAAAGGTGAAAAAAATGCCTGCAAGATTATATCTAAGATCATTTTGGATTTTAACATTCCTCTGGGGGATAGTTTTTGTACTTGCTATGGTTTTAGCATATTTTATCTCGGTAGCTGGATTTATCCCTGCCGGATATGAATATCTAATTATTATATTACCTGTAATCTTTGCATTCTTTATTGTAGGATTACAGTTCTTGATTTCGCCTTGGATAATGGATATCACAATTTCTTGGGTATATCAAGCAACCAAATATCAAGTTGACGAATTACCAGCTCATATTCGCGATTTTCTGCATCAACAAATGGAACTGCACAATTTCTCACTCAAATGGGTCGCCATTATCCATGATAACAATCCTAATGCGTTCACTTATGGACACACCAAGAAAAGGGCACGTATGGCTATAACTGAAGGAATTCTAAATTACTTAGATGAATCAGAGCAAATTGCTGTCGTTGCTCACGAAGCTGGGCATATAATTCATCGAGATTTCATCTGGATGACTGTTGCAGCCGCAATTCCACTGATCTGTTACTCTTTTTATCAAGGTCTCTGGACTTTTGCACGTGTTTCAGCCCGAACTAGTAGAGACGATGACGCAGCTAAAGTTAGTGCTGTTGCACTTGTTGTTGCAATTGGAGCTTGGATTGCATATTATGTGTCTCATTTTCTAGTCCTTTTTCTTTCACGTGTCCGAGAATACTATGCTGATAGCTTCTCTGCGGAAGCGACAGGCGATCCAGGGGCATTATCAAGAGCTTTAGTAAAAATTGCTTATGGCATGGTTAAGGAGGACGCAGCAACTCAAGAAAGAATGCGTGACGAAAGTGTGTCTCCAACCGCGAGAAAACAGGCCTCCAAACAACACGCTTTTAACACTGGAATGCGCTCGTTAGGAATTTTTGATGTTAGTGGAGCACGGAACTTAGCAATGTCTGCATATGGACGCGGGATATCCGATTTAAATGAAGAAACTGTCGCAAAAGCTGCCCAGTGGGATCTTTCAAACCCATGGGGTGGTTTTCTTGAACTCTTTTCTACTCATCCTCTTCCAGCCAAAAGGATAAGGTCTCTGAATAAGATGCAGGAAGAACGAGGTTTACGACCAGAATTTCCTGGAATTGGTAAAGTAAAATTTCCTGAAAGTTTGTGGGATGAATTCCTAATTGATCTCTTCTTATCTTATATTGCACCTCTACTCTTCTTTGTCTTGCCGCTCCTCGCTGTTGCTATAGTTGCTTTTACTGGATTTGATTATGGAGGTTTTGATTGGATCTCTATTGCTGTAGGACTTGGTCTTCTCCTATTTGCCTTGATATGGAAATGGAGACGCCATGAAAAATACCCCAAGATAAGAGATAGTGATCCACCTGTTACAGTTGTTCATTGTTTAACTGATCAAACGAAGAACTCATATTATGAAGCTTCCCCTCTTCGAGGTAAGAAAGCAGTCTTTGAGGGACGTGTCGTGGGACGAGGAACACCAGGATATTGGTTAAGTGAGGATCTAGTAATTCAAGATAAGACTGGGATAATCACGTTGGATTATAGTCCTATTTTAGGGTTCATGTCATGGATATTTGCACTATTCAGGGTTCCTGGCTTACAAGGAAGAATGGTTAAAGCTTATGGATGGTATCATAGAGCTCCTACCCCAATCATGTCAGTGTGGAAGATTGTTACTGAAGATGGAAGGACATATAAAAACCGCTGGTCAGGCCTTAACTGGCTATTTATGTGGATAGTTGTTCTAATAGGACTTATTTTCATCATTTCTGGATTTGCTTTTTCTTTTGTCTAGAAATCCCCCTCCTTTCTTTCTTTTTTTGATATTCTCCGTTAGGATAAGAGTAATCCCATATCTTTTCGATATTGCCGTTGTTGACGAATTTTGTCTAAATCTAAGGTTACTGTAACTACTCCCTTGCTACCATCTGGAATCGAAGATAATATATTCTTTCCTATTGGTTCCTCATTTGTAAAGCGCCACGAGGGGTCAACAATGCAGCTAGCTCCAGCAGACCAATATGGGTCGCGAATGACTTGCATAGCTGTGTCACTAACAATGACAGCCGCCGCTGCTTCTTTTCCCCGAATTATTGCTAAATGATGCCACATGAACCGACCATAGTTAGTAAAGGAACGATCGGGGATAGTAGTCAAGATTGGGGAAAAAATGATGTCAAAATCTTTATTGATTAATGAGGAATAATCGTTAATATTCCACAGATCACTGCAAATCCGAATTGTTGCTTTCCAGTCATTTATTTGCCAAATAAAGTCCTTATCCCCCGGAGTTATTTCTTGAAGTTGTTCATATCCAAAAGGATGACGTTTATCATATGTTCCAATTAAATGGCCTGATGGATCAAAAATATGCGCTCTGTTAAAATAAGAATCCTCATCATTAACTAAGTGACTCCCACCAATTACACATGTTGAATAATGAATAGCTACTTCTTTTAAAAAATCTAAGGATGTCTCATGCACAGTTTCCGTATAACTTCCCTTTCTCATCCCATTCCAATATTCAGGGAAACAAATCACATCTGAAATATTAAGAGTGGTAGAAAATTCAGTGAAAAGATTTTGATACTGGTTTAGGTTATTATTAAACTCATCAATTTTTAAATCTGGTTGAAGAGTCGTAATTCTTAAGTGAGATGACTTCAAATAAAGAACGCTCCTATCCCTTATTGATTAATTGCCAAAGAATTGATATAATTCTGTGATAATCTATGAACTAACTGAGAAATATCAATGGATAAAATTGTTGAATGCTGTTCTTGAAGAAATTGATCAATATTTAATTGGCAAGAAGGGCAGGCATTAAGACATAATTCTGTTCCTGTTTCTTCCATTTGTTGAATAAGCTTAAACGAAACATCTTTTGCTATATTTGGGTAATTTGCTTTGACTAGCCCTCCTGCTCCACAACAAAGAGCATTTTCACGATTGTCAGGTAATTCTAGATTTTCCACCCCTGGAAGAGAGTCGATTAATTCTCGGGGAATGTCATACACACCACAGTGGCGGCCTAACTCGCAAGGATCTTTATATGAGACCTTAATTGGAGTAAGACTTAATAAGTTGAGTTTTTCTTCTTTAATTAATCCCAAAATGTATTCCATATGAGTTATTACCTTGAATGGTAACTCTTCCCCCAATAATTTAGGATATTCTTGGCTAAAGACGCGGTAACAACCAGCACATGAAACAAAAAGTGTTTTAATTCCTAACTTTTTGATTTCAGCAACATTTTGTTTAGCAAGTTCTTTAGCTTTCTCTTGACATCCTCCTAATAAATAGGGATTTCCACAACAGTTCTCTGTTGGAGAAAAAATTGAGATTTTTTCGTTTGCATGACTTACAAGTTTTAGAATCGCTACAGGTGCTCCCGCAGCTCGCCCCATGTATGATGCTACACAACCAATGAAATACCCAACTTCTTCAGGTTTGTTTACCATCCTTTCATAAATATCCTCAACGTCAAAATTCCAGAAGTTCCGATCAGCCTGATCCATTCCATATATATTGAACTTACTGGATAAGTTCTGAAAGATTTTCCTAGTTTCAACAGGTAAGCGATCCTGTAATAAGCCTTTTAATTCAGTATAAACCTCCATTAATGGAATGTCTACAACACATTCTTGTTCGCATGCGCCACAAAATGTGCATTGAAACAAACCTTCAGCTAAAGCATTCAAGCCTTCTTCTTTTCTCAGTAACCCCTGTGCGAGGTTTCGTGCTGTTATCATTTTTCCTCTCCCAGTCACAATTTCGTGCCGAACTGAGAGAAAAGTTGGGCATGCTGCGTTATTATTAACGCAATAAGCACAGTATGCGCATGTGAAGAATTCATCGTAGTATTCTAAATGTTTTAAATTCAAATGGTCAATCCCCAAAGGGGTCACGATTAATATCAGAATCATTCTTATTTTTAATTTTCTGTTTCTTAATCGTTATTATTCGATAAGTTAAATGAAATAATTGATAGAAAATGAGGTTTATTTTCAATTTTATTTTCAGAATGGTACATGACCATAGCTCATTAGAAATTCCTGTTCTTCAGGGGTAAGCTCCTCCCCTTCATCACGTTTTTTGAGAAGTGCGCCAATTTTTTCTTCAATCTCCCCAAATACTTGCTTATATGTCTCATCTGCAATTAATTTTTTAACATTGGCAATTTTTCCTTTCAAAGCGTCAAGTTCTTCCTGTTTTGCTTGGATTTCAACTCTTAATTCTTCTATTCGCTGAAGATGTTTCACGAAATCTTCATGAGCTTTATCTTCTTCCTCTTTCAGCGGTTTGATGCGAATGTACATCTGTTGGACTTTTTCACTAATCTCCATTCGGCCAGCTTCTTCTTGTGAAATTTTTTGGTCAATTTCAGCAATTTCTTGTTCTATTTTTTCTTTTGTTTCAGGCACATTTCCTAAATAGTCAGCTACTATAGCCTCATTCCTTTTTTCTAGGAATGCAATTCTTTCTTCGACCCGCTGAATCTCTTCAATGAGAATTTCTTCATCTTCACGCGAAAGGGAACTGGTTTGTTGATTGAACTCTAACTCGTACAAGTGAAATTTCAACTCTACTGAGGTAAGCTGATCTAGTTGTGTCGGAGTTAGAATCTTGAATACTGGTCCTTCAGCTCGCTGAGCTTGCCGACGGAGAAATCCTCTCCTCTTTTTTAGTTTCTCAAGTAAATCTTTTTGTGAATCTCGGGATTCGATCTCTGGGGCGGCTTTTGCAAGAAGAGATTGCCGTTCTGCCTTAAATTTATCTCGTTGTTTTCTAAAACGTGTAGTTAGTTTTTGTTCCTTTTGAAGTTCTTTTCGCATTATTTTAATTTCTTCAATCAGATTTCTTCGCTGTGTATAATGCAATTTTAATTGATCTTTGTGAGTAGCCAAAAAAATCAGCCCACTCTGGGTTTTTATATTCATTGTCTCCCAAAGGATTAAGGGAAGATGAAATAGAGCTGAAAGTGAATAATACAAAATGTTAATTTAGTGTTACTTTCATATTAGGAAGATACAGACTATTTTTAAGAGGTTGTCCCTTAAATCTCATAATGTTTTAATTGACAATTTGTAAGCCCTTAATACAAGGAATTTTTTGATATGGAGTTTTTTGAAGTTATTATCAGGAATAAGCGGTTCAAAGAGTTTCAACCGGATCAGTCATTAACTTCTGAACAAATTAAACAGCTATTAGCGTGTGCTCAATTAGCTCCCACTTTATCTGACATTCAAAATTATACTTTCATTATTATTGATTCAGATTTAATACAGGAAGTTGCGGCAAAAACGGAGGGATTTAAGTGGATGAAAGACGCTGCTGCAATTTTTGCTGTTGTAGTTGTTGAAGAAGAAGATGATGATGTTAATATTATTGATGCTATTATATCAAGTTCACAATTAATGATGGCTGCGACTGCTAATAATTTGGGTTGTAATTTCATTGTAGATTTTGACCATGATACTATTGCTAGACTTCTAGGCGTAATGGATAGTCGCTTGACAGTGATGGGTCTGATCCCTGTTGGAAAAACTTCAGATGAGGGTTCACAAGGGTATAAGAGAACCTTAGCGGAATTAAGTAATCATAACAAGCTTGGAGAACCATATATATTCGAGTGAATTACTCTTTTTAGCAATGAATAAATTCCCAAAAGCAATTTAGAGAAGATCAAGTAACAGAAGCCCAGGATAAGGGAACCATTAATGGTTTCACTTGATGTAAAATCATTCAATAAAAAAAAGGCTTATTTAATCGTTAAATTGGATTCAAATGAATTTTCAGTTTCAGTTAGGCAAATTGATGGAATAGGGGAATTCAACAATAAATTTCAAGAAAGAAAGAGATCAGAATTCTACTTGGGAAATTATTACATTCATACTAAAATCATCCCTATTATTAATTTGAAAAAGTATCTTCATTGTCCGAAATCAGTTTTTGTTACAACATTACAATCCAGAATTCTTTTTCTAAGCAGTTCAGAGGAGACAAGCCTCGATTCTAATACAATGACTGTGGGGTTGGGTATAGATGCAATTATAGGTTTTTATCCAGATGAAACTTCTGAAGGAGAGATGAATTCTGAAATTCTCATCTCATCTGAGCTGAATTGCTTTCAAATAAATTCATATATCGAGATCAATTCTAAGACATATCCTATATTAAACTTGAAGAAACTTCTTGATTTTTCTCAATTGGAGAAGTTGCTAGAAGATTATTTACCAGAAAAGATATAATAATATGTTTTATTAGTTGCTGACAACTGAAAATTGTTTTGTGATTTATTGGGGTCTTTCAATGGAGAAAATAGGGAAAAATTTTAGAGTATTCTGCCTCTGTGAGAAGCAACATGACTTTGAGTCATTTTTGAATACAGCTTTGGCTCAAACTGAAGCTCAGCGTCATCTAATCAGTTTTTCAACTTCAAAAAAACCTTCCACAAAATTACATTCTTCTTTAACAAATGGATTTAAAATTATAACGATCAAGGTTCCGATCAAGGTTACAGCTAAATGGAAAAAGAATGAATTTGTAACTCTATTGAATAATTTTTTTACTGAGTTTCCAAAAACGTCCACTCGTCAAAACTTCTTTCTTGATTTTACAAACTTAAATGTAACGAAAAGCTTTGTTGATTTTATTGAATCTTCATTTGAGAACAAGATTATCAATTATAACATAGAAAAATATTCTATTTTCTCTCTTTTTCTTGAAAAAAAAATTGAAAAAAAGTTGGTAAACCAACTAGCCTTAAATTATCCTTTTTTATGCTTGACAAATTCTCAAATTCACCCTAATTTCTATTATGATTCTAAAGTTGGCGGCAAATTTCCCACAAACTTACGAGACCTTTATCAACCTGTTCAACTCCTAATGGAGGAGCTAGAGAAGAGTTCACTTGAACAAGATCGTTTAAATAAGGAATTATTTATACTTACTACACATAACAATGTTCTTGAGTCTTCTTTAGCCACTTTCCTAGAAATGGATAGTGATCTTGACGGTACACCTCGTGGAAGCGTTCCAGCAGATTTAGTTTCCTTATCACATTATAGAGATCTCAAACAAAGATATGATGAAAAAACTCAGATGCTTTCAACTGTTAGTCATGACTTAAAATCTCCTATAGCAGCGATTCAGGGCTTTGCTGAAATATTAAGAGACGGATTAGCTGGGGAAGTAACTCCAGAGATGAAAAAACACCTGGAAATGATAGTATCTAACTCAAAGAGACTCTCACGAATGGTAGAGAGCATTATGGAATACGAGAGATATGATCAATCTGATTATGTCACT
>Ga0209636_10007419_pt1 | contig 11190 bp, 9 predicted proteins | sample DeeMarSWOR152_54_FD_187464 | JGI IMG/M metagenome (GOLD analysis project Ga0209636, IMG submission 187464) | Marine sediment microbial communities from White Oak River estuary, North Carolina - WOR-1-52-54 (SPAdes) (version 2) | ecosystem: Environmental > Aquatic > Marine > Intertidal zone >... | reverse complement strand
TGCCGGTGCTGCGAATGAACGCATTGATAAGGTTGAGGAGACTATAAGGGCCGCAAATGAACACATGACAGGAATCGAGCAAAATGCTTTGCAGGCTATCGAAGAGGCTGCCGGTGCTGCGAATGAACACATTACCAGAGTTGAAAAAAGTGCTTTGCAAGCAGTAGCAGAGGTTCGTAAGGCTGGAGAGAAAGCTATTGAAGAAAGTACTCGAGATATGAATGAACATATTACAGAGGTTGAGCAAATAGCAAATAGTGCTTTGCAACTGGCCGAGTTACTAAAGGCAGCAGTTATGGATGGAGTCGTTGCTGTAGATAAGAGAGTTTCAGGGAAGGCTCAAGACGCCGAGAGCGGTCCTGAAGTGATAATCAATGAATATAAAAGCTGCTTGGGAGCACAGAGACTTTTCAGATTCAAAATGGCAAACTAATTATTTCATGTTCTGGCAAGAAGGTACTCGTCTTCGTAGGAAAATAATTTCATAAATCTTGATTTGACCAAGTTACTATCGCTTTTCACATCGAGCCAGGAATATGGATGTAACAGGAGTCCGGATTGTTTGGTCGAGTTCACAAATGCCTGAGATGTTGCATTATAGCCGCTGCTAAACTTCAATCAATGGCAGCTATTCAGCGAGGCTGAAGGCCAGAGTGAAGGTTCTGTCTATTGTACGCTTTGGCCCACCACAGATATAAAATCGGGAACTTCTAACTCCTCTGTCAAATAACGATTGCAGTACCCTAATTAGTTTAGTAATGAATATGCCTCGTTGGGGAATGTTATTGGTTCTAGCTCAAAGGAATAGGCGGTCAGCTTTCGCATTTTCATGCCTTTTCATCATATCCCTTTGAGTTCATCTACTGGAAATGTTCTGTCCACAACAGCAAATCAGTGCTGCCTTAAGACTCTTTCAGCGAAGCCTATTGACCGGATGTGGGGGAGTGGTATAATTGAATTTAGTTCCACATCATTCAAGGAAAGCAGAGCGAAGGGTGCGAAGGGGGTTGGCAAATTATTCTTTCTAGGTGGTCAATGCTAATTCTATTTCTGGTTTTCTTACTAGTGGCTGGTGCAATCGGCTGCGGGGGACAGCCAGCACCAATGTCACCTGCACCATCCACTCCCTCACCATCTCCATCACCATCCACCCCGTCACCTGCACCTTCAACACCATCACCATCTCCATCGCCATCCAAATCGTCACCTCCTAGTGAACTAACCATATTGTCCATAACCACGGGAGAAGTCTTGGTAATGAAAGCGGGTGATACTATTTGGTGGCCGCTGTTGCCTGGAGCGATGCTTGAGCCAGGTGACCGCATCAAGACCGGTGTCGGTTCCAATGCTTTAATTACCTTCTTTGAAGGTAGCACTATATATTTGAAAGAAGGTACTGAAATTGGCGTTACTGAGTTGAGTATTACTGACAAGGGTTCTACGACCATTAGGCTGTGGCAGCAGATAGGCAAGACTAGGAGCCGGGTAGAGAAGCTTATTGATCCTGCTTCCCGATATGAGATTGAAACTCCTGCTGGTGCTGCTGTGGTCAGGGGTAGTGTAGGGGATGTGAACGTAGATAAGTATGGCAATACGACAATATTTGCTGTGAAAGATCAGTGGTGGGCAATTGCCCAGGGGGTAGAGGTATTGATACTTGAAGGTCAGAAAAGCATCATCGTATTTGGTCAGGAACCCAGTGCTGCGAGTTCACTGCCAGAGACAGTACAAGGAGCTGACCCGGGTGATGTAGGTGGGGCGAGTAGTGGGCAGAGTGGGGGTGGTAAGATTCGACCATGATTTATGGGGCTAAAGATAGTAATGATGTATCTCCTAGGGTGACCGAGTTGAGATTACAGATAGCTACTAATGGTGATAACCGAACGACAACTGCTATATCAAATATAGGGTTTACCTGGTCATTAGTGATTCTAGCCAGACGCCTGGGCTTAGGCAGGTAAGAATTACTTACTGCTAATATCCTCTGTGCTCTGCCTGTGGCAAAGTTACTTCTATGCCGTTTTTGAGTAAAAGGAGCAAGCGTCAATCTCGCCGATTGGCTCACATCGGCATAGTGATAGCGGTGGGATGCCTGTTTACCTTGCTTGCTATCCTGGTTCAGCCTTTTACTAGCATTGGCTCTTGGTTATCCGACCAGCTTTTTGTGCCTGAACCGCCTTCGCCTAATATTGTTATAGTGGGCATTGACGATGCTAGTCTTGAAACCTATGGCAGGTGGTCAGAATGGCAACGAAGCCTCCACGCTCAAGCTATTAATAACTTGAGCCAGGCTGGTGCCAGGGTAATCGGGCTTGACATTCTGTTCGCTGATACCTCAAGTGATGACCTAGTTTTGGCGCAGGCGATAGAGAGAGCTGGGAATGTTGTCTTGCCAGTGGTCGGTGTTGAACCCTTGCCCTCAGCTCGGTCTGAGGTTACGTTTAGGCATTTCTTATTGCCAACGGCCCCCTTGGGGCAAGCTTGTCTCAGCCTGGGCCATGCCAATGTAGTTTCCGACGGTGATGGTGTGGTGCGGCGGCTGCCTCTGTTAGTCAAGGATAGTTCAGGACAAACTTATCCTGCTTTTACCTTGGCAGTGCTTCATGCCTTATTTCCCAAGCCGCTTCCCCAGGAATATCTATTACAAGACGGCAAAGTCCACTTACTTGAGCGCGATATTCCGGTAGACGCTTCTAGCAGACTCAGGATAAACTTCACCGATGTTGCTGAGAGCTATGCTGCCCTTTCCTACGGTGATGTTATCGCTGGCAGTTTCGACCCATTGGTGGTTGAGCACAAGATTGTGCTTGTTGGGATGATAGCTACTGGTGAGCTGGATACTTGGTTAACTCCTGTTTCAGCCAGCAAGTTGTCTGGAGTGTGGATACATGCTAACGCTATGGATACAATTCTCAGGCAACGATTTTTGATGGATACTGACTGGAGAGTTACTTTAATGGTCATGTTGCTTCTGGTGGCAATTACTGGACTTGCCTTGCCTCGCCTGAAACTGAAGTGGGGAGGGGTGTTGGTGGCAGGATTGCTTGCCGGCTACTTGGTGTCTGTTTTCCTCGCCTTCGATACCGGCTATATTCTGAACGTTCTTCATCCTGTGATGCTATTGCCCTTAGCTTATGTTACTAGTGTCCTCTGTATGGTAGTCGCTGAGCAATCTGATAAGCGGCTCATTAAGGACCTCTTTGGCAGGTATGTTTCACCCCAGGTGGCAACGGAAATCCTTGAGCTGGCTGATGTCGGCAGGCTAGAGCTTGGCGGCGAGAAAAGAACGGTTTCGGTGTTCTTTGCTGATATCCGTGGCTTTACTCAGATGAGCGAGCAGATGTCTCCTGAGGATATCGTCGATATGCTTAACGATTACCTGTCAATCATAATACAACGAATTCTCGATAACGATGGTATGGTCAATAAATTCGCTGGCGATAATGTGATGGCAGTGTGGAATGCTCCACAATTTCAGCAAGACCATGCTAGGTTAGCAGTGAAAGCGGCGTGGGAAGCTCAGCAGGATATTATGGAGAGGCAACGGACGGATGATTCACTGCCTCGGGTGCAATTTGGCATTGGTATTAATACTGGTGAGGCAGTAGCTGGTAATATGGGCTCATCGGGGCGTGCTGAATATACGGTTATTGGCGATGCGGTTAACCTAGCCTCTCGTATTTGTGGTGCTACGACCGGTGGTGAAGTCTGGATTGGACATGACACTTACCGTCAGGTAATGGACGATGTAGAGGTTGAGGAGCTGGAACCTCGGTCGTTTAAGGGTAAAGCAGAGCCAGTTGTTGTTTACAAGGTAGTGGGCTTGAGATAGCCTATCCTTAATCTGAGTTTGCTTCTAGCTTCGGCTTGTTAACCTAGCTTCTGAGCGGCACCTTATTTGTCAACACCAATGCTGTTTTGCCCAGTCATTAGGTTTGGTAAGGCAATCTACCGCTAGTTTGCCTTCAAAAGGCTTTGGTGCTTCATCCACTCTCACCCGGACGTGCAGGGAATACCTACCCTCTACCACCCCTCTAACTCTGAGTGTGACGTAATGGTATGAGCCCTTAGGACATCTTAGCTGACGTGCATATTCTCGGTGAAAATCTCCGTTCCAATCAATATACTCATCGCTGCCGTATGCTTCAAAAATTTTCTTAGTGAAAGCATGCTCTACCCCCAATATTTCGGGCTTACTTCTATAGTTGCCTTCAAATCTTACCCTATAGCCTCTCAAAGTTTGAGTTTCGGCCATTTCCCAACATATATGCAGCTCTCGTTCCGAACCCACGGGTATGGCAATATATTTACCTGATGAGGTTTCCTCTTCATCTTTTTGCTTAAAGCCCTCAATCTCACGTTGACGCTTCGCTGGCAAAAGGAACTGCAAATGCTTTACTCTGGCTTCATCGTAGACCTCGCCAAGTAATTGCTTCCGTAGAAGCTCAGTCTGGACAGACAGAGTCTCTGTTTGAGCAGCGAGCTTCTTTGCTTGTTTTCTGGCATTCCTAATTGCGTATGCCAAAGCCCCGATAGCAACCGACGCCGACACAACGGCAGCAGGAGCTATTATAGCTTGCCACTCTATAGCCATTCTTGCCCTCCTAAATCCGCCTGACTGGGCTAGTTATGACCACTTCTATACTTAAAAAACTGAGCAAGTGAGCACTGGAAATAATCGGTGTCCTTTACCTTCTTGGCACACCTTATAGTAGTAATTATACAGCATCCTGTCTAGTTCCTTGGAATTGATACCAGTGGTCTCACATAGCTCTACTATCTTGTCTTCGTCTTTGGCAAGCGGCCAGAGAACCGTCAGCGTAAAATGGGCGGTGTCGGTGGAGGTTTGGAGTTGTGCTCAGGGAGAAAATTCCTCTGTTTTGCAAAGGAATTACTCACCCCCAAGAGCTTGCAGGAAAGAGACAGGGATTGTAATATAATAGCTGCAGGATATCTGCTGTCTCTTCAAAGGGTTACAATAGCCGAGGGAATAGACTAGATGGGAAGCGGTCTGTTTTCGAGAGCTAGTGTGAGATACGAGAAGGGAGAATAGCTCGATGGGTTTGAAAGATAAGTATGCCATAGTGGGGGTGGGCTATACGCCACAGGGGCGTGTTCCTGGCAGAACTGCCCTGAGCTTCTATGTAGAGGCGTGCGCCAATGCAATTAAGGATGCTGGCCTGGGAAGACAAGACATCGATGGGCTAATCTGCTATCGTCACTTTCAGCCAGCCTCTGGTGAGCGGGAGGTGACGCCCTATGTCGTGGCTCAGCAATTGGGATTAGCTCCCAAATACCTAAGCCAAGAGGCTAACTGTGCCCGATCCCAGCTTCACCATGCGCTTGGGGTTCTTGAGGCTGGGCTTTGCAACTACGTTGTCGTCGCTTATGCGGACAATGCTCTGTCAAGTGACCGTATTCCTGATGAAACAAACCCTGAAAATAGTGTTTTTGGACAGTTTGGGTATCCTGCTAGTTATGCCATGGCAGCACGACGGGCTATGCATACCTTCCATACCGGGCCTGAAACCTGGAAAATGATAGCGGTTGGGCAGCGCCAATGGGCTAGCCTGAACCCACTGGCTATGATGCGTGATCGACCACTGACTTTTGAGAACTATTACAGCTCTAAGTGGGTGGTGGAGCCCTTTAGGGTTTCCGACTGCTGTTTAGTCAGCGATGGTGGGAGAGCCTATATTGTAACGTCTGTCGAGCGAGCCCGGGATTTGAGTCACCAGCCTGCGGTCATTATTGGGATCGGTCAGCATAATCCATCGTCTTATATTGATCAATCGACCTATATGGCAGGGCCCACTGGTGCTAAGATAGCTGGCGAAATGGCGTTAAAGATGGCAGGGATAAACCTCGAGGATATCGATGCCTGCGAGATCTACGATTGTTTCACCTATACGGTAGAGGTCACCCTGCAGGACTATGGCTTCTTCGGACTTGGCGAGGGCCAGGACTGGTTCAAATATGGGACAATCACACCTGGAGGAAGGTTGCCTGTTAACACCTCCGGAGGGCTTCTTTCTGAGGCCTATTTTATGGGCCTCACGCCACTAACTGAGGCAGCTATGCAACTGATGGGCCGCTGCGGGGATAGGCAGCTAGGGGCTAAGACTAATACCAAAGAGCCTGAGATAATCCTGTGCAGCGACAATGGTGCTACGTTGCAGACTCATTCCTGCACCATATTGAGGAGGTTTTAGTTTCAAAATGGCATATGAGAAGCCTTTGCCTCAGCCAAACGCGGATACTAGGCCTTTTTGGGATGGTTGCAAGGAGCACCAGTTGCGCTTCCAGAAGTGTCGGGATTGCGGTCATGTGCGCTGGCCACCGTCCATAATTTGCCCACGGTGCTACTCATCTGAAATGGAGTGGATGGTGGCCAGTGGTGAAGGGAAGGTGTATACTTTTGTTGTGTACCATTACGCCTACCATAAGGCTTTTGAGAATGATCTCCCTTACATAACTGCAATCGTGGAATTAGAGGAGGGGCCACACATACTTACTAATATAGTTGGCTGTAGCTCTGATGAGGTGCGGTGCGATATGCCTGTGAAGGTGGCATGGGAGGACGTTACTGAGGAATTCAGCTTGCCCAAGTTTAAGCCGGCTCAGAATGACTGACTTTGGTAGGCAACAAATGTGCCCCGAATCCGTGAGTTCCAGAGGTGATGCTGCTAAAGGGATTACAACCGGTAGGGGTAAAAGAAGTGTGTAATCTGAGCTCCCTACCGTCCTTTAAACCGTGGCTTTCTCTTTTCTGTAAAAGCAGTTATCCCCTCACGGGCATCTTCGCTGTTGATGATAGGATCAAGCAACCGGTATCGCACGATTTCCCCTTGACGGTGGGCAGAATAAGTATCTTTATATGCTAGTGTCTTAAGTAATTTCAGCACAAGTGGTGCATTCTGGCTAATTACTTCTGCCATTTTACTTGCCTCTGCCATAACCTCTCCATCAGAGGTTACTCTGCTCACGAAGCCTATTTCATATGCTCTCTGAGCACTAATTGGCTGCCCTGTGAGGAGAACTTCCATAGCTATTCCCATTGGCATGTACTTGGTAAGGTCGGCACCCACCCCAAGTGAGATACCAACCATTGACTCGGGATAGACAAATTGGGTATTCTGACTGGCAAGTCTTATATCGCATTGCATTGCTAACACTAGGCCTGCGCCTCCACAATAGCCATTGATAGCAGCGATAATCGGTTTCTCAACCTCGACGCCGAGCCCTGGGTAAGCCAAAGTAATCCCTTCTCCATGCCAGCCAGCCACCAATTCTTTAACGTTGATCCCCGCGCAGAAGTGCTTGCCATTAGCACCGAGCACAGCTACTCGGGCATCATTATCGCTATTAAAATCTGCCCATATGTTGCCTAACTCGGCTGCCATTGCCTTACCTATGGCATTTCCACTCTCCGGACAATTCAAGGTGATATAGACACTAGCTCCCCTCTTTTCACACAAAACACTAGGCTTTGCCATAATTCCCCCTCTTTTTGAAGTATAATCTAGGCCTTGTACATTTTTCCTGTATGAGGAGTACCTCTTACATTGCTGTCAAACTCATTCCCTGAAGCTACAACGGGATATTACCGTGGCGTTTGGGATACCTGAAAACCTTCTTGTTACGTAGCAGTTTTAGCGTCTTTATCAATGCTCGTCTGGTTTCCTTAGGGTCAATTACATCCTCTATATAGGGATCAATGGATGCCTCAAACAGAGGGTTGGCATATTTCTCACGGTATTCCTCTACCTTCTTCGCCTTATACTTTTCTGGGTCTTCTGCCTCAGCTATCTCTTTAGCGTAGAAAAGTTCTACCGATTGTTCAGGTCCGAGCACACCTGCTTCCACCATTGGCCAGTTGAAGATGAAATCTGTGCCAAAGCCAGGCACTATACCCATCCCCAAGGTTCCTCCTCCATAGGCTTTACGCAACACAACCGCAATCCGGGGGACAATGGCTTCGCACAGAGCATAGAGCACTTTAGCGCCGTGGCGAATTATCCCCCCATGTTCTTGCTGTAAACCTGGCATGTATGCTGGGGTGTCTACCAATAAGATTATGGGTATGTTGAAGGCGTCGCAGAATCTGATGAATCTTGCTTGCTTATTTGAGCCATTGATAGTTAGGCTACCGGCACGAATTGAGGGTTGATTAGCGATAAAGCCTACTGTCTGGCCAGCCAACCGTCCAAAGCCGACAATCATTTCAGAAGCAAACTCTGCCTTCACTTCAAAGAAATCCCCGTTGTCAGCCAAGCGAGTGATCACCTGGTGCATATCGTAAGATTTATGAAGGTTAGCAGGAACAATTTCAGCTAAGGTTTCATCTATCCGCTCAGGGTCATCTCCAGTATCGATTACTGGGGGCGCTGTGTCATTGCTCGAGGGCAAGAAAGATAGCAACCTCTTAATCATATTGAAGCATTCTTCTTCACTTTTCACCCTGAAGTCGGCGACTCCAGAAACCCTGGAATGAACTTTGGATCCCCCCAATTCTTCCATAGAAAGGTCTTCTCCCATTACTGACTTAACGATGCGTGGTCCGGTGATAAACATATGGCTGGTCCCGTCAACGGTGAAGATAAAATCAGTTAGAGCAGGCGAATAGACAGAGATACCTGCGCACGAGCCCAAAATAGCAGAAATTTGGGGAATGACCCCTGAAGCTTGGGTATTTATGAAGAAAACGGCTTGTCCGGTCTTTTCTGAACGAAAACCGAAAGCGCTACCTGCTTCTTCTGGCCTTACCACTCTGTACCCGGGCGAATCATGTAAGCCAATGAAGGGAACCTTCATATCTAAGGCTCTCTCTATAGTGCGATACATCTTGTGGCCGTGCAAAGGACCTATTGAGCCTCCCAATACCGTGGGGTCTTGAGAGTAAATGCAGACGACTCTCCCCTCTATAGTTCCATACCCGGTTACAATGCCATCCCCAGGTGCTCCGATGCTATGCGCCACTAGCATGTTCCATTCTGCAAAACTGCCGGGATCGAGGAGTCGTTCTATCCTCTCTCTGGCAGTTAGCTTTCTCCTCTCATGTACTTTCTGTATCTTTTCTTTCCCTCCCCCCAACATTGCCATATCTTTAAGTTTCTTCAGTTTTTTGATCCTCTCTTCTACTTCTTTTTCCACGTGACACCTCCAAAGAGTGCAAAATGTATGTTGGATTTGCGCCTGCTCTCAGTATGCAAATTAGTTACAAGGACTGCTCATCCCAAGAGGCATAAATTATCATATCATAAACGATAAACTTTCAGCACATCCGGCAACGCTACTATAACTGTAGCATTTTTGCGATATCGAATATTGCATTGCGATGCCTTTATGCGATTTAGCAATAGAGTCTACCACAGATATGAAAGTGGGGTGCCTAGCCAAAAATGGGTGGATGTAGATATCAGGTGCTTCAAATGGGTTGAAACTTGCCTTTTCCGAGAAGTACCTATACCTGCAGCATGTTGATAGCCTCAATGAAATTACTAAAAGTCACGGATTAGAATTAAGCGTCAGCAAATAGAATGTAACTGCCTCAATATATGTGGCTGGCTGATACAATTGCTGCAACCCTCCACTCTATCGGTAACCCTCTGTTGCGTGCCTTTGTATTAGTCTCGTGCTACAATAGATACTTGGAAGCATTCCATAAGGAAAGGGTATGCCCTCAGATAACATAATTATAAAAGGGGCTCGGGAGCATAACCTTAAGAATATAGATGTAATTGTGCCTCGGGATAAGCTAGTGGTTATCACTGGCGTCTCCGGTTCAGGCAAAAGCTCCTTAGCTTTCGATACTGTATATGCCGAAGGACAACGTCGCTATGTAGAGTCGTTATCTGCCTATGCCCGCCAGTTTTTGGGGCGGATGGAGAAGCCCGATGTCGACTATATTGAGGGACTGAGCCCGGCTATCTCAATTGACCAAAAAGGGCCTTCACACAATCCACGCTCCACCGTAGGCACAGTAACTGAGATTTATGACTATTTACGTCTTCTCTTCGCTCGCGTTGGTCATCCCCACTGCCCCAAGTGTGGACGCGAAATCTCCCGGCAGACTGTACAGCAAATTGTAGACGCTGTACAAGAAATACCCAGCGGTAGCCGAATTATGGTTCTGTCACCACTAATCAAGGATAGGAAAGGAGAGCATCAAGCAGTATTTGACGATCTGCGCAAAGCCGGCTTCGTCCGCGTTCGAGTTGACGGATACATTCACGACCTCTCCGAGGAATTCGAATTGGACAAGAACAAAAAGCATACTATTGAAGCGGTAGTTGACCGACTTCAGATAGGAGAAGCTGAAAATATTAGCCGCATTGCTGACTCCGTAGAGACAGCGCTAAAGCTTGGGGCTGGCGTTGTCCTTGTCTCAATCGTCGATGGAGAGGAATTGCTTTTCTCTGAGCATTTTGCCTGTGTCCATTGCGGCATTAGCTTAGGTGAGATTGCCCCTCGGACCTTTAGCTTCAATAGTCCCCACGGGGCTTGCCCTGAATGTAGCGGGCTCGGTGTAAAGCTGGAGATCGACCCTGACCTACTCATACCTAACAAGAATCTCAGCCTGGCTGAAGGCGCTATTCGCGTCTGGGGATGGGCTTCCTGGCGTGCCAGCCAGCTATATGATCTGGCCCGACGCTATGGTTTCTCGCTTCAAACCCCGGTTAGCAATCTTAGTCAGGAGCACCTCAACCTCATCCTCTATGGAGAAGACGGAGAACTAGTAAGATATCGAAATCGCTATGGGCGAATTAGGGAGTATTTCACCACTTATGAGGGAGTGGTAACCTACCTGGAACGTTTCTATCGAGAAACTGAGTCCAGCCACTCACGTACCGAAGTTGCACGGTTTATGACTTCCTATCCTTGCCCAGTTTGCCACGGGAAGCGGCTCAAGCCTGAATCTTTAGCCGTTACTATCGACGGCAAGAATGTAATGGATGTCACCGAACTATCTGCTTTAGAAACACTGCAATGGATACGGCTCCTCAGTGGCGACCAAAACGGCAAATCCCGTCTAACATCTCATGAACTAACGATAGCCCACCAGATTCTTAAAGAGATCAGTTCCCGCCTCGGTTTCCTCAGAGACATCGGACTAGGCTACCTGACCCTAGACCGTCCCTCAGCAACATTGAGTGGTGGTGAATCTCAGAGAATCCGCTTAGCTACTCA
>Ga0209636_10007418_pt1 | contig 11191 bp, 13 predicted proteins | sample DeeMarSWOR152_54_FD_187464 | JGI IMG/M metagenome (GOLD analysis project Ga0209636, IMG submission 187464) | Marine sediment microbial communities from White Oak River estuary, North Carolina - WOR-1-52-54 (SPAdes) (version 2) | ecosystem: Environmental > Aquatic > Marine > Intertidal zone >... | reverse complement strand
CCACGGTTCAACTCTCTCTCTCAGCGCTCTTGGATTCCAAGAAAGCTTTTTCTTTTTGTGGTGAGAAAAGGAATTGTTCTGAACCAACATCTTGGTGGAGATGATTCATAAAGTAATTATAAGGGAGGGACCGCTAATTTATGGAGAGGAAGCTGGCTCAATCGCCAAAATCAGGATCAACGGGTTGTGCACAAATTGAAGAGGAAGATGTTGGCTGCCAGGCTCGATCTGGCCGATAGGATCTCTGAGATTGCTTCTCGAAGGGGGACACTCTTCGACTATCTAAATGACATTCTGGACCAAGCTATCAGAGCAGAATCTCTAGGTCTGACGCTCAATGAAGTCCTAGATGATAGGTGGTTGATCAAGACTGCGAGGGATGCTGGCTTCACATTCGTCCCTGAGAAGATCGTCAATGATCTGATCGAAAATGCATACGAAAAGCTGGGGAAAAGGAAAATGACGAGTCTCTGGTACGAGACAGGGCAGTGGTACGGGAGATATTATGAGGACCTCGGCAGGTTGGAGGCTTCCGTGAGAAGGTTTTTCTGGGACGTCTCAGAGTTCAAGATGTCCAGAGAAGATGGAAACATCAGTCTCATCTGCTTGAGCTCAAAGTTCTCAGAGACGCATACGGAGCTATTCAGCAAGTTCCTAGAAGGCGCCTTTGACGCTCTTGGGTACGGTCTCGCCGAGAGCGATGTCTCGAAAGGCATAATCAGTCTGAGGTTTGTGAAGTCGAAGGGTGAATAATGTCTGAGGGCGGTTCGAGAGAGAGGAAGCTCATACGAGCCCCCGGCGAATTAGTCTCGAAGCTTAACGAGGCTGCCCATCGGGAAGGAAAGACTCTTTACAGCTACGTAAGCGAGGTTTTTGAACAAGCCGTCAGGGCCTACGAGATGAAACGAAGCCTGAAAGAGATTATAGACGGCTATGAGGTTCTAGAGGTTCATAGGGAAGCCGGAACCGTCTTCACACCTAGAGATGTCATGGATTACTTGGTCGGAAAAGTCAGCAACGAGAACGACGAGACCTTAGAGCGACTCTGGTATCAGACTGGAAGGTGGTACGGAATCTACCTTAGGGAGAGATTCGACGACTCTGTCGAGGCTCTCGTGCGGCTGTTACGTGAGGGGAGATGGGACTTGAACGATGTGACCCTGAACCGGAACAAGGAAACTCTCGAGTTCAGATGTGTCTCGCCCTTCCTTTCGCAAGAGAGGACCCTGCTCACTCAGAAGTTCATGGAGGGCGCTATGAACTCGTTGGGCTACAAGACCCAGAACCATGAATCCTTCAAAGGCATTATACGCATCAAGTTCTCTCCCTGAGAAGCCTCTAGACCTCGAACCGCTTTTTGCATACCTCCGTCGAATGGTGCTGGTACGGCTATAGCTCACCTTTCTCGCACGCTTGTCCCCTCACCCAGATAAGATGATGAACTATGCTCAAAGTACTATCCGATCGTTCATAAGACTTAAGATTGCCGACTATTCTAGAAAATAAGCGCGAATCCAGACGTTACAGTAGAGTGCAGAGGGAAAGGAACGGTGGGTGACAGTCCGGACGATTTCGATCTTGAGCGCTACATGAGAGAGAAGACCTTGAGGATTCTCAGACAGAACGGTGGTGTCAAACTAACCGGGATGACTCTTGCCAGACTTGCCCATACAGGTTTGCGCTTAATTCCGCCGCTAGACTCCTGCGCGCGCGTAGGGGCAGTCATTTCTTCTTGACAAGATAGTATAGAGGCAGGCAGGCAAAGGGTAGTCCGACTAGCCATAGCGTGAGGAAGTCTAGAAAGGTCCAGTCAGCTAACCATATTATGATCATGGGGGCTATGGGGACTACCCAGCAAACTATCACCATATATGTGAAGCTCAGCACCATGGAAACTGTCAAGTTAGCCAGTTCTTTTCTGTCCGCTCTTCTCTGCTTGTCTCTCCGCAATCCGTTGATCTTCCTGTTTCTCTAGATTCTCGCGTCGGGCACTTGGCATGTGGTGTGTTACACACGACACGTAGAGATAAGTAAGTTGTTGATATGGAAGCATATGCATCAGAATCATCCAGATGTAGTGAGATCTCTTTGTCCAACGCTGGGATTGTAGTCTTTCAGCTAATCCGAAGCGTTCTCTGTTCTAGGAAACACATTTCCGCTACCAAGGCTGAAGAGGTGCAGAGCTGACTAGCCGACCGTTATGACAGTCCAGAACTTCGAAACCAGCATGAGAATATGGAAGCGGAAGGCAAGACTGCGATAGCCAGTCTTTCCAGATTATAGGTCAATCTTTCATACTAGCGAACCAGTATTGATGAGTTTGCCTTCCTATTCATAGCGTATTTCTGAAAAGAAGCCGTGAAAATCAGGGGCAGGCTACGAGCTGCCGGTTCACTCCCTAGAAAAGAACTCTCTTGTGCGAAGGATCTGCTTTATCTGTTGATCAAAGTCAGAGATCTTCTTCTCTAGTTCCAGAACATCCCCATTAAGCCTCTCCTTCTCGCTCTGGAGTTTCGGAATCAGGCTAGATACCTTCGTGATCTTTTCCTGCTGTTCACTAATAGACTTCTCTAAGGCTGCTTTCTCATCCTCGAGTTCTGGCGCTAGGTTCGATACTGATTCTATGAGTGTCTTTAGTTCTTCTCTGGTCTCCTCATACTCTTCCATCTTCAGCCTTAGCTTTTCGAAGATGCCTTTCTCTTCTTGAGCATCGAGTATCCTCTTCACCAGCTCATCCTTCTTCCCCTTCCTAGAGACCCCTAAGTGGTTCGCCATCTGCCATAGCTCTGGCATCGACTTCTCTTGGAGTTCGCTAAGCCTCGTTGAGCTCATATGCCCCATCCTAACAGAAGTCCCTTTGAATAAGAGGGTTATGAACCAATAGTCCATCCATCCAATGACACGCGGAGACTCTTTCTCGGAAGCCTAGCTGCTTGGCAACCGATCTAGGAACATGCTCTCTCAAAGAGTAGTTCATTTCGGTTCTTGCCAACTTCCCGTATCGCACCCATCTTCCTAAGACAGTAAGTCATCCTTCGGGTTCGGGCAATGGAAAGCCCAGCGGCTTCTGCAAGACTCTTGTTTGAGAAAGGCAGATCCAGATCGCGAGGCAAAAACCTCAAGAAATCCACACTTTCGCAAAGTCCTACTCTTTCAACAACACTCAGCAGTTTTCTGTCCTTGATGCTTACCCCTTTTCTTCTCCAACTTCCCCTTCCGTCTTCACACCTTATCTCCTCTTCCTCAATCATCAAGACTTCCATGGCGAAACTGGGTTCCCTAACCAAGAGGGGCATCCACACTAGTTCATCAAATAGGTCCACCAATCTGCCCCTTTTTGGAGACCTCCTCCGACTAATGACCTCATCATTCGACTCTGCGACTCGGACTATCCATTTCTTCTCCGGGATTGGATATACCAGCCGAACATTGTGGTCTGCAACTAGGCTCTGCATCTTCCTCCTGATAGCTGAGAAGTTCTGCGTTTGAATTTCGATCAACAAGTCGTCTCGCACAATATCGACTATGAAGTTGCCTACCTTGACCTCAAGTCTGTCTCCTGGAAGTGAATACCAGTCCTTTATCGACGAATGAAGGGATGTCACTGGCAATATCGGGACCTACATCGGTCTGGACCTGTGATATCGTAGTGATAAAAGGGTTGTTGACATGAAAGCATACACCCACATGTTTCTTAACAACGACTGACTCACGGTTTGTGATCCATAAGACCGGAATGCTTGGCTGGAAGATCTTATCTGTTCCTATTGGGGCAGAAAGGCGAGCACTTGGAAACTTATAAAGAACGCAATGCGTATGATAATCGTTGGGCGAACATGCCTTTTACGCCATATCATTTTGGTCCAGCAATCGGCTTCGGGCTTCCTCTAAGGAAGTATGTGCACCTGCCGACCTTCATTGTAGCCAACGTGATTGTTGATGTTGAGCCTTTCCTAGTCTTGGTTCTTGGATTGACATATCCCTTACATGGGTATCTGCACACATACATTTCGGCTTTTTTCTTGGGCATTGTTGTTGGGTCTGCGATGTTTCTGCTCGAACCATATCTTTCTCCGCTCTACAGATCGCTGTTACTGAAGGTCAACAATGGACCAAAACGGATGCCTTTCATTCTTGCAGGGGTCTCGGGCATTATGATGCATGTCACTTTGGACTCCCCACTCTACAGCGACATACAGCCCTTTTACCCGTTCACAGAGAATCCATTCTACCACCCAGCCATAACACCGGAAGTCTACAGCTTTTGCGTCGGGATGGGGTTGATTGGAATGCTATTGTATGCAGGGCTCTTGATTCTTTCAGTCTACGGAAAGTTTCGGAGAAAATGATGCCGCGTCTTCACGGTCTACGTACAGCAAACGAGCAGAATCGTATGGATCGATATGAGTTGCGCGCTATTGACAGACAGATGCAGGGAAGATTATAAGTAGAATTTGGATGATGGGTTGACGGTGCGAGACCTTGGCGGTTGTGTCTGTTGTTTCTGGATGCCTGAACGGAAATTCTCCCTTTCTCGTCACCATCGATGGTGGGGCCCAAGGGTGAGAAGAAGATTGGTGGACTGGACCCATTCGACATATCATATCTCGAGCGCGCGGCTGAGAGAAGTATACGCGAATCAGACTACAATCGGATTCAGGTTGGAGGAACTCCGCTGGACAAGAAAGCAGGATCTTGGGAAACTGGATTGGCTAACTAGCTGTGCGGGCAACCATAGTTTGCATCTCATAGGTAGAGTCGATTAAAGACTTCCACAAGTATCCTAACTATAGCAGGTATTAGAACTAAGCATAGTCAAGCGTCGGAATTTTTCGATAGTTCTTGGTGGCAAATCCACATCGGCTATAGTCTGAGAATCCTTATATCGTGCTTCTTGTCCGTCACTAGGCAAGATCCGCTAGGGGGCATGTGAAGTGGAAGCCAAGGCTTTCGAAAATGTGAGGAATCAGATCGGTTTCTGTGGACTTTGGTGCGGAAGTTGCGTAGTAGGCAATGGAACCCTGAAGGAATTGACGAAAAGGTATGAACATATCATCAGCGGGTACGGTGTGAATGAATGGGGAGCCAAAGGCTTCGATTCCAAAGAATTCATGAAGGGACTCGAATCAATACAAGCCCTGCCTATATGTCAAGGATGTCTGAAAGGCGCTGGTAACGAAGCTTGCACGATCAGACCTTGCGCCTCAAGCAAGAGAACATCTACCTGCAACGAATGCAGCGAACAAGCGACATGCGAGAACCTTGAAGCACTACAGTGTGCGCAGAGGTGCCCTTCGCGTAGGCATGATACTCAAAACTGATGGAGACAAAGCGCATAAACCACAACTCATTAGGAAATGGACTGCCGAGATCAGAAACAAATTCCCCAGCTGCGTCATTAACATCTAGAGATGGTTCTCGTTAGAGCAAAACTAACATAGTGCATCTACCCATCTCTCTTTCCCGGCTGATTCCAGAACAGGCGGGCATATGTCTGCCTTAAGAGGCCCCAGATCCCGATTACGTGATCCGTCCTCTCGAGACTTGCTCCGCAAGCTCCTGTCAATACGCTTCTGTAGAGCCAAATGGATGATTGTAGGAGAAACCTTCCAGAGAACACAATCGACCAATGGGCCGACTTCCCCCTCCCAAAGATGTGGTTCGTTCTAGGAGCCGGGGAAGGGATTTGAACCCATGTACAGCGGGTCTGCAGCCCACCGCCTAAACCACTCGGCCACCCCGGCCCATGACAAATCTAAATGAACAAGCTCGTATAAATCTTTCAGAGAGACCATGGGTCTTCCACCTCTCGGAGACTGACCATTTGGTCTAGGAGAACCGGTTGGCATCAGCCTCAAACCACTCTGTGAGGGCTACATTTTCACTATTTGTGCGTGAAGGACTCCGCAGATCTTGATTACAGCTTCAGGATGGACATATCCTCTCTCGATGGCTTTCCTGACGATGTTGCAGCCAACTAAATTGACGACGGTGGATTCCTCTATCAGATTTGCGGCCTCCTCAACGCTCGTCTTCAAGCCTTTGTAGAAATCCTCACTGACCTCGAAAACCATGTCGGATTCCCGAAACGTCTTCCCTAGAAGATCCGCGTCGCAGACAGCCAAAAGAACCTGCTGACCCCATCTCCGCATGTTGACATATGCTTCCAAGGTAGACGCCTGCGTTCATTCTAGGACTTCAGATCGGCTTGACAGACCTATAATTCCTATAGTCAAGCGCGCCCTTTTTATATTGCTGTCTAGCCTCTCGAGAGCCTGGTGAAAGAACTCGAACTCTTGAAGCCGGGAGCGGGACGAGAATTCATCAAGATGAAAGATTTATTAGGTCTCTTCGTCATGACTCAAACAAACAAGACTAAGGATAACCACAAAAAGCTCCAAGGGATGTGTTCCAATGAGAAAGTTCGACAACTTCAGCGGATGGTTTGACGATACTCTATTCGACGCAGAGGTCATGGATGATCGATACCCGATCAAAGGCTTCTCAGTATACAAGCCTTGGGGTGCAAGGGTAGCCAGAAGGATCATAGGCATTCTGGAAGATCAGCTTGAAGCAACAGGTCATGACCCCGCCCTCTTCCCCGTGGCGATCTCAGAGGACGCCTTCGCCAGAGAGGCTGAACACATCAAAGGGTTCACTACGCAGGTGTTCTGGATCACCCACGCGGGAAACAGAAGGCTACAGAAGAAGATGCTCCTAAGGCCAACTTCAGAGACCGCAATGTACCCGATGTTCGCCTATTGGGTCAGGTCTCACGCGGATCTTCCTCTGAGATTGTACCAGAGCGGATCCGTATACCGGTACGAGACGAAGGCAACACGACCTCTTCTCAGGATGCGGGAGTTCTTATGGAATGAAGCTCACACGGCTCACGAGGACTGGGATGGTGCAGAGAGACAGGTCAAACAAGCCATACAGATATATAAGACTGTATTCGGACGCCTGAGTCTCAGCTACTACATGCTTAAGCGCCCAGACTTCGACAAGTTCGCCGGGGCCGAATACTCAATCGCCTTCGACGCTTGGAACCCTGACGGGAGAGTCAACCAGATCGGAACCGTCCACAACCTTGGCCAGAATTTCGCTAAGGCCTTCGAAATCACATTCGAAGATGCTGACGGAACCCACAAGAATGTCTCACAGACCTGTTATGGATTCGGAACAAGCCGTACGCTAGCCGCCGTGATAGCACAACATGGAGACGACTACGGAATGGTTCTGCCCCCCGAAATCGCCCCCATTCAAGTTGTCGTGGTGCCTATACCCTACAAGGAAGTTGAGAGCAAGGTAGAAGCCTACGCGAAGGAGGTTTTCGAGGAACTCAGGAACGCCGGGTTCAGAGCACATTTGGATGAAGAAGAAAAGACTCCTGGAGAGAAATACTACCATTGGGAGATGCTCGGCGTCCCTGTAAGGGTAGAGGTCGGACCAAGAGACCTAGAAAAAAGACGAGCAACTGCCTCCGAAAGGGTCGACAAGCAAAGAACCACTGTTGCCCTAGAGGAAATAGCCGCAGCCGTAAGAAGTCTGCTTGAAGCCGTAACGAAGAGCCTGGAAGCGAGAAGTCTCTCCACCCTAAAGAGCATGACAACTGATGCGGACGACATGAGCTCTTTGATAGAAGCGATCAGAGACAAGAAGATTGCAAGGGTCTGCTGGTGCGAGGATGTTGGATGCGCGGAAACAATCAATGGCGACTCAGGCGGTGAGATTAGAGGTCACAGAATCGACGTGGAAGAGAAGCCCTGGTCCCCTTGCGTGGTCTGTGGGCGCAAAGCAGAAAGAGTGGTCTACGTGGCGAGAGCCTACTAGCCCGGGCAAGTAGACTTCGTGTCCTTCTAACCTGGGAGCTCAGAAGCAAGCGAAACAGGGGATACTCAAGATGAATATTGATGTGAGCAAGTTTCTAGACAGACTGGTAGGGATTGCTGGGAAAGATTGGGTCGTAACTGACCGTGAGTTCATGGCGACCTATCTGAAAGATGAGACGCCTGAGCCTCTGCAACCTTCACCTGCAAGCGACCTCATCTTAGTCAAGCCTTCCTCAACAAATGAAGTTTCGCATATCCTAAGGCTTGCGAATGAGGAAAGCGTTCCAGTGTTCCCTGTTGGCGGACGGACCGGCCTCGTTGGCGGATCTGTGCCAACGGAGCCAGGCATTATCCTCTCGTTGGAAAGGATGAGCAAGATCGAGATAGACCAGGGAAACCTGATGGCGGTTGCTGAGGCGGGAGCTACATTGGGGGATCTGATGAAAGCTTCTGAGGGCGCTGGTCTCTTTTTCCCTCTTCATCCAGGAGACGAAGGCGCGCAGATCGGCGGGTTAATAGCGACAAACGCGGGAGGAGTGAGAGCTGTAAAGTACGGAGTGATGAGAAACTACGTGAAGGGGATAGAGGCAGTCTTGCCTACTGGAGAGGTGCTCAACTTGGGAGGGAAGCTGATCAAGAACAACACAGGCTACGACTTGATGGACCTAATAATAGGCAGCGAAGGAACACTATGTGTAATAACCAAAGCGGTGATTAAACTCTACCCCCAGAGCAGGTTCACGGCTACCTTGGTCGTTCCCTTTGATACTCGGCTCGACGCGATCCGCTCTGTCCAGAACGTCTTGCACTCAGGGGTGATACCTCTAGCCATTGAATACGTAGAGATAGAAGAGGTAGACGCGGCAGCGAAACATCTCGACGAAGAATGGCCCGCACAGAAAGGCAAAGCTCAGCTCATCATAATACTGACGGGAACAACAGAAGATGAGCTATTCTCAGCTTGCGAAAAGATATCGAAGGTGTCTGAGGAAAACGAGGCGTGCGAGATCATGCTAGCTGAGACAAAGGAAGAACAGGAAAGAATACTTCGAATCAGGAGCAACATATACACGACCCTGAAACCACACGTGATCGACATTCTGGATGTAACGGTGCCACCAAGCAGACTTGGGGACCTGCTAGACGCCGTGGATGAGACAGCGAGAAAGCACCGAGTCCGTCTGCCTGTCTACGGTCATGCAGGGGACGGAAACCTGCATGTTCATATAATGAAAGAAAAAGGCAAAGAACCAGACTATGTCGAAAGAGTCAAGAGAGAAATATACAGAGCAGGTATCAGCCTTGGAGGCGTCATAACAGGCGAACATGGAATAGGGAAGATAAGAACGAAAGACTTGTGCCTCGTGCTCAGCGAAGAAGAGTTGAGCCTAGCATGGGGAATCAAGAGACTCTTCGATCCAAAGAATATACTTAACCCGGGAAAGGTCTTACCTTCAAGCAGCAGATAGCCAGTTCAGTCACTAAGAGAGCCGGGGAGCCATCGCTATAGCAGTCGTTGTTCGGAGCACCCCGTCTATCAACTGGACCTCGTTTATTATCTCGCTCAGCTCGGGGATGTTCAGGAACTCAGCGTAGGCGATGACATCATATTGCCCGGTGACCGCTTGGGCAATCTCTACCCCCTTAATCTTGAGAGCTTTCTCGGCGACCTTCCATAGTTTTCCCCGTTCCGTGTTTATCAGAATGAAGGCGTTCAACTGGTTCCCTCGCAATTACTCTTAACCTATCGCACAAGGGTACTAAAAACCTTTTTATGCCAAAGTCGACCCGCGAAGCGTGGTGTAGACTAGTCTAAGACGCTGTGAAATCGAGATCACCGCGAATCAGAAAAACTTAAAAGACTCTTTGCCAAGAGACATTGGGAAAACAGTGCTGCCGAGGGGTTTCAATGGAGTTTTGTCCTGAATGTGATACTCGACTTGTGCTGAAGCGGAGAAAGGATACCAAGGAAGCCTTCCTTGCCTGTCCAAAGTGCGGCTTCAAGAAACCTGCAGAGACTCTGACTACGGCACCGAGGGTTTCGGGGTCCAAAGCTGAAGACCAGATAATCGTGATCGGCAGGAAAGAGCAGAAGCTTCGAACTCTACCGACAGTCGCGATTGAATGTCCAAAATGCGGAAACAACCTCGCTTATGTGTGGCAAGTGCAGACTAGGGGGGCAGACGAGTCCTCAACCCAGTTTTTCAGATGCACGAAATGCGGCTATACTTTCAGGGAATACAGCTAGGTCGCTGGTTCTTCGAGTATCTCCGTGCAATTCAGTATGCGCGACATTGCTCATATCACCGCTACGTCTAAAGATATAAGTGACTGCGGAACAAAGAGGTATGCACATGAAAAGCCTTTGTTGGTGGACTGCTCTTGTTCAAGGTTAAGGTGTCTGACGCAAAGCTTCTCAGAGACGCAGTAACCGCTCTCTCTACGCTCATCGATGAGGGAACCTTCAACATAGATTCCGATGGGATCAGGCTTAGAGCTATGGATCCATCACGTGTTGCCATGGTGGACTTCACAATGCAGAAAACAGTCTTCGACGAATATGGCTCAGATGAGGACACTAAGATATGTCTGAACCTGAGTGAGTTATTGAAGCTTCTTAAGAGAGCGGGGAAAGACGAGGCCGTGGAGCTTCTACTAGATGAGAAGACCGGGCAGTTTGTGATCACGGTTAGGGGGAAGTATACCCGTACTTTCAGGATGCCAACTCTAGAGGCGAGCGAAGATGAAGTTCCTACACCGAAGATTGCGTTCAATGCCAAAGTCACGCTTACCGCAGATGGCTTCCGGCAGTCTCTCGAAGATGTAGCTCTGGTGAGCGACTACGTGCGGGTGGAGACCGACGGTGAGAAGGTGACGATGAACGCGAAGGGGGATATCATGGGGGCCAACGTGGAACTCAAGAAGGGAAGCGACGCTCTCTTGTCCATAGAAGTGAAGGAGCCTTCAAAGTCAGCCTTCCCGCTCAGTTACCTTTCAGAGATTGTCAAGGCCGCTGCTGCCACTTCGGATATTGTGACGCTTGAGTTCTCATCCGACATGCCCATCCGCCTCGACTTCAAGCAAAGGTATGATGGGACGTTGGTATACTTCCTAGCGCCTAGAATAGAAGTCGAATAGAAGAAAGCCGCAGGAACAAGGTTACTCAAGGAAGTCAGAGTTGGCGTTAACCAGAAGCGACCAAGCCAAGTACCCATTTCTGCTGAACGCTGCTGAAGAAGTGAGGTCTCTAGGCCTAAGAATTGAGAGTCTTGAAGGGCCAGAACTCAGACCCATCCTGGATAGAGCAGAAGGGCGGATAGAAGAGGCCCTTCAGAACAATCCTCCGGAAGTGAGCTACT
>Ga0209636_10007417_pt1 | contig 11192 bp, 11 predicted proteins | sample DeeMarSWOR152_54_FD_187464 | JGI IMG/M metagenome (GOLD analysis project Ga0209636, IMG submission 187464) | Marine sediment microbial communities from White Oak River estuary, North Carolina - WOR-1-52-54 (SPAdes) (version 2) | ecosystem: Environmental > Aquatic > Marine > Intertidal zone >... | reverse complement strand
GTTTTATGTTATGGGTAGAGAGAGGATTTGCACAGAGGGGATTGGATTTGGCTGGCGGGGTCTTGGTTACGGGAGGAGCAGGCTTCATTGGCAGTCATCTAGTGGATAGACTGATGAGTGAAGGCTTTGATGTTGTTGTTTTGGATGATTTCTCTAGCGGTAGGCGTGAGAATTTGAGGGTTCATTGGGGTAAGCCTAATTTTCGTTTGGTGGAGGGTGATGTTAGAGATGAGGCTGATGTTAAGAAGGCTTCGGAGGGTGTGGATGTTGTTTTTCATTTTGCTGCGATCGCTAATATTGATCTTTCCGTGCAGAATCCACTTCTGGTTAACGAGGTGAATGTTGGTGGGACTTTAAATGTTTTGAGGGAAAGCCTAGGAGCAGGCGTTAAACGGTTTGTTTATGCTTCTTCCTGCGTGGTTTACGGCGAATCTGTTAATCTGCCCATCAATGAGGAGCAGCCTACCAAGCCTATGTCCCCTTACGGCGTTTCAAAGCTTGCAGCTGAGTATTATTGTAGGGTTTTCCATGGGATTTATGGGCTTGAGACAGTTTGTTTGAGGTTTTTTAACGTTTACGGGTCTAGGCAGGTGATTGGACCATATAGTGGGGTGATAACAAAGTTTATTGATGAGTTGAAACATGGAAGAAAGCTGATCATTTATGGGGATGGGGATCAAACCAGGGATTTTGTTTTTGTCAGGGATATTGTTGATGCTTGCATGCGTGCGATGCGATGCGATAATTGCGTTGGAGAAACAGTTAATGTTGGTTCAGGTGTGGAGACAACTGTTAATGGGCTTGCTGATGCTTTGGTTGAGCTTCATGGTTTAGGTGATATTAAGCTTGTTTACGCTGAGCCGAAGGCTGGCGATATTAGGCGAAGCTATGCGGATTTGGGCAAGCCTAAAAGGATGCTTGGTTATGAACCGAAAATTTCGTTGCGAGAGGGACTGAACATGCTTCTTAAGGGAGTTGAAGCAGAGCGTTTATGAATTATACAATGAAAGTTCATGGGAGGTTTGGTTATGCCTAGGAGCAGGGAAAAATTTCCTGATTCGCGTTGCGGTGTGGTGGTGAAGGTTCGAGATGAGGAGAGGGCTATTGGGAAGTGTCTTGAGAGTTTGAGGGATCAAACTGTTGATGTGTTTTTGGTTGTTGTGAATGATGGCAGTGTAGATCAGACGCCTGATGTTGCCTCTGAGTATGCGGATGTTGTGGTTGATTTGCCTAGGCATGCGGAGAGTTGGGTGGGCAGGCCTGAGTTGGCGAGGGTTGTTAACGCAGGTCTTGACGTTTTGAAGAGTGAGGAATTGGATTTTGTGATGCTTAGTGATGGAGAGGCGATATACCCGTCAAAGTATATAGAGGAGATTGCCAGAAGAATGAGGAATGAGTATATTGTTCTGGCTTCTGGCGTGGCGGAGGGTGAAATTTCTCGGTCTTTTTCTCCCAGAGGTTGTGGCAGGGTTGTGGACGCTGAATGGTTTAGAGAAATTGGGTTTAAGTATCCTGAGAATTATGGTTTTGAGGTGTATCTTGTTTATAAGGCTCTTAGTCAGTGTAGGAAAGTTGTTGTTTTTTCTGATCTGAAGTTCAAATTGCTGAGGAAAACACGGCTTTCTTCTAAGAAGGTTTATTTCTGGGGTAAAGGAATGAAGGCGTTGAATTATAATGTTTTTTATGCTTTTGGCAGAGCAGTTTTGTTTTCGCTGGGGTCTCCTAGGAATGGTGTAGAGTTGCTTAGGGGGTATTTCTCTGATGTAGAGAAATACAGTGATGTTGAAGATTTTGTGTCTGTCTTTCAGAGTAGGCTGCTTTGGAGAAGGGCAAGAGAAGTCTTGGGTCTTTAGCGTAATGCATATTTGTCTGTCGCTGTTATAGATATGCGCATTGAAATATGGATGAGTTGTTGGGTCATGAAGGTTGGCGTTTTGGGCTTGGGGCATGTTGGGTTTTCAACAGCGAAATATGTTCTTGATAAGGGGCTTAATGTTTGGGGTTATGACGTTGATCTTGCGGCTGTAGAACGGGCGAAAAGAGCTGGGGTCCTGAAGGCTACGACAGTTTGGGATGAGATTCCTTCAGCTGATGTCTACTTAATCTGTGTATCCACGGGTTTCAAAGGGGACGCTCCTGATTTGTCCTCTATCTTTGATGTATGTGAGAAAATAAACAGAAAAGCTGGTTTTTCTGTTCGATCTCTCGTTTCTGTTGAAAGCACCGTGATACCTGGCTTGTGTCGACGTGTTTTTGAGGATGTATTCGAGGAGTGCGTGCACTTGGTTCACGTGCCACATCGGTATTGGGCAGAGCATCCAGTTGAGCATGGCGTCAAGCAGCGAAGGGTTATTGGTGGTGTTGATGTTGAGAGCCTGAAGGCTGGGATGGAGTTTTACAGGGATGTTTTGGGAGTTCCTCTTCATGTATCTTCTTCTATTGAGGTAGCAGAAATGTCAAAGATTGCAGAGAATGCTTTTCGTTATGTTGAGATAGCTTTTGCTGAGGAGTTGAGGATGGTTTGTGAAGAGGGCGGGTTGAGTTTTGATGATGTGCGGAAGGCGTGTAATACTAAGTGGAATGTTGAGGTCTTGGAGGCTAGGGATGGTATTGGTGGTCATTGCTTGACGAAGGATATTCGGTATTTGGCGTCTTCCACTGATTTTAATGTGTTGATGAGGAGCGCGTTGGCTGTTGATAAGAAGTACAAGGATTGGCTAGCGCGTAAGAGCTAAAAAGACTGGTTGTGCGGCTCTTTCATGATTGTTGAGTTAAGGCATGATGTTGATGGGGCTTATGTTTTGACGCGTAGCTTGCCTAAGATGATTTCTTTGGAAGAGAAGTATGGTGTTAGATCCACATTTTTTCTTTATGTCTATGTTGTACGTTCTGATACAGACTGTCGTGTGTTGCATGAGCCTCTGTTTAATACTGTTTGGTTTTGTTTTGGCGGAGGACGTAGCGCGTGGAATGCGTGACTGAGAATATTAGGTTGGCTTTTCTGGCTAATGGGAAAAGTGTCCATACTGAAAGGTGGTTAAAGTATTTTGTGGGCAGGGGATACGATGTTCATTTGATAACTTTTACGGCGCAGCCTATCAAAGGCGTAAAAATCCATGAATTGAAATATTTTGGGAAGTCTGCTTATCCTCTGAGAATATGGAATATAAAGAAGACAGTTAAAGAAGTCGATCCTGACATTTTGCATGCACACTACACATCTCATTTTGGGGTGTATGGTGCCCTAACTGGTTTTCATCCTTTTATCGTCTCTGTTTGGGGGAGCGACGTTCTAAGAGATCCGAAGGAGTCTAGGATACGCAGATATGCAGTCTCGTATGCTTTGAAGAAAGCCGATTTCATAACAACAACGGCAGAATTTATGAAAGGCTATCTGGTTAAGACGTTTGGCTTGCCGCAAGACAAAATTCTAAGAGTTCCTTGGGGGATCGATTTGGGGGTGTTTCAAAGGGGATACCTAATGCAGGTAAGAGCACTTAAAAGGGTTTTAGGAATAAAGGCTAGTGCGCCTATCGTAATTAGCAATAGGTATATGGCTCCACAATATGAGATTGAAAGTATTATAGATGCTATCCCTTATGTCCTCAAATCGCATTCAGACACAACTTTCATATTTATAAGAGGTCATGGCTCAGCCGAATTTGAGAATAGAATGAAACTCAAAGCTGAGAAATTAGAGGTCGCTGATAAAACGTGTTTTATTTCAAAACTTATAACACCTGGAGAAATGGCTGTTTACTTAAACATGGCGGATGTGTTTCTATCAATTCCAAAAACCGACCAGTTTGGAAGCAGTGTGATGGAGGGCATGGCTTGTGGGTCCATACCCATCGTGACTGATATAAAAGTCTATTACCAATATTTGAGAGATGGGGTAAATGCTTTTTTTGTCAACCCAGAAAATCCGAGAGAGATAGCGGAGAAGATAATTTACTGTATTGAACACCCCGAAATAAAAGACGGTTTTTACGCGATAAACAGAAAAATTATAGAGAAAAAAGAAGACTGGAACAAAAACGCTAAAAAAATGGGAAAATTATATAAAAACTTGTTAGCTAATGAATGAGGGAAAAGTGTGCTATTCGCTTATCAAAGTGAAAAAATGATCACATTACTGGGAGCCTCTGGACAATGATTTCTTGGCTTATCGAAGCATTAGTCCGCCAGAGAAAGGAACCGTTAGCCATCGACATTGTCAAACTTAAAGGTGACTATAACTGGCACGCGCCGTATCCGCATCTTCGATCCTTAGAAGTGGTTGATGCTCTTGCTAGGAAGAGAGGGTCTGAAGTTGGAATGGAATTCGCTGAAGCTTTTGTATTAATAAAGGAACTTGTCGAGTAGGAAGAAGATGGGTCATGAAAGGAGAAAAAGTTCTGATAACTGGTGGGGCTGGCAGTATAGGAAGCGAAATAGTCAAAAAAGCGTTGTCTGAAGGGACGGAAGAAGTAATCATTTTCGACATTGACGAGATAAGGCTATTTGAGCTAAGTAAGATGATTAATGATGAACGCTTGAAATGTTTTGTAGTAGACGTAAGAAATTTCAGATCTGTTCAAAGAGCGTTCAACCAAATAGGAAAGATAAATGTAATTTTTCATACGGCTGCTATGAAACACGTTATTGTCTGCGAGGAAAATCCAATTGAGGCGGCTTCAACAAACATAATCGGTACTCAAAACGTTGTCGACGCCGCGTTAAGGTGGGATGTGCCAACGTCTGTTCTAATTAGCACAGATAAAGCTGTAGACCCTATAAATGTCATGGGGGCCACCAAGTTCATAGCAGAAAAGATTTTTCTTGCAACGGCTCAGAAGTGCGTAGATCAGAACTTCTCGATAGTTCGATTCGGCAACGTAGCTAACTCGAGAGGTTCTGTAGTACCTATCCTCACTGAGTCCTTGCTGCGCAAAAAGGAGATCGTTATAACTAATTCCGATGTTACGCGCTTCATGATGCGTATTCAAGATGCTGTGGCACTCATATTTAAGTCATCGGAGATTTCGGTAGGAGGGGAAATTTTCGTGTTAAAGATGCAAGCATTTAAACTCGGCGATCTTGCAGATGTTATGATAAATTATGTTGCTCCACGTCTGGGAATAAACCCTAAGGAAGCATGTATCAAGACTATGGGGTTAATAAGAGGAGAAAAGTTACATGAGAAGCTCTTTAGAAGAGATGAACTAGACAAAGTGGTAGACCTCGGCGGCTTCTATGCCATAATCGACCCTAAAACTTTCCCAAAACATAAAAAATATCTAGCATATCCTAATGCTACGAAAATCGTGACGTCATCTCAACAAGCACCAAGAATGTTACCTCCGAAACTAAAGGATTTGATTTCTGAGTATCTAAGCACTTTAGATTCAAAGGAGTTTCCTAAGGATGCACTTGTCTAATAAGACACAAGAGGAGCATGTCGCCGTGCCCTAGGCGATTAGTCCATCTACATAGAAAACCAAAAACTTCAACTTCAAAGTTAAAGAGGTATGTGTATGAGAGAAAAGAAAGATATAAAGGCATATTTGAAGTTCTGTGGAGAAAGTGTAAAAATTTATCCTCTTTCAAGGATAGTAAATCCGCAAGTTATTAGAATAGGCGATCATAGCCAAATAGACGATTTCACTTTCATAAATGGAGGAAAGGGATTAACCATCGGAAAATATGTGCACATAACTTATTTTTCGTCAATTACCGGTAACGGTACGGCGGAAATAGGTGACTATGCAGGTATTGCTTCAGGTTCCCGAATCTTCACAAGCACAAATATCTATCAAGATGCATGGAGTATGTCTGCTGCTGCACCAAAACAGATGCAAAGGTTCAAAACGGGGCGAGTCCAGATTGAAAAGTTTTCATTTATTGGCGCAAATAGTATAATCTTGCCCGGAGTCCTTATAGGAGAAGGCGCTGTGATTGGAGCCCTAAGTCTTGTTAACAAGAGCGTCGAACCTTGGTCGATAAACGCAGGGATTCCTTGCAGGAAAATCGCTGAACGACCAAAGCCTTCTCATTTTTTCACTGATGTGTAACTTGTTGGATGGGTTCACCTTCTCTTAACCATAAGAACTGCTTCTCCTGTCAAGACTTCCTCGTTTTTCTGATTGAAGCAAGTTGTTCTTAGTTTGATTAGGGGGTCTTTTTGGGGGTCTCTCTCTATTTTTTTAACAACTTCAACTGTTGTTGTTATCGTGTCGCCGATTCTGACCGGCTTCATGAATCTCAAGGTCTGAGATACATAAATTGAGCCGAACCCAGGCAATTTCGTTCCAAGAACCGTGGATACCAAGCTGGCGATCAACATGCCGTGAGCGATTCGACCTTTGAACGTTGTCTTCTTCGCAAAATCTTCGTCTATATGTAACGGATTGAAATCTCCTGTGATTTTTGCGAAAAGGGAAATATCCGTTTCAGTTATGGTTCTTGCGATGGATGCTTGATCTCCAACTGTGATTTTGTCATAATTCGCTGCTTCGAGTCCCATTTAGTCCCCGATTATCAACTATACAAATTGCGAGAAAAAAAGTTATCCCTTCATAAGAAAGACGCATGTGCAAGTCTGATCAGATTCGTGCCTAAGCTGACAACTCGTGTATCTCTTCATTAAAACGGCTCTTGGAAAGCGAGCTTATTATGAATCAATTAAAAAAGACCCATGGTAACGTGAAGTTTTTAAATGCATGATCTTACATCTGTGATATATCAAAAGTAGAAGGTTTGAAACGATGGACTTGAAAGTGTCTCTCTACAAGGTTTATTGTGATGAGGATGTCGGTAAGATTACTTAAACAATGAGAGTATACCAAACGCTTTTTAGATGCTAAGGGTGTCTTTCTACGAAATAGGTAGAAATCGAAAGGACTGTTATGGTGATTCTATGGGTTGGAAAATTCCTTTGTTCAAGATATACTGGGACGAGGGTGATGTGCAAAACGTGGCAGACTCTATTAGAAAAGGAGCATACTGGGCGGTGGGTCCGAATATTAAGAAATTTGAAGAGAAAATCGCTGAATACATTGGCATGAAATTCGCTGTTGTCTTTAATTCCGGAACCTCGGCTCTGCATGCCGCTGTTATAGCACATGATATTAAGAAGGGAGATGAAGTAATAGTGCCTTCTTTCACGTTTATTGCTACGGCGAACGCCTCCCTCTTCGTAGGCGCAAGACCAGTTTTTGCGGATGTAGAAGAAAGAACATTTGGTTTAGATCCAGAAGACGTGAAAGAGAGAATCACCTCAAAATCAAGAGCAATCATCCCAATTCATTATGGCGGCTGTCCCTGCTTGATAAGGGAGCTGAAGGAAATCGCTGAGGATCATAACTTGACACTTATCGAAGACGCAGCTGAATCCTTTGGTGCAAGAGTCAATGGTAAAAAAACTGGAGCTTTTGGAGATTCTGCGATGCTTAGCTTCTGTCAAAACAAGATAATCACTACTGGAGACGGAGGAGCAATAGTAACCGACTCGAGGGAAAATTATGAAAAACTGAAATTGATAAGATCACATGGAAGATTGGAAACGCAGGATTACTTCTCTTCAACCGAATACATGGACTACATAACCTTGGGCTACAACTTCAGAATGTCCAACATTACAGCCGCTCTTGGAATATCCCAACTTAAAAAGGTAGATAAGCTCATCGAGATGAGAAGAAAAAATGCAGAATACATGACCAAAGGACTGCAAAATGTCAAAGAAGTAACTACGCCTTCTTCACCTGAAGATTATTACCATGTATATCAAATGTATACGATAAAGGTCAACCCCAATAATAGAGACGAGCTTATGAAATTCCTAGCTGACAAAGGCATTATGACAAAAGTGTATTTTCCACCAGTCCACTTAACCCATTTTTATAGGAAGGAACTTAACTATAAAACCAGATTACCGGTTACGGAAGAGGCATCAAGTCAGGTCTTAACGTTGCCCATGTACCCGACATTAACAAAAGGAGAAATGGATCATATTATAAAAGAGACTAAGAACTTCTTCGACCAGAGATGAAGTAACAGCAACTTTAGTTTAGAAGGCTACAAAACTTAGCGCGCGATGAAATGGATAGAGAATGTCAGCCCATGTAGCTTTTGAAACGTTGTGGCGCATTAGAAAAATACCTTACTCTTTGAAGTATATGCGTAGGAACAATTCGAATGTTACTAGAAAGGCTATTTTTTCGCTGTTATTTATTAAACCGCTATAATGCTGTTTTACCACTTTTCTTACAAACTTCTTGTTCAAATAGCCCAGCTTATAACATAGGGAGTCGCCATTTAAGATAGTGTCAGCAAGTAACTTTCTCCAAGCAGGACTAACTCTCCATACCTCGCCCATGTCAATGTAGTAATGTTTATTTGGCAAGTAAATTCTTCCACGGGTGAGCTTCCAAAAACCGCGCTTAATGAAGCGTACAAACTTGAGGTAATATATCCCCAATTTCCAAAAAGCATCGGGTGCATCCGCGCGAACCATAGTTTTTACATAAGGTATACCCGCTAGCTCTCGGCTTAATGCAGACAGGAACTTCTTGTATAACCGGTGACCATACCTATACTCAGGCGGTATTTTAGTTATAACCTCAATAACTTCGTTGTCAATCGTCGGAAGAGATTCCTCCACAAACTCTCTTGCGATAAGGCTTCCCATAATAGTATATCGTCTCATACGCGTATTCAACGTGAAATAATCAGCCTTATTAGGAAACGTGTCGCCTTTCGCGATTCTTACGGTCGCAGTGAATTCATCCTGAACGTCCTTAACCAGACGTTTTAATCCTCCGCTTAATAACGATCTCGTTTCCGAATGCGAAAACAACGTATACCGTTTATCTAAGGCCAAAGTCAAATCGTCGATGCTTTGGGCCTCAATTGTGCTTTTGTCCATAAAGCTTCCTCCCAACGTCATGTCAAACAAGAATCCCTGAAGGAAAACATCTATGCCCATTTCACGAATTTTTTCATAGACGTAGGGAATAAAGCTTACACTAACAGTGTCCAATCCATCAGTCAGATAAACCACTTTCTCAGCGTATTCAGTCAAATCGTTCGGATTCAACTCTACCAAAGTGTGACTCTTGAGCCCTATCGTGCTTGTTACTCGCTTAGCTACTCTAAATTCACTACACTTCTTAATTCCAAACGTATATGCGTGAACTCTATTGAGGTCTTCTCTGTTTATCGCCGCGCAAACTGCTCTCGAATCTAACCCCCCACTTAATGATACCCCAAATTTAACGTCATTCGTGATTCTCATATTAACTGCCTTTCTAAACTTCCTAACGAGCTCTGAAACGAAGAACTCTTCGTTTCTACTGTAATCCGCTGAGTAGTCCAGATCCCAATATTTCCTAATTCGCATTTCTCTCTTATCAAACTCCAAGAAAGAAGCGGAAGGCATTACGCGAATACCCCTAAACCAAGTGTCATCGCCTAACATGCCAAGTCTACCATAACGAAAAAATTTGACAACAGCCTTCTCATTCAATATCCTCGGGTGTGGATATTCCAATATGGCTCTTACAGCAGAAGCAAAAATCAAGTTTCCATCCTTAATAGCGTAATAAATCGGCCTTGTTCCGAACCGATCATTTACTATTGTCAGCTTACTTTCCCGATCATTGAAAATTATAAACGCGTACGATCCATTTAATTTCGCAAAAGCTTCATTCCCAAACTGTTCGTATGCGTGGAGAATAAACTCTGCATCATTGTCAGCCTTCGCGAATTTATAACCCAAATCCTCGAGTTTTTCCTTTTCCTTTTCGTAACCATATATCTTGCCATAAGTCATTATCCCTAGTGTTCCATTTCCGTTCCATACAGGCTGCTTTTCCACATTAAAAACGCCCAAGTGCAGACGAGCAACATGCAGAGAGCGTCCATAAAACCTATCAACTGTGAAGTCACCCATCACATTTATCATTGCTTCAAAGGATTTACGATTTCTTAGAGTTTTGTTGAGAGAATATCCAACTAAGCCCGGCATGTTGCTCCCTAAACTAACAATGTATTGATTTCCTTACATCTTTAATCTTTTCCTAACATTTTCAACTTCTCTTCTGACATCTTCATTCTTAATCTCTTCTTTCCGCCTCTCATTAGACTCTAAAATTAGCCGCAGAAACCTTGAATCATAACTCTTCAAAAGCAACTCAGTATTCGGAATTAAGCAGTGTCCACCGATAACGTCTGGAAACATAACTGGCCTATCAAGCCGCACACGGTGAGTGTCCTCCAAAAAATCCACTACATCATCAAAATCTGCTCCGAAACGCTTGGAAATACGATGCATCTCCTGGAAACAAGCAATCATCCAAGCCCTATAAGTAGTCTCGAAAAGCTTAGCCAATTCAGTCTCCACACAACCACGCAAGACACTGGCTTTAAAGCCAGCCACCTCAAAATGCCTAAAAGCAGCCTCCCCCGCCTCTGCACTTGCGCCTCCAACATATTTTGTCCAACGTTTCAATTCCCACTTCATATGCTCCAAACTTCTATGCACTCCACGGACAGGAGAATGCGCAACAAGACAGCTGCACCGCCCATGAATCTTCTGCGTAGTTTCAGGCGGAACAGTACTATTAACTATCAGAAGCCTTGGCTTAAACCGGCTGGCATAACCCACTACGGCTTTCACAAACTCTTGTTGGTCAAAGCACGGAATGCAAACATGTACAATATCCACTTCATCTGGTATGCGCTCCTGTCCAAGATCGTTCACCTTCTCGTCATCAACGTCAAAACCATAAATCAGAAACTCATCAGACTGTTTCAACAACTCATAAAGAGGACGTCCAACCTCACCCAAACCAATAACCAAGACCTTTTCTTTAACCAAACCTGCAATGCCTCCAGCAGAAACAACAAATAAACCGCCAAACTATTTAAACTTCGCACATCCTAACATCAAATGCAACGAAGGGAGGCACTATGCCGAAACCGAAAATAGGAACGGGATTAATAATTGGCGAAAACGTTCAATTCGGCGAAAAAGTTACCATTTGGAATTATGTTGTCATAGGCGACGACACAAGAATCGGAGATGGAGCCCGAATAGGAAGCTTCTGCGACATAGGCAAAAAAGTCATCATAGGCAAAAACTGCATAATACAGGCCCACGTAACAATATCAAGCGAATGTGAACTTGGCGACAACATATTCGTAGGCCCAAA
>Ga0209636_10007416_pt1 | contig 11192 bp, 11 predicted proteins | sample DeeMarSWOR152_54_FD_187464 | JGI IMG/M metagenome (GOLD analysis project Ga0209636, IMG submission 187464) | Marine sediment microbial communities from White Oak River estuary, North Carolina - WOR-1-52-54 (SPAdes) (version 2) | ecosystem: Environmental > Aquatic > Marine > Intertidal zone >... | reverse complement strand
TACCTTGCATACGTTGAGCGGTTTCCTTCAGGACCTGCCATTGCCGCTCATGGGCAGCCAGAAAGAGGTATCCTACCTGATGGAACTCCGGGTCCACGCCAAACTCTGCCTGGAATCCTTCCAAGACCTTCAAACTGAGCAAGGAGAACCGGATGTTGATCTCGGTGGAGAATTGAGTGCGGATTCCACCTGCGCATTTGCCTGTGGAACCCTCCCCCATTATGCCTCTTTCCAGCAGGACTACTTCGCCTGCGCCCTTTTTGGCCAGATAGTGGGCTATGCTGACACCGATAATGCCGCCACCAATGATTACGACCCCAGCACGTGAGGGTAATGGTCGCACTAAATCTCTCCTTTCATTGGGGTAAGAAGCCAATTCGATAAGGGATTTGGAGGAAAAAGGAAGTGTGGATCATTCTTCGTAGTTTTTGACTGCCTCAATTAAAGTCCAGGATAACCCTAATCGGGTTACCAACATTGTTTTTAACAATTTCTAGGCCTTCATTAACCTTTTCAAAACGCAATCTTAAGGAAACTGAACGAGAAAGATCTATCTTCTTAGTTCTCACCAATTCGATCAACTGAGGCATTTCATCTTTTCGATTGGTTATGCTTGATGAAATTTTTATTTCTTTAAAGAGGAAATCTTTTCTATAATTCTCAAACTCAAGACATACTTTCTCCCAGGGCGCTCCCATCAACACTACCCTCCCTGCCTTTCTTACACTTAAAATTGCTTGATTAATTGTCTTGTTGAGTCCTACTGCCTCAATGGCAACTTCAGCACCTTTCCCATGGGTTAATTCATATACTATTTTGATGGGATCCTCTTTCAACGGATTAATAACCTCGGCAGCGCCCGCCTTCTTAGCCAGTTCTAGTTTTTCATCCGCCGTGTCAATCACGAAGACCCGGACAGATTCATAGACCATTGCAGCAAGCATGCCGTGATAACCTATTGCACCTCCACCATAGACAACAACGGTATCCTCTTTCTGTATGTCTGCGATGCGGATGCCATGATATGCAGAAGCTAAGGGACTTGTAATGACCGTTGCCTGATCAAAGGGGATCTCATCAGGAAGGAGATACATATTTTCCTCGGGTAGTTTGTAATATTCTGCGAACGCCCCCTGGGTTCCTGAATCCGTCCCGATAATTCTGTGGTTTTCGCATACCTGCTCTAGATCATTTTGACAGTAATAGCATTCATTACAGGTTATAATGGCGTTGCCTAGAATTCTGTCTCCAGGCTTAAACTTTTTTACATTGCTTCCCACTTCCGCCACAACTCCCGCTGCTTCATGGCCCATAATATGGGGTAATTGAAGGGGTCTTTCACCTTTGATGGAATACATGTCGGAGACACAAATAGCACTCGCCTTTACTTTCATCAAAACTTCTTTCTCTTTCACTTCTGGTCTCGGGACTTCCTCAATGACAAGGGGTTTTCCCAATTCTTTGAACAGAGCAGCTTTCATATCGATCCCTCTGGGGTAAAATCTAGGAAAAGTTTATTATCATTAAGCAGTGGACTTTATACAGATCAAACTTCTTTGTTACTTCCAGATGTTAGATTTTGATTAGAACTCTCGTATAACCCCCTGCTTCACTCAGCTTTAAGCCTTCGTTCACCTCCTCTATGGGTATAACTTTTGTACGACAGGGCGAGAAATCGATGAGCCCCCTTTTTACCATATTAAGCATCATGGGAAATTCCTGTTGTGTATAGCCCCAAGAATTTATAATAGCAGCCTCCTTTTCACAAATTTCGTGGAAAAAACCCAAGGGGTCTTTGAAATCCATAATGACATGGTAGAAGGGAACACCCAAAATGGCAGTTCTTCCTCCGCTTCTTGTGCTGAAGATGGCTTGTAATATCGTCTCATGGTTACCCACTGCTTCGAATCCCACATCAACTCCCCTTCCCCCGGTTAGTTCCTTTATCTTTTTTACAGGATCTTCCTTTTTCGAGTCGATCAGGTAATCGGCACCAAAGTTCTCTGCGTTTTCTAAACTCCGCTCATTAATATCGACGCCAATAATTAGAGAGGCACCGAATGCCTTAAGAACCAGGATGAGCAGTGTACCAATGGAACCCACACCGTAAATACAGGCCGTTTCAGATGCCCTGAAATCGGCCCGCCTGACACCGTGAAAAGCGCTGGCTAAGAGACTTGTGATCATGACACCATCTGTAAAGGATATCTCATCTGGCAATCTGTAGAGATTCCTCTCTGGAATGACTCCATACTCTGCGTAAACACCTTGGGTTCCGGGGGATATGCCGATCAGCTTTCGATTTTCACAAAGGTTATCCCTTCCAACACTGCAATTTGTACACATACCACAGCTCACCAGGGGATTCATCAATACACGGTCTCCCTTTCTAAATCGAGCAACCCCGCCTCCCACCTCCTCTACAATCCCCGCTCCCTCATGGCCCATAATAAAAGGCAATTCTCCAACCGGCCTCGCTCCGCTCACCATATTGAGATCCGTGATACATATGCCGCACTGTTTAACCTTCATTAAGACATCATTCGGACCAACTTCAGGGATAGGAACATCCTCGATAACCAGAGGTGATTTTAGTTCTTTTAGAACTGCTGCCTTCATTCTATCCGCTCCTTTTCTTAAAAATAGTGGAATTTCACGAGTTAGATTTCGATCAGGACTCTCGTATAACCCCCTGCTTCATTGAGTTCTAAGCCTTCGTTCACTTCCTCTAAGGATATGACTCTTGTCCGACAGGGCGAAAGATCAACAAGGCCCTTGTTTACCATATTCAGCATCATTGGAAATTCCTGTCGAGAATAGGCCCATGAAGTTATAATGGTAGCCTCCTTTTCACAAATTTCGTGGAAAAAACCCAAGGGGTCTTTGAAATCCATAATGACATGGTAGAAGGGAACACCCAAAACGGCAGTTCTTCCTCCGCTTCTTGTGCTGAAGATGGCTTGCAATATCGCTTCATGGTCACCGGCCACTTCGAATCCCACATCAACTCCCCTTCCCCCGGTTAGTTCCTTTATCTTTTTTACAGGATCTTCCTTTTTCGAGTCGATCAGGTAATCGGCACCAAAGTTCTCTGCGTTTTCTAAACTCCGCTGATTAATATCGACGCCAATAATTAGAGAGGCACCGAATGCCTTAAGAACCAGGATGAGCAGTGTCCCAATTGAACCCACACCGTAAATACAGGCCGTTTCAGATGCCTTGAAGTCAGCTCGCCTTGCACCATGAAAAGCAGCAGATAAGAGGCTTGTGATGATGACACCATCGGTAAAGGATACCTCATCTGGTAATGTGTAGAGATTCCTCTCTGGGATGATTCCATACTCTGCGTAAACACCTTGGGTTCCGGGGGATATGCCGATCAGCTTGTGGTTCTCACAAATGTTATCCCTTCCAACGCTGCAATTAGGACACATACCACAGCTAACCAACGCATTCATCAATACGCGGTCTCCCTTTCTAAATCGAGTCACCTCTCTTCCCACCTTCTCGACAATCCCCACCCCCTCATGTCCCATAATAAAAGGCAATTTCCCAACCGGCTTTGCCCCACTTGCGATACTGACATCTGAGCTACAAATCCCACACTGTTTAATCCTCATTAAGACCTCATTCGGACCAATTTCAGGGATAGGAACATCCTCGATAACCAGAGGTGATTTTAATTCTTTTAAAACTGCTGCCTTCATTACTTTCGCTCCTTTCCCTGCCAGCAATTCATAGTCGTAATAGTCCACCCCAAATGTGAACTGGGTCTGTTTCCCTCTGGGGCGTAGGACCTACAGACCGGAGCAAGGAAATTGGCCCAATCCAAGTAAGACATTACTGGTGAACTATTACAGAAAATCAGGCTATTTAGCAATGAGGGAGTCCCTTATAATCTCCCGTATGCCTTGTTCGAAATCTTCCTTGGGGCCTCCCTGTTTGATCTGGCCCATCTCAAGAAGGTACATAAAGTCAGAGACTTCAAGCGCCTTCATGATATTCTGATCAACCAGGAGTATGGTTGTACCCTGTTCGGCAATTCTTAGCAGAAGATTATAGATTTCTTTGACAATTCTTGGTGCCAGACCGGCAGAGGGTTCATCGATCATCAATAGTTTTGGTTTTGTGATGATTTCCTTCCCGATAGAGAGCATTTGCAAAAATCCTCCACTCAGGTAGGTGGCCTTTTCCGCTCTCCTCTCCGCAAGCATAGGGAAAAATTCATAAACCTCTTCTAATCTCTGTTTTACTAAATCTCGATCCCTCCGAAAGATCCAGGCTCCTAAAAGGAGGTTATCTTTAACGGTGAGTTGCGGGAAAGTACTGTACTCTTGAAGCATGTAGCTTATTCCCATCTGTTTCAATTGGTAGGGAGGATAGTTTTGTATTTCATGGCCTTCGAATAAGATTTTGCCTGTGCGAGGATGAAGAAAGCCAAAGATAGTCTTCAACAAGGTAGATTTTCCTGCTCCGTTAGGGCCAATGATGCCGGTAACAACTCCTTCTCTAACCTCAAGAGAGGCATCCTTTAAGATATCGATTTCTTCCACATAGCCTGATGTGATATTTTTGAGGGATAGCATTGGTATATCCTTATCCTCCCAGGTAAGCATCGATCACCAGAGGATCATTTGCAACCTCCTCCATTGTGCCTTGTGAGATTATCTCGCCTTTATGAAGAACAGATATCTGATTGCACAGATTGCTAATAGTAGTCATCTCGTGGCTGATAATCATGAAAGTTATCCCCTTTTCCCGGTTCATCGTTTTGATGGCCTTGAGTATGATACCCTTGATTGACTGGTGGACTCCTGCAAAAGGTTCGTCCATTATATAGAGACGGAGGTATTTATTCATAAATCCTCGAACAATTTGAAGCAACATATTTTGGCCACCCGAGAGACTCTTGGCCGGTTCACCCTTTAGCGTTGAAAGGAGCGCAAATTCAAGAAGTTCTTCAGCCCTGGTTTTCGCTTCGAGCATGGTTTGTCCCTGGGAGAGGGCAGGGACCATCATGTTCTCGAGTACAGTCATATCTCGGAAAACTCTTGAAATCTGAAAAGTTCGCATGATGCCCATGGAGGCGATCACATTGGGCTGTAAACCGTCAATTCGATTCTCAGAGAAGTAAATGCCCCCCCCGGTCACTTTATAGATTCCGGTAATTAGGTTAATGAGGGTTGTCTTTCCAGAGGCATTGGGTCCGATAAGTCCTCGAATCTCCCCTTCCACAACCCTGAGTGAAACATGATTAACAGCCGTCAATCCACCGAAATCTTTGACTACATTCTCTACATTTAATAGGTGTCTTCTGTGATTATTCATTTATTTCCTGTCTATTTTGTTTGCCAAGAACTCTTTAACATATTTTGAACACAAAGTGCAGGTCTTACTTCTGGTCTATTTGTGGATATGCAGGAACGGGTTCTTTGATCCCCTTTTGCTGAACCCATTGTTTTGCTCGTTTGAAAAGCTCCATTAGTCCGCCATTGAAAAATCGCATGATGATAATAACAATCGCACTCAGAATGATGATCCGGATTTCAGACCATTCTCTTAAGAGGTCCATAAGATAACGAATCGATATGGCCCCAAGGACAGGCCCGGCTTGAGTTCGCATACCACCGATCACTACAAAAATGATGATCATGGCCATCTCGTTGAATTCGCCCAATACAGGGCTGATCAGCCCGATAGAATGACCATAGAAGGCGCCGGCCAGTCCAGCAAGTCCGCTAGCCACCATAAATGCGAAGACCTTCCATCGTACCGTATTCACACCCATAGCCCGGGCTGCAACCTCGTCGTTCCGGATAGCCCTAAAATAGTACCCGATCCGTGAGCGCATGATTGCTGCTATTAGGATAATTGCAAAGACAGAGACGCCTAAGAACAAATAATAATAGGGCAGAGGCTTCGTGGTGCCAAAAAATAAAGGGGCAAAGAGGCCTCGGTCCCCCCCTGTAAATACATAGTCCATTCTAATATAAACACGAACGACTTCTGCGAATGCCCACGTAATCAACGCAAGATAAATACCTCGCACACGTAAGCACAGGAAACCCAACACAAAACTGACGATAATTGTTAAGATTGTTCCAGACAAGATACCCATCCATAATGGGATCCCAGCCTTGAGAATCATTAAAGTAGATGTGTAGGCCCCAATCAGGGCAAATGTATGATGGCCTAAAGAGAATTGACCGGTATAACCTCCCAGCAAATTCCAACTCGCAGCCATGATGGTGTAATAATAGGCTATAGAAAATACGTATCTCCAGTAGTCTGTCATAAGAAAGGGTAGAAAGATGGCAACTAATAGAAGCAGCAGTAGGCCAGAAAATTTCAAATTAAATATCTGCATAACTAACCCTTACTAGTTATGACCTCTATATAAGCTTCATGGTTGCTTCTAATCATGCCATTCGTTCTTCTTTCCCAAACAATCCAAATGGCTTAATCAACAAAACCAATATAAGGAGAACAAATCCGTAAATGTCCAGGAAAGAAGGATTGATAAATGCTGATCCCAGGCTTTCAGCTATCCCCAAAGAAAGACTGGCCACGAGGACACCTGGAATTGAACCCAACCCAGCGATCACAATTATCTCAAAGCCTCTAATCGTGGGAATCAGACCACACATAGGATGAACGAGGAAAATAGGTGCTAAAAGTGCACCCCCAGCCGCGGCAAGAGCTGTCCCGATGCCAAAGGCAATCGCATCGAATTTCAGGACGTTAATGCCCGCTGTTTGAACTCCGCTTCGATTCTGGGCTACAGCCTGGAATGCCTTCCCAATCCAGGTTCTTTTCATAAAGTAGTAGAATAGGGCAAGCAAGATCAGTGCTCCAATAAGGGCAACAAATCTATTTCCGCTTAATGGTAGTGGTCCAATATGTGTGGGACTGGCGTAATCGGGTGGCGTGTAGATATAAGGGCCCCCTATGAGAACAGCAAGATTTCGAAGAAAGATGGCCATAGAGATGGTGACAATGGTTGCATATTCCATTTTCTCCTCAATGATTCCGACAAACATTGGCTTAATTAGGATTCGCTGAACGAGAGCGCCCAGGAAAAATACACAAAATGCTGATATAACGACACCAATGTACCAATAACGTGACCCGATAAAATAGATTATCAATAAATACTGAACATAGGCCCCTATCATAAAAAATTCGCCCATTGACCAATTGATCACCTTCATGATGCCGTATATAAAGTTGATCCCTAAGGACATCAAGCAATAGAGGATCCCCATTATTATCCCGGCAACTAAAAACTGACTGAAAAGATGCAGATCCACGACGGCGTTATCCTGCTATGAATTTTGAGGCCCCTCAAGAGTTCGAAATGCAGAACTCGCAGAGGGGCCTCCTGGCGTGACTTTTGTCCCAATCACTCAAAATCGACGATCACATCTTATGGACCTTCAATCTTCCCGTCACCCCCGAACTGAGGTGGCCATACCAACTTAGATTCGGTGAAGGGTTGCCTTACCTCCGTTTGCTGAAGTATCAAGTGAGGGGGAGATACGTTGTGCCATTTCATCCCTGATGGCTCTTCAAACTTTATGATGGCACTCCAATCCAGGAAAACCCACTTCGTTAATGCATCCATGAGGGCCTTAGGATCATCAGACTGAGCCATGTTCAGTGCCTGAGCAATGACCAGAATCTCTCCATAGGCATTAAGCGCATAGAATGTGGGATCTTCATTATGCAATTCCTTATATCTGGGGGCCATCCAATCGCCCAGCCGTGTCATAAGCATCCCAGGTTTAAAATATGCTGTATATAATACGTATTTGCCCTTATCGCCGACGGCATCCCAAAATTCTGGTCTCACGGGCCAGGCAAAAGAGCCGAGCATCGGGACCTTGGGGAAAAGGCCAATATCGTAAGCCTGCTTGACCATTAGATAGGCGGCTGCCCCCACACCCACGTTTATCAAGATATCTGGCTTCCATGCCTTTGTCTCCAAGAGCGCAGGGGTCAAGTCGGTTATTGCTCGAGGGAAAATGATCGTCTTGACTTCCAAACCCTCTTCTTGCCCGTATTTCTTAACCCACTTCTCAAATCCTGTACCATAGTCTGTATCTTCGGCCAGAAGAGCCACGCGCTTGCATCCCATTTCTTTTGCAAAATGTATCCAAAAGTTCGCCCTATCCGGCGTAAGCGACATGATACTAAAGATGGTGGGATATTGCGTCTCTGTGATTTTGGGGGATGATGATCCGGTAGCAAATATCGGTGTCCCCAAATCTTTCGACACCTTAGTGACTGCAAGGCAGACAGAACTGTGATATTGACCCACGACAGCGACCACCCTGTCTTTCTGGACCAGCTTGCGATATCCTGCAATGCCTTCAGCAGGGGTGCCCGAATCATCCTCAACAACGAGTTCAACAGGCCTCCCGCCTAAGACGCCACCCATCTCCTCATTGATATATTTAATGGCCAACTCTGCCCCCCAACGTATCCTTTTACCGGCGGCTGGATCACCGGGCGGTGAGAATGGTGACAGTAGGCCTATCTTTACCGGTTTTTTCCCAGACGCTCCGGCAACTGAAGGACCCATGCCCCACATCATGAATACGAAACCAATTAAGATAACAAAGAAAAACGTTAGTTTTTTGAGATAAAAATTTCTCATTTTATGCTACCTCCTTTTTTTTAAAAGGACTTGTACCCTAACACCTATTTTTGTCACCTCCTTTCTTCCCCTCATTGACCTGTCCCTGAGAAAATCTGCAAGCCCACTTTGGTTACTTGTAGGTATCCGTTCTGATTCTAACAAACGGACGTATCTCCTCAGGCCCACGCTCTTAGCGCGGCACGATTCCTTGGTAATTTGTCCTCACCACGGCTTCATAGACCATATTGGTTAGAGTGATGATGTCAAAAACAGGAACATTGACCCTGTGTTGGATCAGATGGGCAAAAGGGGGTAAATCAGTGCACTCAATGACAAGGGCGCCCATCTCGGGATTTTCCTTGGCAAGGACATCAACTACAGAAAGAACCTCCTTTTCAAGCCTATCCATATCCAATTCTTTTCTTTTCCCATCGATGATGACCTCACAGAACTCTTCCTGCTCATCCATTCCAGCTATACAAACAGGTACTGAGTCCGCTCCTACGGCGCGAAGATGTTCTTGTGTAAGTTTGTTTTTCTTAGCCGCCAGGATTCCCACCTTTTGATCCCGTCTGAGCATGCGGCGTACCATAGGAACTTGAATAAGACTCGAGATATAAACTGGTACGTTGACCGAATCTGCCAGCTCTCTTTGAAAAATAACCAGGAAACCGCAACTTCCTGTTATCGCTCGTACCCCTTCCTTTTCCAGCTCACGGGCCGCCTCGATAAAAGGCTTCAATAGAGTTGGATCGGCTTGGTCCACGACCTTTTTCGGGGTTGCTCCATCTACCACCTTATAACATACAGGAAAACGGAAAGTTGTTGCATTCTTAATATGCCCAGGAACCTTACCACAGTAAGTTTCAAGACAAAGGATGCCGATTGAAATCCCGCATATATTCGTGCCACCCGTTAAGATCATGATTACCTCCTTCGCTCTTGGTTGATATCAAAAGTAATGAGCTTCTGGATCGAGGGACAAGTGTGTTTTATTTAATCATATATGAGCAGGCCCAGGCCTCAAATATTGACGCCATTTCTTCTGGCAAACTCGTAAAATTTTTTCTTCAATTCCATGGCCTGTTCAAAAGAGTCTTCAATGGTAATAACCCTACAATCCACATTTATCGTTTCCTTAAAGTTTACATAGGCTTCCTCAGTTACAACAATATCCCCGTTATCCCTGATTTCTTGGATACCATCATACTGTTGGGCTTTCAAATTCAACTCTCTAGCTTGTTCAATAGTCATATCTTTCGGCGGAACAACCTCCGCCCCCTTTCGGCTCAATCTCACCGGATATCCACCTTCCAGTCCCCGAGGACCCGGTGCGTGGGTTAGCTCGTTGGTATCATTGTAAATGGCCATGATATTTTTCACAGATGAAGCAGCCACCACGAACTGGCCGTGGCGTCCAGCCGGCCTCATACCTCGTTTTGGAAGTTCGGCAACAAATTGTCTCATATCACCCAATTTGCCCGTCACATCTTCATGCCCCACATATATTCTCAGATAATGCGGAGCTTGGTACCCTTTCCCATTTCGACACCAATTGTAGCAATGGTAATGATGCGCTATCAATTGTACCCCAACATTCCTCATGGGAACATTTAAGAGTTCTGATGTGGCCTTTTGGATGTATGGGACGATCAAATCCATATTTCCGATACCCACGGTCGGAGCCAGGCCAACCCTGGCAAGACTTGGGTTAGTTGCGTCGGGGAACGATGAGTTAATAACATAGGTATCGATGCCGGACATTTTGACGGCCTTCATAAGCTTATATGTTAATGCAAGATGCATAGCTGTCCATGGCCCAATACCACATCTGTCTTTGTAAATCTTAGCATTGACTTCGGGCGGAAGCTCGTTAACGACCCACCATGACTGCAGAGTTGTTCCATTAAAAATGATTGTTGGATTGAATTTTTTAAGAAAGTCAGCTACTTGTTCTATATTTAGTAAATCAATGTGATGGAACTTGATGGCTGGGTATAAACCCATGTAAGAGGCTCCCTCTAAGGCACTGTTCGTTTTTCTGAATCCCCAGTCAGCATTAGAATCGGCTGTTATGATCTCGCATATATCAGGAGTTCTGCCTAGATGCTCCAAAACGATGCCCCCCAGTTCCCCAATACCAATTAGCATAATCTTCTCTTTTTCTCTCATAAATCATCACTCCTTTGTCCCATTTATGCGCCGAGCATCAGTCTCTCAATAACTTCAATTGGATTCAATACATGCTTGGCGGCATTTAATGTCCGCTTTCTTCTGAGTTTCTGGATTTTAATTAAAGCTTCGTAAATCTCCATCAACTCCTGAGGAATCTTTTCTTTTGGGGCGAAATGATCTTTAACAAAGTAACCAAAGTCTGAGACTCTGGCAATAACAAAGTTCAATGGCTGCCTTCAATACTCCGTTTTCAGTAACATTTTAGCTCTTTGAAAACTACTCCTGGCCTTTACTCAAGGCCACATAGTTACCCTTGGTGAGACGCATGAGCATGGAGATGTCTTTTTTTACCTCATGCCCTCTAACAGGGGGCCTC
>Ga0209636_10007415_pt1 | contig 11193 bp, 8 predicted proteins | sample DeeMarSWOR152_54_FD_187464 | JGI IMG/M metagenome (GOLD analysis project Ga0209636, IMG submission 187464) | Marine sediment microbial communities from White Oak River estuary, North Carolina - WOR-1-52-54 (SPAdes) (version 2) | ecosystem: Environmental > Aquatic > Marine > Intertidal zone >... | reverse complement strand
TTGCAGCAGTCTCTGATCAGGCAGACTGGTGGTCCGCCACCTGCTAGGCAGCCAGGGCATTCTCCAAACATTTTCATTAGGGATTGCAAAACTTCTTCAAACTGTGGGTAGTGCCCGAGCTTTGGATCCCATTCTTTGGCTTCTTTCGCTATTTCTCGAAATTGATAAGCATTTAACACTTCAAGCAGTTCCATTGCTCTGTTCTTAATCATCTGTTGATAAATCGCACATGCACCGCAATAGAGACCGCAATATCCAACCAAATTCGGCTTATCACTAATATATGGCACCTTTTCTAGTTGAAGGTAAGAAGGTCAATGCTCAAATAGTTTCCGTCTTTCTGTAGAAATTATGATCGGGAATCTTTCTGCTTTGATAACGCGGTTTCCAGTCTTTCTTGGAGAGGCTTTCTGATTTCTTCTTCGCTTTATGGTGGTCGGCCACCTAATTGGTGTTCACTCTTTTGAAATTTTAAGAATAAATGTTGTCTAATTGACCTCGCATCAGCTTCAGCCTATGATAGCCTTTCAAATGCTTAACGCTGCCTGAGGAAAAAGCTGAAAGGTTTTTTCTCTAGTTTCCAATCTCCAGAAAAAGAAATAGATTACCGTTTGCTTCATGGTTGAGAGGCGTTTCACATGTCGGGGTATCTAAAAGAGTGGGAAAAGAAGGTCACTCTCAAAAATGGTCACCAAGTACTTCTCCGTCCTGAATTGTCTACTGACACCGAAATGTTATGGGAGATGTTTTCCACTCTTTCAGAAACCACTCTCAGCAATTTAGTGCTTCCTTTTACTCGAGAGAGGATACTAGGGTGGACGAGCAACATAGATTACGACAAAAACTTGCCAATTCTCGCTTTAATCAAGAAAGAATCGAAACAGCGAGTCATCGGCGCAGCGTCTCTGTCCTTCAATCCAGTTGAAGCTTTCAAACACAAGGCAGAGCTCGGGGTAACTGTCCATGATGATTACCAGAATATGGGTCTAGGAACTGCAATGGTCAACCATCTACTCGATATCGCTCGAAAGAAAGGGGTGAAGAAGGTTTTTCTCCTTGTAAATACTGGCAATACTAGAGCCATTCACGTTTACGAGAAATGTGGCTTTCAGACGGAGGGAAGACTTATAAAAGAACATTGTCGCAATGGGCAATTGGGAGACGACTACAGAATGGCAATCTTCCTCTGGCATTGAGAATAGACGAGAGGTGAAGAAATGACAGCTGAGAACTCGGAGAAATGGGTTATTTCGGTTTGCGGTTTGAACTGTGCAAAGTGCGATATTTATGAAGCGGGCCATGGCAATGAGAAACTGCGAGATGAAATAATCGAGTGGTTTAGAAAAGAACGCAACGAGATTATTAGACCAGAGCAAGTGAGATGTGAAGGATGTACCGGTCCACTCATGCGTCATTGGAGCCCTGATTGCAAAATGACGCTCTGCGCAAGAGAGAGGAAGCTTCAATATTGTTTTCAATGCGAAGAATTCCCATGCGCAAACGTGAACAAATTCAGTTCAGACGGCATATCTCACCACAAGAGGACTATTGAGAACTCGAAGCGGATGAGAGAAATCGGAATAGACGCGTGGATCAAGGAGCAGAAGAGAAAAGGCCAATGCCAATTCTGCCCGTAGAAAAGCTGCACCGAGACTGGTGAATCAAGTTCAAAATGGTTGATCTACGCTTCTTCCATTTTGTCTCTGCGAACGTTAATATTCATGCAGATTAGATTTGAAATAAGCGGCGAGGGCAGCAGCCTTTGTTTATACTTAGCGCAATCACGTTTGATGATTTCTACACTTTGCGTCATCCAGTTGAGGAGAGAGAAGACATCATTTATCCGATATTGAAGGCGTTGAAAAAGCAAGGATTGAATGTGGCTGACGAAGAGTTTCTAAAGGAATATTTCAGAGAGGATGAAGTTTATCGAAAAAGGCTGGAAGAGACTTTGCGTGAGTCATTATTGGATGACATGGTAATGAATGCCTTGATAGCATGTGGTTTTGAGCCACAAGCTGTCGTTGGAATTGTGAAGGAAGCCGTAGACTATGGATTGACCACAAGAAAATCCAAATGGTTTCCAGACGCCAAAAAGACTCTTCTAATTTTGCGGAAAAAAGGTTACAGACTCGGATTAATATCTAACACCCATTGGCGCATCTCGGAGAACTCAAGAAAGGAATTCAAGAAGTTTTTTGATGTAATAACATTGTCTTATGAACACGGCTTTGCCAAACCTCATCCGTCAATATTCATCGAAACATTGAAGAAGCTGCAAACAAACGCAGGCAACTGCCTGCATGTTGGAGATGACCCAATTGCAGATGTCGAAGGAGCCAAAAGCGTAGGAATTAAAACCGCCTTCATCAAAAGAAATGAAATAGAAACCGAAGCAGACATAGAAATAAACCAGCTGATCGAACTGGCGACCCTCTGAGTATAGACACATAGCCCTCGTTTTCACGCAATGAATGATCGAGAAAAAGCCAAAAAAAGGGAAGAATGAGGTTTGGTGTCTTTTTTACTTGGTGAAGTACGTCTCCAGAAGCGTGTTCCAACTGGTTTCGTCTGCAAACTCTGTTATGCTTTCATAATAGGGTTCTGGTGTGTAGAAATAGTTCCTGTTGCGGGGAAAGTAAATAGTCAACCCTTCTGCGCCACGATTATGAGGACCAGCAGAGCATTTGGAATGAATGACTAAGTCGTTCCACGTTTCGAGAATCGGATCTGTGTAAGTCCTTAGGTCGTTCTCTATTCCTCCAAGGCTGTCAACGAAATGATATAGATCTATGTAAGGTCCTTGATGCCACATGCCAGACCAGTATCTATCAGCTTCGTTTTTTGCGCCAGTAACTGCGCCTTTATACTTGTCGAAGCTGACTAATAGTTCTCCTGTCAGACTCGTCAAGTCAATTATTGTTTCTTCCATCTGCGATAAGTCGATGGCGCTTAAAGTGGAGAAGATTTTGCACCAACCTATTTTGCTGTAGGAAGCGACGTAGTTGTCAACGATGTCAACTGAAAACTCGTATTCATCCCATGAGGGAGTTTGAACCAAGTCATCTAAGATCATGTCGTAAGGCCAACCATTCCAAGGAATAGAATCTTCTGAAGCAACCATAACACTTGCTTTACCAGACAGCTTCACGGTGTAGGCGACTTCTATGCTTCCCATCAAACACGCGTCGAATCCGAGCAGGTCTATATTGTCTATAACCGAGTTGGCTAAAGCTTCTTTAATCTCTTCCATTGTCAAGTAATCGCTGTCTGTCCAATCCCAGCAGACTCCTTCCCAATTTCCTCCATGATCCCAAAGAATCAATGCATATCTGTCAGCTGGATAATGTTCAAAGCTATAGTCAATAAACCATGTGAGAGTTTCAGGATCGCCCATGTTCAACTCGTAGTCCTTCGACCATCCTCCCCAAATAGTTGTGTTCGTGCCCGCTTCGATGTGAAGTATCGCTGAACCATTAGCCCCGCACATTATATGCCAGCGGTCGAACAAGACAACGATGTCAACTTGGGATGAAGAGCCAACAGCCTCCATTTCAACAATATCATTGACACCTGCCAGATCTAGGTTGTTGTCTGCGTCCATATACACCATCACAGTCCATTTTCTCGAATCATTCTGTGCGTGTACTGGTGCGACCACGACTAGAAGCGCGATTGATATTGATAACGCCAGACCAAAAGTGTTTTTTCTGAACATATTCCCTTTCTCCTTCCTTTCCTAGAAACAGTGCAGAAGGATGAATTTAAACCGTGTGCAAAATGGTTTCAAACTGGCATGGGCGTATCTATTTTAAAGAGTGTTGAGTAGTAAGTGTATGTTCACCCAAGGCGTTAAGATGTCAGTTCAAAAGCACGCAGTTCGCTTGAAGAAAAATCTATCATTCTGGCTACTGGACTAGCGTGAGCTGCCATTCTCTATAGTCGATAGCCTGTACTCCCGCTTGGTTCTGTGGCGCAGTTGTTTTAAGCCGCCTTCTAAGAACAGAACCCCGGAGAGCCTTAGACTGCGTTAGTTTCGGGCGTGAAAAGGTCGCGGAAGGCTGGGAATGGTGTGCAAAGATAACCTTGTCACTGCATGGTGGCGAATTATTGCGGGCGCGGATAGATTTTCTTCAGCTTTTCGAGTACATCATTAATGGTTGGTTTCTCACTTTTAGCCATATAGTAGCTCTGTTCGAGTCTCTCCAGAAAGATATACAGAAAATTCACATCGTTGATGACTGAAGAGCGTCGCTTGATGAATCTCTCTACGACTTCCTTAATCTTGTCGTAGTGTTGATCCGACTGTAAGGCTATTCTTGACAACACATCCAAAACAACGCTATCTAGCCTTTGAAAATCTCCTTGCACAAAATCATCTTGGTAGCTTATTTCCAATAATTGAATAAGAAAAGGCATTGATTCGAGAACTCGTAAGGATCGGAGAGGAGATTCATAAAGCCATGTTTCAGGCAGTTTTCTATATCTCTTCACCCACGTGACATAATGTTTCAGACCTTTAATATCTTGGAGTTCAATCAGGTATTCGGCGGCCTTGAGTTTTTCCTGCTCATTGCCATTTGTGAGTTTCCCTAGAAGGAAATCGTGGCAATACTTACTGTCGCGATTGAGTAGTTCCTTAACGACATTCCATTTGAAATCATCTGTAATCTTCGGTAAAATCTGTTCTAGATCAGAAAATGTTTCTGACAGTTCACAGATAGTTTCCAACGCAACGCTACGCACATTGCTGTTTCTGTCTGTATTATTGATTTCACGTAGGGCAAAAGGTAGAACCTCCTCGATGTGTTTCCTTTTGCAGTAATCAATGTGGTTTTTCAGGACATCATCATTCTGGATGCCTTCTTGCAGATTCTCTAGTATTCTTGCAGTTATCTCAGTCTCATCTATTCGTTCTTCAAGATATTCGATACCAAGCATCTGATTCTTTTCGATCCAATCAAATGAAAGCATATCAAGCAATACATCTCTTTGATAAGTAAGATTCAAACTCCTTAGAAAAAACCATAGACAGATAGCTCGCCAGTCGGCACTGGTTTCACGATTTGGTTTTGTAAGGAGCGCCGTCCTGAAATTGACTTTGTTGAGGTTCGAGTAGCACCAAGTTGCTATCCAATCTTTTTGTGCCCGTGAAATGGCCATTTCCTCGTCGTCTTTTAGATATTCACGTGTCTTATTGATGCAAAACTGATCCCAGTTCCAACCGTCCACAATTTGAGTCACAGTCTTAAGTGATACAGCCTGATTTCTTGCAATCCTATGCAAAGTACGGATTGCCAAGTCTGAAAAGTATCGTTCATCCCATGGACGAAATTCAACGTCTAGGAGTTCCTTACTTGTGAAAGTCTGTTTCTTTTCAGTGTCAAAAATGAGCTTAAGTTCATCGATAAATGCTTGCTTGTCAAAGAGTAAATCAATATCACGACGTCTATGCAGTTTTCTTTCCTTGGCAATGTCTCTTCTTGGCGGAAGAACAAACTTGTTGCCAGATTCCTGATTGATGAGCTCATTGAAAGGTAGATATAATTCTTGATTTTTCCATCCAAGATAATTCTGGAATGCCCAGACATCATGGTCTGTCATGTTGAGCTTTTCATGCTGTTGAACAAAGAACTTAATGCATTTCATGTCGGCCAGAGTGGCAAGAATGATTAGGCGGTCCTTTTTAGAGTTCCGTTGTGCAAAAACCTTTTTGAATGCTTGAAGCCGTGTTTCTGATTTGTCAAAGAAACGCATAAATTGTCTTGTCTCCTTATCAAGATGTCCGCCCACCAGCACTGTCAATAACTCAATAGCTAATTCGAAAAGCGAAGGTTCTTTGAGGTAGGCATTAGCAGCATTTTCAGCAATAATTGGGATGCTTCTCTCAAGAAACGCATCGTCTAGGTCTTCGGGGTGGTCTTTGAAGTAAGTGAAGATTCTCATGATGGCATTTGGAGACTTTGCCTTCTCGAGCCCCATACACAACTGCCAATGTTCTCCAGCAAGCCTCACTTTTCCACTTATGTTCGAAGAATCGAATCTGACATGCTTAATCCCGTCTAAGAACGTTTCAATGTTTTCATCAAGGCAATCGCTGTTGTGAAGAAGGTAATACAAGCCATACCGCACCTCGTCACTGTCTGACAACTGTAGTTTCGGTACTAACTGGTTAACAACTCTCTGTGAGTTAAGTCTGAGGTTAGTCAATGCGACCAGTGCGTGATTCTGGACAATCTCTCCTTCATCATCGCTAAGTGCATGTCTCACCAAGACTCGACGTGTGTGTAGCCTTAAGCTGGTAGGAATCTCCATATAACCCAGTATTTCGATTGCATTGCAAATGGTCGTGTAATGTGTTGCAGTTTCTGCCTCTCTCAACAGAAAATCAATGATTTCCTTGGATTGCCCAAATCGAGCAAGTTCCTTGTATCTGAATTTGTCACGGTTTATCCATATCTGTTTCGCCTTATAGTCGTTAAAAATCTCTTTGAAGATTCGGATTCTGGTAGCATTTTCGATTTTGTCTGGCTCGAACTTCACAACGAGTTCTGGTTCATTGTCAAGAATCCAATGGAAAAGATCGGGGTCATCAGAGATGCTGAGTATAAGGGAAAGTGTATTCGTCCATGAGGGAATCAGTTTTTGATAGTCTGGTTTGAAAGATGCAAAGTCTTTTACAGTCTGAAGTGATTGGCGTGAGAGAACTCTTGCGGCGAGATACTCCTGAAAGTTGTTATGTTCAAACTGCCATGTTATCGTATCTCCTTCGCTTTTTGTCCATACTGTACAGTACTTAGTCAGTGTACGTAATGATTCATTAGGCACGAGTTTTCGAAACTCATCATCAGTGATATAATTTCTGCCGAGGACTTCCATTCCAAGGGCCAGACGTTCAAGTGTTTCAATTATTATCTCTTGCTTTTCATGTAATTCGATTGTCGTTCTGAAATGTTCAGCATCAAGCTCAATTCGAGCAATCAGCAAGTGTTCAAATATTTCAGCTTTGCTCTTCGGCAGCGTGTGATTTGCTTCATATAATTCAATCAACCGTTCCAAATAGAACGGTATTCCAAGGAGACCTTGAAGTTGGTTATCGTAAATCGCCCTTTTGAAAATGGGGCATTCTCGTTTGCGCAACCTTGTCTTTATGTACCTTTCTATTTCCATGCTATCTAGATTAAGAAGCACATGAGAAGAAAACCCAGCTAGTGTCCCTGATGATTTCTTCGTCTCTGTTTTATAGAAGTTTGTTCGACAAGAAATGATAATTTTCGATTTTGAGTGCTGTTCAGAGAATAGTTCAATCTGGCGAATAGCATCGTTTTTGTTCTTGCTCTCAATCTCGTCTAGACCATCGAGAATGATAAGTAATTGGCCCTCAGGGATCTTAGTCCAATATGATGGCAGTAGTTCAGAAAGCCTTTGACCCACATATTTGTTCAAATGCACGAGAAATGGGTAGAGTGGAGTCTCGTCTTCTGAGAAGTGCCGAGCAATTCGTCGTAGCTCTGTTGTCTTACCGACACCAGCATCGCTTAGAAGCACAATTCGATTACATTGCTCAATGACTGAAACAACATCTTGTGAAAGCTCATTTCCCAAGAGAAATGTGCTGATAGCACTATATTCTTTTGCTGGGCATACTTTTCTTGACAGGTAATGTGGAATCTCAGGATGTTTCTCCTTTGGTGGGATTGAGGCTTCATCACGTGTGCTATTCTCGATCAAGCCAAGAACGATTTCCTTGAATTCTGTCTCTAAGAACTCTGTGTCTTCGATTATTCTTTTACCATTGATCAATTCGCCATGCATTCTTACACCTTTTTCTCGTTCTGAAATGACGATTTTGTCGAATTCCCTGCGATACTCTTCATTGTCCAGTATCTTAGGACTAACTACAACCAACTTGACTTTTGCATTTGATTGCAAAATTATTTTCATGCCTCTATCGAAGTTTCGGGATGTAGCTGACCAAATAATCTCAACATGGATGCCTATTCCATCTAGAGTAACGGCAAAAACATCGAATTTGCGACCTGACGACGGGTATTCTGGTATGCTTTTTCCTGTCCACTCCTGTAACCGAGTAGAAATCAGCTCTTTGATTCTTTTGTGTTCTGGTGATTCCGATGAGTGCAAAGCAGATTCCCCATTAGGTTATATGACCAGAGAATGAGAGAAGTCCAACCTTTTATTTATTCTGTTAATCGTGAACTCTGCCATAGTATTGGGGGCCCACACAAGAATTCCACAACCTTGCAAAATAGTCAATAAAAGAAGTCAAGCCTTATCTGCAAAACACGATGTGTAAAACCGATTACTGCACTGGCGTGAGTCGCCATTCCCTATAATCTGTGACCACTCTCACGTATCCTCTAAGCATCTTATCCACTTCCACATCTCCCGTGTCAACCCTCAACACGCCACCGTCAATGCTTTGAAGCTTTCCCTTCGTAGCTGCAATAACTATCCTGTGCTTACCAACACGCTTTACGATTTCAGGACTTATCTGCTGGTTTCCCCTTCCCAGAAGAATTCCTTGACGCCCAATCGGCGAAAGAACAATCCAAGTCTTCTGCCAATCCTCTACTTCATCCAAAATCCTTTTCTCATCCACATCAAGTATGATCTTGCCTCTCTTGTAGATGTCTACGCCTAGAACCGTTTTCTCCACACCCAGTAGTTCTGCAAGGCGGTTGACGGTTGTTCCTGGACCAAGTATGTAAGTGGCTTCAGGCTTCATTTCCTCCATTATAAATCGTGCTATGGCTGTTTGGTTCTCTTTTTCGTCAACCGTTTCTGGACTTACCTGTTTGCTTCCTTGAATCCGCATTGGAAGGAATGGGCCTTTCAGAAAACCGTGAAGCTTAACAGCGAAAGTGTCGCTTCGAATGGCATTCTCATCAGCATCCATAACCTCAAACTCTGTCATCTCCGCTTGGTTCTGGGCGAAGGCCAAAACAACATATACAGCATCCAAAGGATTCACCGCAAAAACTCCGCTGTACATCTTCACTCCAGACGGAACGCCCAAAACAGGGACTTCACCAGTCTCTTGCATGGCGTCAAAAATGTCCTTGGCCGTGCCGTCTCCACCGACAAAAATGATCAAATCTACTCCTGCCTTCACCATCAACTTTACAGCCATTTTAGTATCTTCAGCCGTTGTTTCTCGTCTAGTTTCCATAGGCAAAACTTGAACCGGGATTTTTGCTGCCTCTGCTTCTTCTTGACCCATTATTCCTGGGCAAGCTAGAATTTTTATTTCTGTCTCCCTCATGTTTCCCTTTAGCTCTCGTAGAAATTCCACTGCTCTCTTAGGCGCTATTGGCTTGGCTCCCTTCGCAATTGCCTCTTCTAAGACGCCGTTCGTTCCTTTCAAGCCTACTCTTCCCCCCATACCCGCTATCGGATTAACAATGAAACCCATCTTCATAACGTTCATCAGTGACAAGATTTATTCGTAAGCTAATAAACTGTTTTGACAAACGGAGCACGAACCTAATGAAAAGGTCATCACTTGGAACGTTCTCCATTCTCGCTATTTCACCCAAATCTAGATTGATGGGCGTTGCCGTAGCTTCAGGCTCCCCTTCAGTCGGAGACAGAGTTCCACACGCAAGGCCAGGAGTCGGCGTGATAGCCACCCAAGCCTATACAAACGTCACTTACGGAATCAAAGGACTAGAATTGATGACAAGAGGCTTGTCTCCGAAAGAGATTTTGAAAATGCTTTTGGCGGAAGACTCAGACAGAGAATTACGGCAAGTGGCAGTTATGGATTTCAATGGAAGAAAAGCTGCTTTCACAGGCGCTAAGGCTCCAAAGTTTTATGGAGAAACCGTAGCCGAAAACTACGTTGTTATTGGAAACCTGCTTGCCGCAAAACAAGTAGTAAGCAGCATGGCTAGAGAATTCGATAACTCTAGTGGCGAATTGGCTTGGAGAATGGCAAGAGCATTAAAGGCTGGAAGTGAAAGCGGTGGAGACAGACGAGGAGAGAAGTCAGCCGCACTAATCGTGGTCAGCACTGAGCGAGTGGAAGTAGAGATAAGAATCGACAAGCATGCTATGCCTATCGGAGAACTATTTCGAATGCTAAGCTGATAGTAAAACAAGAGATTTTTATTCGTAAATTCTATATCTTGCGAATACAAAATCGCTTCTCAATTGAGGTCTCCGAATGTCAGGAAAAACCATGAGAAGAATCCTTGTGACCGGAGCCACGGGCCAGATTGGCTCTGAACTGACGATAGAGCTGCGAAAAAAGCATGGTGGTCGTAATGTGATTGCGGCTGGGCATAGGAGAAAACCCAGTAAGAAACTAGCTGACTCCGGTCCTTTTGAATACATTGACGTGACTGATAGAGACAGCGTTGAGAAACTTGTCCAAAAATACGATATTGACACAATTTATCATCTTGCGGCGATCCTCTCAGCCATAGGTGAAGAAAAACCGCAAACCGCTTGGAAAGTGAACATGGACAGCCTTTACAACGTACTTGAGATTGCGAGGGAACATGGACTCGTTAGAGTTTTCTGGCCCAGTTCCCTAGCTGTCTTTGGCCCGGAGGCACCGCGAATTAACACGCGTCAAGATGTAGTCTTAATCCCTCGCACAATATATGGCGTCACAAAGGTTGCTGGTGAGCTTTTATGTAACTACTACTTCCTCCGATTTGGTTTAGATGTGCGAAGTGTTCGTTATCCTGGCATCATAAGTAGTGAGACTCCTCCGGGTGGAGGCACAACAGACTATGCTGTAGAGATATTTTATCAAGCAGTCAAGAACAAGCGGTACACGTGTTTTGTAAGAGAAGACACGGTGCTGCCCATGATGTATATGCCTGACTGTATCAAAGCAGCCATAGACCTCATGGAGGCTGATCCGTCTAGAATCAAGTGTCGTACAAGCTACAACGTGACGGCAATGAGCTTCTCTGCTGGAGAGTTAGCATCTGAAATAAGCAAGCACATTGCAGATTTTCGATGTGAGTATAAGCCTGACTTTCGGCAGAAGATTGCCGATTGTTGGCCAATGTCGATAGATGACACTGTAGCTCGTGAAGAGTGGGGTTGGAATCCAACGTATGATTTGAGTGATATGACAAAGGATATGATTGAAAAACTGAGAAAAAGATTCGCTGAAGGCAATCTCTAGGGATACCCGAATAATGCGGCAATAAAAAA
>Ga0209636_10007414_pt1 | contig 11193 bp, 9 predicted proteins | sample DeeMarSWOR152_54_FD_187464 | JGI IMG/M metagenome (GOLD analysis project Ga0209636, IMG submission 187464) | Marine sediment microbial communities from White Oak River estuary, North Carolina - WOR-1-52-54 (SPAdes) (version 2) | ecosystem: Environmental > Aquatic > Marine > Intertidal zone >... | reverse complement strand
AGGGCAAGTAAAGGCACTGCCATATCAGCAGCAGGAGATGCATCTACCAAATTCCCTCCAATAGTAGCACTATTCCTAACAATTGGGTCCGCAAACTGCTCCGCAGCTTGATGCAATACATTGACTTCCTTTAATATAAATTCCGAATTAACTAATTCAGCAATAGTAGTCAAAGGTCCTATATAAATCTTATCTTGCTCCTCACTAATACCTTTTAATTCCTTAATATCTGAAATATCCACTAACACTTTTGAAACTATCTTTTTATCTCTTATATTAGGGAGAACAATAGTACATCCTGCAACTAGACAAGCATTCTCTTTTTCCTCTTTTAAAATTTCTAAGACCTGTTCTTTGGTTTTAGGAGAAATATATTTAAACTCGCTCAATTTCTTCGCCTCCTTATCATTTTAGTTAGTTGGTTGCTTAGTTACTTGGTTAATTGGTTTTAACAGAACAGATATATCTCAAAGTAAAAATACTTAATATAGCTTTCATCTTATCCAGATTATCATTTAAGAATAATAAAATCTAACTGTTTTGCTCAGTTGCACAAGACTTGATCGATTTTATTATTTGATTATATCCCGTACAACGACAGAGATTGCCTCTCATATAATCTCTAATCTCATCTTCCGTGGCATTTGGATTTTCTTTTAATAATGTAGTGGCGGTCAATATCATCCCAGGCGTACAAAAACCACATTGCACAGCTCCATTCTTTAAAAATGCCTTTTGCATAGGATGTAATTCATCACCTCTGGCAAGTCCTTCAATAGTGGTAATTTCTTTACCATCAACAGTCACAGCTAATGTAAGACAAGATTGAACTGGTTCACCATTTAACAAAACTGTACAAGCACCACATTCACCGATACCACAACCATATTTACTTCCGGTAAGAAATAAATCATTTCTTAATATATTAATTAAAAGGTCATTTGGTTGTATAGAGAGTTTTCTTTTTTCCCCATTAATAGTAAATTCTATTTCTAATTTTTTCATCCTATAATTCACCTCCAGCTCTTTCCCAGGCTAATTTAAGGGCATCTTCAACCATTACCTGGGCTAGATTAATTCTATACTCGGCGGTGGAACGAACATCATCGATTGGTTTAATCTCTACTGAGGCTTGTCTTGCAACCTCAATAATTAAATCGGTATTTATCACTTGTCTCCTTAAGAGGTCTTCTGCCTTTTTAGCGCAAACCGCTTTAATAGAAACTGAACCAAGTACTATCTTGCAATATTTGCAAATATTACCCTCTCTTTCCAACCAAATTGCCAAATTAATCTTGGCAATATCAGCTTTCACTCTACTCTTCTTAGAAAAAGTGCTTCCTGAATTTTTATTGATTTCAGGAATATTCACCTGAGCAACCAACTCATCTGCTTTAATAATTGTCTCTCCTACCCCAGTAATAAAATCTTCCACCAAGACGGTGCGCTCTCCCCTTCTACTAACCAGTTTTACTTCTGCACCATAGACAATTAAAGGAGGAACGGTATCAGCAGCGGGTGAAGCATTGCAAATATTACCAGACATAGTTCCCATATTTCTTATGGCAATTGCCGCCATTGATTTAATTCCCTCGCATAAGGCAGGATATTTTTCTTTAACTTTTTCTATTTTTTCAATATGTGATAGTGGTACTGCTGCTCCAATCTTTAATCCATTATTGGTATCGACAAAATTAAGTTCTGAAATATCTTTTATATTTATGAGATAATCAACCTTTTCATCAATAGTCTTCATTTTTACTAAAAGATCAGTGCCCCCAGCCAGTATTTTAGTATTTTTATCTTTATATTTATAAAGTAAATCTAAGGCTCCTTCTAATGTTTTTGGTGCAAAATATTCAAATTCTTGAGTTATAATCTTAGTATTAGTGTGCAACTCCATCCCTCCTTCCTATCTCTCTTCTTTTTCTTTTAAGGCTTTAAGAACTTTTTCCGGAGTAATAGGAAGTTCGTAAAACCTAATCCCTATAGCATTATAGACAGCATTTGCTACTGCAGAACCTACAGAACTCAAGGCTGCTTCTCCTATTCCTTTTGCTCCAAATGGACCGGTTGGTTCATAAGTGTGAGCAGAGCGAACAGTAATATTATCAACCTTTGGCATATCAAGCATAGTTGGAATTTTATAATCAGTTATCATCCCATTACATTCCAACTTACCATTATTTAAATCATATTTAGTCTCTTCTAAAAGACTGAAACCAAGTCCTCTACTAAAGGCACCAATTATTTGTCCTTCCCATAAATCAGGGTTTATCACAGTTCCTGAGTCTCCCAGAATGACTACTCTTGGTACATTAATTTCTCCTGTTTTCGTATTTACTTCAACTTCCACAAAGTGGGTAATAAAACAGGGGGGACAATTCTTCTGTCTAAGGGTAGCAGTATAAGAAATAGTACCCCAACTGGTAATATGGGCATGTTCTGCTATTTCCCCAAGGGTCATGTAATTTTGAGGTATTTCTCGAGGATAAATTACTGCCTGGCCAAGCTTTTCATTACAGGCTAACTTCAAATTCTCCGGTAAATCCTTAAAGAGAGTTGCAGTGTAAGTTAAAAGTATTTCTTTAACCTTTTCAGCTACATACTTTATCGCCCCACACCCACAATAAACTCCTCTAGTGGCGTGTGTATTAACATCAAAGACGGTGGTTCGAGTATCTACTCCAGAATAAATACCTACTTTATTATAAGGTACTTTTAGCACCTCAGCTACCACTTTTGCTCCCGCATCCCAGGTACCTCCCCCATGATCCATTAAAGCAGTTACTACATCTACTGAACCATCTTCATTGATTTTGATTGTCGCACCTGAATAATCTATAACTTCTCCTGGATTTGGACCACCAGTACCAGAAGTATGAAATCCTCTGGCAACTCCTATGCCTCTTCTAATATTTCCTTTCTTTTTAGAAGGTAGAATCCTTTTGTCCCATCCGGCAAGTTTAGATCCTTCGATTAACATCTCTTCTACTCCACAACTCCTGATAATAGACCTTACCGTCGGACCCTGTCCCCAGAATTCATCTCCTTTCCCCACGTAATTTTTAAGGCGAAGTTCAATCGGGTCCATATCCAATTTTTCAGCTAATATATCCATTAAGCTCTCTACTGCGAAATTTATTTGAGGATTACCATACCCCTGCATCGCACAGGAAGGTACCTTATTGGTATATACAGCGGTTCCCTCATATTTTAAATTTTTCCACTTATAAAGAGAGGCAAACCATCCGGCTACACATCCTAAATAAGGGTAAGCCTGGATATTGTGTCCACCGATCTCTACCCAAACCTGGCAGTGAGCAGCAGTTAAGATTCCATCTTTTTTAGCACCAATCTTTAAGATAGTCTTTAAAGGATATTTTGAATGATCATAAATGTCTTCTTCTCTGGCGGTTACTAACTTTACCGGTCTTTTTGCTTTTAAGGCTAAAGCAACACAAATAGGGGTAATTGAATTCATCTGAATACTCGAGCCAAAAGAACCCCCCAAAGTAATTCTTTTAATATTTACTTTGTTAAGAGGGATATTAAAAATATTCCCCAAGAGAATGCGCACATTGTGAATTCCTTGGGAAGTTGTCCAAACTGTAATCCCTCCGTCAGCCTCAGGTACACACACTGTAGATTTTGTTTCCAGTTGCATATGATATACTCTTTGAGTACTAAATGTTCTTTCCACGATTTCGTCAGCTTCTTTAAAACCTTTTTCAATATCACCAACATCAACATTTCTCTCACAGGCTACATTATTCTTGATTTTTACTCTTTCTTCCCCTAAGTAAACATGATTATAAATTTGGGGTGAATTATCCTCCATGGCCTCATCAAGATTTATTATTGGTTGCCATTTTTTGCCCCATTCTATTTTTATCTTTTTCAAGGCTGCAAAAGCTTCTGCTTCTGTTTCAGCAGCACAGGCAGCCACTGCTTCTCCCACATGGCGAACTTTATCTTTGGGTAAAACTGTTCTATCCCGGTAAGTCTTCTCTGGAATACTGACAATTCGCTCATTGTAAATAGTATCCGGAACATCATCATTGGAAACGCAGATGGCTCCCATTTTTTCTGCTTCCGCATAATCAACCTTCTTAATCTCAGCATGTGGGAAAGGACTACTTAAAATAACAGCATATAATTGACCAGGAATATTTACATCAGAAGAATAAATTTCTTTTCCGGTTACTTTACCAATATTTTTTATATCAAACGACTTTCCAATGAAATCAAACTGCTGTTTTTCCAACAAAACCACCTTCTTTTTCCTTTATATCATTATATTAAAAATAATAATTTTTAAAAATAAAATTTAATTACTTCACTAAATTTTACAATCAACTATCTAATTTCCCCTTTTTAAAAATTTTTTGCACTTGTTATAAAACAACAATTCTTTTTTAAACAAATTGTACCATAATTATTAAATTTATATACAATTCACTTACTTATTATTTACTTAATTATCTAAAAATACAACAAACTATTAAATCAATTTTCCTTCAACTTCTAGTCTATTTGCAACATCACTTAAACCAATTTTCTCAAGCCCTTCTCTAGTTTGCCAACTAGTTTTTGGGTTCCATTCTTGTAATTTATAGTATGTATCCAGCATTTTATTCCATATATTATGTTTAATTTCTTCTCCCTTATAAGGCCCCGACTTAACCGGCTGGTTATAATATCGCTCACATGGATAATCATCCTTCCTATCAAATCCAGCATGAATAGTATTAAACGCTTTCTCTAAATTATGTTCTTGTAAACCAATATGTAATAATTCTTTTTTGGAAATTTCGTTCCCAGTTGCACTTGATAATAAAGCAATCCAGTCATCTATAGTTTGCCCATATACATAACTACACAACCCCAATATATCTTGAACAGCCTTTTTTTTCTGATTATAAAATAAATCCTCTGGGACACCTTCGTATGAATTAATAGGTCTATCACTTCTAAGCCAAAACCCAGTTAGACTACCTCGTAAGTGTCTTCCTCCAACAGGTGATAAAACTATCCCAAACCCCCATCCTTTATTAATCCGAATTCCATCCAGAGAATCTTGTCCTTTAACATGTATTACAAATTTTTCAGAGTTCTTACCTAATTTTTCTGCTGCTCTTAATGCCCCATCGGCAAGAAAATCCCCAAAGCCTTCCCTATGGGCTATTTTTTTTAGCATCTCTATCATAGCCTTATAATTTCCCCATACCAATTCAATCCCATCAGTCTCCTTCTTTGTTATAAGACCTTTCTCATAACATTCGAAAGCCCAAGAAATCGCCTGAGCAGCATTATCTCCATCTAAACCTAATTGATTTGTCAATAAATGTGCATATATTGCTGCTTGTACATTTGTATTATCAATTTTTGTGCAATAAGAATTTGCAGAATTATTCCACCAACCTTCACCCTGTATCTTATAAATTCCTTCTTTAATATCCATCCAAGGTTTACAGGAAATTGGACAACTAAAACAAGAAACGGTTCCTTTCCGATATTCCTTTATCGCACATTCAGCGATTTTGGCGATTTTATCTTTTCCCCAATATTCGTCCTGTCCATTTCTAACTGGCCTATATCCCTCTTCCCAAGCAGGAGAATCTAATCGACCTCCCATTGCACCGTAAAAACCCTTTTTTTGAATCTCTTTAATCAACTGCCACTGATTTACCTTGCGCATTTCCTCATCCACAGCAGCAATAAATCTATGGGATTGAGCAATCTCAATACCTTTACTTCCACGAACAACTAATGCTTTAAGATTTTTCGAGCCCATGACTGCACCACAACCCGAACCACCAGCAGCACAACCCCTATCACTAATAATACAGGCAGAACGAACAATGTTTTCTCCTGCCGGTCCTATTGCTGCAACTCTAATTCGTTCATCTTCTAACTCATTGCGAATATACTTTTCTGTTTCCCAGGTAGTTTTGCCCCAAACGGATGAAGCATTTCTTACTTCAACTTCTCCATCACATATCCAAAGATAAACAGGTCTTTCGGCTTTTCCACTAATTACTACATTGTCAAATCCTGAGAACTTAAGTTCAGCGCCAAAGAAACCGCCTATATTTGCTGAACCTATACCATTATTAAAAGCATTTTTAGTATCAACGGACACCCGGCATGCCCCCAATGCTAAAGTCCCTACTAATGTACCAACGCCAAAAGTAAGTAGATTTTCAGGATCAAACCATTTTACCTTAGGATTCAACTCATTTAAGAGTATCCAGGTATTTATAGCTCTGCCACCTATCCATCTATTAGCATATTTTTCTGTTGGTTCAGTCCATATCTTGCCTGTAGTAAGATTAACTCGTAAAATATTATTGGCATATCCGTAATGTTTCCCCGCTATGTTTTTCATTTCATTACTCCTCTTGCTCCAAAAACACAATACTTAATACAAAGAGGAAGATCTTCATTTTCATTTTCACAGAGATCACAAGTCTCATCTATTATCATTGTAATTTCTTTATTCTCATTATTTCTTAAAACTTTAGTACTAGATAATAGCGGATTGAATAATTTATGTCCACTCTTATGGTAGGAACAAGCTAATTCACACCTTAAACATCCCTTGCATTTCTTCGGATCCATCCATATTTTCATAATGGTCCTCTTAATAATTATAATATATCAATAATATATAACTATATTCTAAAAGTTAGAAATTTTGTTATCAAATTTATATCTTAAGTGCTTTATAAAGGAATTTTCCCGAGGACATTTAAGACTATATAACCTTAAACATCCTCGGGAATTTTTTACTTAGAGTTTTTTGCCTAGTTTTCTTAGATAGAAATTTAACCCATCATAATGCACTCGTGTAGTAGCTAAAAGTAAAAAAGCTAATTTTTACATATACTCTTCCAAACAACTCTACTTTTATTTTTAAAAATATTTTATCTCCCTGGAAGTTTTCTTTTACCTGTAATATATTCTGATTTATCCCAGGGAATCCATTTCCCATCTTGCGAAATCTTCAAAGTTAAACCACCGGTAAGAGATTGGCCATCTTCATCTAATATGGTTAGACCAATAGCACCAGTATACCTGAAATCTGGGTCGGCTATATAATCTACAATAGCCTTTCTGTCTGGACCGACTTTCTTTAAAGCCTCTAATATTATCCCGATTGCATCATAGGCATAAGGACCAGTAGCTTCATATGGTTCTTTAAAACCAGCAGCTTTATATGCTTTTACAAATGGGGATTCCTCACCTAAAGCTAGTTTTCCTACTTCAATCGTCCCTTCTGCTGCGGAGCCTGCTATCTCGTTAAATGTATCAGAATCAAAACCAGTTACACCAAAAAAGAGTACATTATCCATTCCCAATTCATGCATTTGTCTTTTACAAAGAGCTGCCTCGGTATATAGTCCACCGAAATATATTCCTTCAGGATTAAGTTCCTTTATCTTGGTTAATATTGGCCGAAAGTCTTTAGTTCCCACAGAAATTCCATCTTCTGATAAAAGTATTCCTTCACACTCACTTAGACTTCGCTTGAAATTATTATTACAATTTACTCCATAGCTACTTGTATCATAAATACAAGACCATTTTTTATATCCTAACTCTTTTATCACCAAATCAGTCCCAAAATTGTGTTCAGCAATATTATCTGCACATATTCGGGAAACTTCTTTGTAGTCATTTCCGCGAGTAATGTCAGGATGAATGCTGCTCGGCATTATTTGTGCAACTCCAAATCGATGGAAAATGTGAACAGTGGCTAAAGCTACCGGGCTATTGAAATGAGAAATGACAGCAACTACTTCGGGATCTGAACACAACTTTAAAGCTGCAGCTACTCCAGTCGCAGGATCTGAGGCATCATCTTCAGCAACCAATTCAATTTCATAAGGAAATTCACCTGAAGCATTTGCTTGACGAATAGCCAATTCAGCACTATTCTTTGCTCCTATCCCAATGGCTGCATTTGGTCCTGTGAGCGGGTCAATAAAACCTATCTTCACTACTTCTTTCTGCTCTGCCCAAGTCAAATTTACCTGAATCAAAGCTAAAAGCAAAACAAACACTAAAGTTAAAAGTAAAAACATCCTACTATTTATTTTATTTTTCACTTTTTTCTTGTACTAAAATGAGTAAGTAATAATTAAATTATTGACAACTCATTCTAATACAAGTTCACCTCCTTTTTTGTGATTTTTACACCCTTTTAGAAATTTTTTCACTTTGAACACTTATCACCTCACTTTCAGTCTTAATTAAGTAAAAAATTAAATTGTTAAATAAGCTTTTTTGATAATCTCGCTTTCTTTTAATTCCTCAGTAGGTCCTTCAATAACAATTTGACCTTTTTGTAAAACATAACCTCGAGAAGCTATTTTAAGCGCCTTAACAGCATTTTGCTCAACCAATAATATAGTAGTTCCCTCACTATTTATCCTTTCAATGGCTTCAAATACTTCATCTACCAATTTGGGTGCCAAACCTAAAGATGGTTCATCAAGTAGCATTATTTTAGGTTCACTCATCATTCCTCTACCAATAGCTAACATTCCCTGCTCACCACCACTAAATGTACCTGCTAATTGATTTTTCCTTTCATTTAAAATGGGAAACAAATTATAAACTTTATTTAGTCTCTTTTTTATTTCTTCCTCACTTTTTTCATAAAGAGCCCCCATCCTAAGATTTTCCAAAACGTTTAAATCTGGAAATATTCCTCTGCCTTCCATAATCATAGATATTCCCATCTCAATAATTTCATTAGTTTTCTTTTTATCTATCCGCTTATCTTCTAAGTATATATTTCCTTCGGTGGGTCTTACTAAGCCTATAATAGTTCTTAAAGTAGTTGTTTTGCCAGCTCCATTGGCACCTAAAAGAGTAACGATCTCACCTTCATTAACATTAAGAGAAAGATGCCTTAGTATTTCTATGGTACCATATCGAGTAGTAATATTATCAACCTTTAACATTTTTTAAATTTCTCCTCCTAAATAAGCTTCCTTTACTTCTTTATTAGCAGAGGCTTTCTCAAAAGTGCCTTCAAAAATTTTTTTCCCATAATTGAAAACAACCACATTTTGGGTTATTCCTTTTATTACTCTCATATCATGCTCTATTATGATAATATCTATTTTCGCATTTTTCTTCTTAATTTTTTTTATATCTTCCATTAATCCTATTGTTTCTTCTGGATTCATTCCCGCCGAGGGTTCATCTAATAATAAAAGTTTTGGCTTAGAGGCGAGAGCTCTGCAAATCTCTACTCTTTTCTTATCTGCTTGGGATAAATCCCTCACTTTTTGATACATTCTATCGATCAGTTCTTTACCAGCAAAATCATTAAAAAGGTTAAATACTTCCTCGACATTTTTTCTTAATCCCTGTGCAGTATAATTTCTTCGAAACATTGAATTAAACCAATTGAAAGATTGCCATCGATGCATACCTAGAAGAACATTGTCTAAAGCACTTAAGCTCCAAAATAAGCGAATATTCTGAAATGTTCTGGCTATACCTTTTTTGGTAATTTCGTGAGGTGGTAAACCAGCAATATTTTCTCCTCCAAAAAAAATGTTTCCTTTTGTAGGCTTGTATATTCCAGTAATTAGATTAAAAAATGTAGTTTTCCCCGATCCATTGGGACCGATTAATCCTACTATTTCTCCTTCCTTAACAGAAAAATCAACCTCTTTGACTGCTGCTAAACCACCAAAATTAATACTAATTTTTTCAGTTCTTAGTATTTCCATATAAGTTGATTTAAGTACTCCTTTTTAATTTAAATTTATATTTTCGCTTAATCTTATTTTCCTTTTCCATAAGCTAAAGATGTGTATTGTCTAATTCTTTTAGGTATAAAACCCTCGGGTCGAAAAACTAATACTGTAATAATAATCACTCCATAAAATAACATTCTATATTCAGCGAAGACTCTAAATTTTTCAGGTATAATTGTAAGTATGATAGCACCCAAAATCACCCCTAAAATATTGTCAAGGCCACCTAATATAACCATACAGATCAAAACTACCGAAAGATCAAATGTAAAACTTTCTGGTGAAATATAACTAATATAATGAGCATATATTGGCCCAGCGATACCACCAAAAACTGCTCCAATGGCAGATGCCTCTAATTTTCCTCTGGCTATATTTATTCCTTGACATTTAGCTGCAATTTCATCTTCTCTAATTGCATTCCATACTAAACCACTCCGTGAATTATAAAGTCCTACCGCTACATATATAGAAAATAAAACTATAATCAATGTTAGGTAATAAAAATTTGATTGATAAGGTAAATCAACACCTAATATCCTTAAAGAAGAACCAAATGAATATTTTCCAATTGTAGGAAAAGGAATATTCGAAATACCTCCTGATCCGCCAGTAAATTGCAGATTGTTTACCAGCAAATGAAATATTATTTGGAAAGCCATTGTTACTAAAGCATAATAGAAACCTGTACTTTTTAAAGTTAGCAAACCAATTAACAATCCAAAAATTGCAGACATTATTATTGCAGCTAAAATTACTATCCAAAAAGATAATTGAAAATTAACTGCTAATAAAGCCGAAGTATAAGCACCTACTCCAAAAAAAGCTGCAAATGCAAAATTTACCATCCCTGTACTTCCTAATTGAATATTTAATCCCATAGCCATAATTAGGTATAGTCCACACATAATGCAGATGTGGAGTAAATAGCTATTTTCTCTAAACAAAAAAGGAACAGTTAGGAGAAGTAATATTATAAAAACAATGGAAAAAATACTATATTGTCCGAATGATTCTACGATAGTAGTGTAAATCTTCTTTTGCCTTTGAAGTATTATAAATAATATTGCTGATAAAATAACTAAAATTACATTATAATTCACTTCTTTTAAAGTCAAAAAATTGATAAAAAAATAAAAAATAAATGATTCTACAATAATTATCGTTAAAAAATGCCAAATCTTCTTATGTGGCCTACGCCCGATAAGTGCATTTTTAGTATTCAGATCAACCATTCCTTAATCCTCCTATCGCCTTTTCACTCTAAATAAAGATATAGTTATTTATCGTTTTGTGGTCATAACATTATAGATTTCTTAAAAGACAATATATGGTTTTTCAAACCTTTTCAAGAGCTTTTTTGCCAAGAATTCCAGAAGGTTTAAAAAGTAAAAAAACTATAACTACTATG
>Ga0209636_10007413_pt1 | contig 11195 bp, 3 predicted proteins | sample DeeMarSWOR152_54_FD_187464 | JGI IMG/M metagenome (GOLD analysis project Ga0209636, IMG submission 187464) | Marine sediment microbial communities from White Oak River estuary, North Carolina - WOR-1-52-54 (SPAdes) (version 2) | ecosystem: Environmental > Aquatic > Marine > Intertidal zone >... | reverse complement strand
CTCAATTAACCTCTCGAATTTACTTTTATCTTTGACACTTTTCTTCGTCTCGGGCCCTAGAACGGCATCTTCAATCGTCTTCTTCTCTTTGTCTATCGTCTTTTTCCCCTTCTCGACTATCTCGTAGAGCTTACCTCTCTCCCACTCGACCTCGCCTTCGACCACTCTCTTCTCCCTACGTATCGCCTCTTCCTCCCTCTCGATCATCTCCTTGAGCTTGTCTCTGTCTTCAGGCTTTTTCTCTACCTTAGGAGGGATCTCTTCCGTTGCTCTCCCCTCCTTGCCTATCACCTTCTTTTCCTCTTCCAATAGCTCCTTTATCCTTCTCCTTTCCATCTCCATTTTCTCTTTTTCTTCCTCTCTCTTCCTTTTCTCCGCTTCTATTTCTGCCCTCTTCCTTTTCTCCTCCTCCTCCTCCGTTCTTCTTTCCCTTTCTTTCCCTTTCTTTCTCTTTCTGATTTTTTCTTTACCCCACATGAATATAATAAACAATACAGTGACTATGATCAATGGACCGATTATAACCTGGGTCCAAGGTTGTGGTGGCTCCGGTATTCTTTCAAGAAGATCTTCAGCTTTCTTTATGCCTTCAGCATAATTAATTTTTTTATATAAATCCCTTGCTAATTCTGCATCCTCACGAGTAGTTCTATATTCTCTGAATTCAAGATATCTTAGAGCCTCCTCATAATAATCATCTGCCATATTCTTCGTTTTATTTCCCTTATCAATATCCTTCAATGTCGAATTACACATACTAAGTTCACGGGTACGGCTTATATTCATGTAGATCCTCATTGCCTTCTCTACATAAATTGTTGCGTTTTCATATTCCGCAATCTTATAGTGTTCTAACGACTTATTGTAGTAACCTTCAGCTTCCCTCATCCTCTTTAACATTACATTAGTATCATCTATGAGGCGATCACATTTGGTAACTCCGCTCCAATCCCCGCTTTTTTCAAAGATACCCCTCGCCCTTTTCACTAATACACTAGCGTTTTCATATTCAGCTTCGGCAAAGAGCCTTACTGCAGTGTTATATAATCCCGACGCATTCTGTTTTTCCAAGCATTGCTTTCTTTCTTCCTCTATTTTAAGAATTAGTTTTTCACACTCGGCTGCCTTTCTAGTAAAAATCTTATATTTAAATCTATCATAAAGCTCCTGAGATGTTTCTTTTGCTTTATTAGCAATTTCTTTTGCCTTATCATAGTCGTCACATTCTTTGGCTAAAACACGTTTAGTAGTTGCTTCCTCGATTAATCCATCTATCGTCTCTAACATGATCTGGATACAATCTTCTATCCTCCTGTTTGTCTGATTTAGTATGTATTCACAATTTATTGCGCCATCATAGTCATTCACTAGGAGGTATGTATCTCTCGCCTCTTCGAAATAATCCGATGCCTCAAAAAAGCCTTCATTAGTGCAGTTGGCACTTGTATACGCGTTCACTCCCTTTTCATAAAGATAATTTGCGCGTTCTTTTAGATTACCTATAACCTCGAGTATTCTATCAAACAATTCTTGACATTCCTGTATGCCTTCAGAATCGTTATATCTCACGTATATTGCAGATGCATTATCCACATACAACTTAGCAGTTACTGGATCTTCTTTTTGGAAAAATTCTAATGCTTTAATATAAAGATCGTCTGCCTTCACCAGTTCAGACTCTATTATTTTTTCATTAATCTGCCAATATTTTGTGTTTATCTTTTCTATCCTTGAGGGATCAGGAGGGAGCATATGCTGATAACTGGAATTTGCAGTATATAGAGAGATCAGAGCCATATCAAATTGTTCCCTCGCTTTTTTGTAGTCTCCCGAGTTTAGATAGTCTTCCCCTTTGGTATAAGAATCAAGTGCCTGTATATACTGATTATCTCCTCTGGGCCCTAAACAGTTGTTTATCTTTAGGATTAATTCGTTGCATTTGGTTTCTCCAACGATATCACCTATCTGAGTGTATAAATCGAATGCCCTGCTGACATGAATGCTGGCATTTTTGCAGTCGCCGTTATCATAGGCAGCTACTGCAAGTTCATAATGCTGATCTGCAAGCTCTTTTTTTGTTTGTGCATTAATAGAATTGATCAGTATGATCAAAAAAATTCCTAAGAGTATTGTTTTTCTTAGCATTTTACTTTTCTACCTCTGTTTTTTGTTTTTCCAGCCAGTTTATAAAGCTCTTCCTGTTTTTATTCGCCCTCTCAAGTTCAATAATTTTATCATAATCAGGATTTTCGATCTCCATAATCCTGTCCTGCGCATCCTTTACCGGCAGGTTGGCAATCTCTTTGTAATCTATAGCCTCCTCCCCTTTCCTCTTTATTTTCCTCTTTAGTACAAAAAATGCACCGATTAGGGCCATGATTAAGACAGCAGTTATTATGATTGTTCCATAGCCCTCCAGCACAGGGAGTTGTGCCCCTATAGTAGCAGATGTCGGCTTTGTTGTAGCTGAGGTTGTAGTTGTTGCTTGTGTCTCTTTTTTTATCTCATCCTCGATCCGCTGGAGCAATACTTCACACCTATGGATGTTCTCTGAATCATTTAAATCAGAATAGATGGTAAGGGCCTTTTCTGCATGAAGGGTGGCATTCTCAAGGTATCCCGTAGATAGGTAGAGGTAAGCTCTATCGTAATATCTCTTAGCCAATTTATCATCGGCTTCCTTTTCTATCCCAAACCCATAAATTGAAACCACGTTGTCGGAGCTTGTAATGAGCTCCTTGACTCCATCGTTGTCCAGATCTTTTAGATAAATCTTGCTAATGCTCTGGTTCATTTCATATTCGTTCAGCAGGGAACCATTTCTTGCAATTTCATAGATTTTGTTCCCATCACTGGCAAATATCTCCAATTCGCTCTTTTTCTCTAGGGCTGTGGCGAAAATTGCCTTTATGCTCGTGTTTGTCTTATATTCATAGCTAACATTGGAAGCTATATCCAGGAGATATACACCATCATCGGTACCAAAGACGAGTTCATCAAAACCATCATCGTCAAAATCGACTGTGATAACGTTTATAATTCCCTTCTTTACTTTATCTCTAACCTTCAGAATTCCCGAATCATCCAGAATGTAAATTGTATCATTTTTTGAGGTTAAAACAACCTCATAATTTCCCCAGGGATATAGGTCCACAATTATTGCAGTGTTTATACTCTCATTTATCGTGTAGTTCCATCTGATTGAGCCCTTGATGCTGGTATCGTAGATATCATAATGACATTTAAGTATGACATCCATATACCCGTCTCTGTCCAGATCCTCCAGGGATATGTCCTCAATTTTTTTGCCGACAAGTATTTTCATCGAGAAATCGTCATATGAATCTTTTAGTACATTAACTGTGTTGTACGTATTCCCCACGATCTCTTCATACCCATTTTTATCCAGGTCTACAGCTTTTATGTTTCTCATTAATACGTCCGACTTTAGCTTGGCTACTGGGAACTGAATCGAGAGTTTCCCATCTTTGTCGATTATGTATATACCACCCCGCTCTATTCCCGCCTTGATCCCGCCATGGCTGAGTACAATTTCCTTAAAAAGATCGTGATTGACATCAGAAACACAAACTGATTGAAGGTCATCTAATTCATAATCCCATATTAATAAACCCCTCTTGTCTAGAACATAAATTTTATCTGGTTTATACACATTCTCATTCTTTGCGAAAACTATTATCTCCAAAAAACCGTCGTTATCTATATCCTCTATGTACAGACTGTCGATATTTTCAGTCACCTCATGACTCCATTTCAAATTCATATTATGGGATTCCGCACCAACAATAAGCATTGAGGATATTACTGCTATAAAAAATATAACCTGTTTCAACATTTTATTGTCCTGATAAAAATTTAACGAGGATCAATAAATACTTATTTCTCTTTGTAGTGCTGAGCCGCTAACTCGGGGGGTACAACATTTATAACTATCTCGGAACCCAACTCCATCCCCGCAAATTTTGCCAATCGGGGTGCCAATTCTAGATGAAAATGTAGATCTCCATCATCTGGCGATTGATGAAACCAAAAGTTATAGGGGGGTTTATTCAGGCTGGAATGTAATTTTCTTAGAATTCTTTTCAGCATTTTAGCGAATGAATACTTCTCTTCATCATTAAGATCATATAAAAATCTTACATGCCTCTTTGGCATTATCCACACCTCGAAGGGAAATCTGGATGCGAAAGGGGCAAAAGAGATCGTATAATCGTCCTCGAAGATCAGTCTTTCACTTTTTGCCTCATAACTATGGATGTCGCAGAATGGACAATTACCATTCTCTTCTTTGTACTTCCTGGCCGCCTCTGTCTCTTCCTTCACCAATCCAGGGATTATTGGCAATGCTATTAACTGCGTATGGGAATGATCCAGTGATGCTCCAGCCACACTACCCTGATTCTTGAATATTATCACGTACTTGATCCTTTTATCCTTTTTTATCTCATTAATTCTGGAGGAATACATGTCAAGAACCTTTACTATGTGCTCAACGCTCAGTTCATTGAGATGCATATTATGGTTCGGGGTTTCAGTTATTACCTCGTGCTTACCATAGGCTGTTTGTTTCACTAAGAAACTTTCTTCATTTTCCTCGAATTCGGTCGTTGTTGCTGGAAATTTGTTTGGAAAGCATCTTATTATCCATTTTCCATTTTCTTCAACCCTGTCTATCTCGGGGGGGGTCATGTGCTCATTTCCCGGACAGAAAAAGCAGATCTTTGGCTTCTCTACCTTTGGTTTTTGTATAAAATCCGTTGGTCTTTTTCCCCTATCCTTAGCGATTATTACCCACCTGTCAAGGAGATAGTCTTTTCGTAACTCATTCATTTTAACATCTAGTTTACATATTATTTTACATATTATACTACTTTTAGATATTTATACATGAACTCCAAAGTAAATACCTATCCCATTGATGGCCGGGGTGGGGTAGTTTGGTTATCCTGTGGGTCTGTGGGGAATTTAATGTAAGCCGAAATTCTCAGAGAACCTGCGACCCGGGTTCAAATCCCGGCCTCGGCCCAAGACATATAACTTTTAAGTTCAAAATACGTATAGTAATATAGCATATACATATTGTGAAGGCATATCTGAGATATGTTCGATTAGTGTGATTATTGTAGGTAAAACCTAGTGTGAACCAGCCAATTATCCTTATAAGCGACCACAACTCCAGTTGATCCTGCTGGAGGCTACTGCTATTGGGGTCCGATTAAGCCATGCATGTTGGGGTTTCTGGCAATGAAACCCAGCGAACAGCTCAGTAACACATGGACAATCTACTCTTAAGTGGAGGATAACCTCGGGAAACTGAGGATAATACTCCATAGGTGAGATGCTCTGGAATGACTCTCACTCAAAGGACATTGATCTTATGCTGATTAATGTTGCTTAAGAGAGAGTCTGTGGCGGATTAGGTAGACGTTAGGGTAACGACCTAACGTGCCAACGATCCGTATCGGCTATGAGAGTAGGAGCCGGGAGATGGATACTGAGACAAAGATCCAGGCCCTACGGGGCGCAGCAGGCGCGAAATCTCCACAATGCGCAAAAGCGTGATGGGGGGACCCCAAGTGTCCCTGTACAACAGGGACTTTTGTAGAGTGTAAAAAGCTCTACGAATAAGGGCTGGGTAAGACCGGTGCCAGCCTCCGCGGTAACACCGGCAGCTCAAGTGGTAGTCGCTTTTACTGGGCTTAAAGCGTTCGTAGTCGGTTTGGTAAGTTCTCTGTGAAATCCTATGACTCAATCATAGGGCTTGCAGAGAATACTACCGGGCTTGGAACCGGAAGAGGTCAGGGGAATTCTCGGGGTAGCGGTGAAATGTTATAATCTCGGGAAGACCACCAATAGCGAAGGCACCTGACTGGGACGGGTTCGACGATGAGGGACGAAAGCTAGGGGAGCAAACCGGATTAGATACCCGGGTAGTCCTAGCCGTAAACGATGTGAGCTAAGTGTTTCTTGAACTTCGTGTTCAAGAAGTGTTGAAGGGAAACCGTTAAGCTCACCGCCTGGGGAGTACGGTCGCAAGGCTGAAACTTAAAGGAATTGGCGGGGGAGCACCACAAGGGGTGGAGTCTGCGGTTTAATTGGATACAACGCCGGGAAACTTACCAGGGGCGACGGCAGAATGACGGTCAGGTTGATGATCTTGCCAGACGAGCCGAGAGGTAGTGCATGGCCGTCGTCAGCTCGTACCGTGAGACGTGCGGTTAAGTCCGTTAACGAGCGAGACCCGTGCCTTTATTTGCTATCTACTTTGATGAAGGTAGAGCACTATAAAGGGACCGCTGGCGGTGAGTCAGAGGAAGGTGCGGTCGACGATAGGTCTGTATGCTCCAAATCTCCTGGGCTACACGTGGACTACAATGACACAAACAATGGGTTGCAACTCCGAGAGGAGAGAGCTAATCCCTTAAATTGTGCCTCAGTTCGGATTGAGGGTTGAAACTCACCCTCATGAAGGTGAAATCCCTAGTAATCGCTGGTAACCATCCAGCGGTGAATATGTCCCCGCTCCTTGCACACACCGCCCGTCAAACCAACCGAGTGGATCTATGATGAGGCTCTCCCATTCGAGAGAGTCGAGTTATAGGTTTGCAAGGGGGGTTAAGTCGTAACAAGGTAGCCGTAGGGGGATCTGCGGCTGGATCACCTCCATATTAATTTACTGGTTTACACTAGGTGCCAATTTCAATAATCGCATAACTCAACAGAAGTATGTAACCCGTTGGGGTGGGCCCGTAGATCAGTTGGTAGATCGTCCGCCTTGCACGCGGGAGGCCTCGGGTTCGAATCCCGACGGGTCCATTTCGAGCTTTAATAAAGCTCGAGCAAAGGTGTGACATGCGCTCCCCCTAGTCGCTTAGTCACACATAACAGATAAAGCTCAAATAATTGTGATGAAAATGGACTGGTAAAATTTAAGCATTTTTAAGTCCAAATTCCCATAATTTATTCTTGGTTGGTAGTAGACTATATGTCGGCCTGTGAAATAACTACCGTTTTGTTCTACTCGGGTTGGTAATCTAACTTAGACGTAATTTTGGATGCAATTCACAAAGAAATATTGTGGATGAAGGGTTGACCGCAATCATTTAGATTGTTATGAGACCATGTATAGGTAATTCGCCAGAGGAAGTGTGTTAATTAAACCATGCAGTGGATGGCTTGGCTTGATCGCTGATGAAGGACATGGCAAGCTGTGATATGCCTTGGTGAGGCGCATGCAGCCTTAGACCCAAGGGTTTCCGAATTGCTCCGGAAGGAGCGGGAACGTGGGGAACTGAAACATCTTAGTACCCACTGGAAAAGAAATCAATTGAGATTCGGTGAGTAAAGGCGATCGAAAGCCGAAGAGAGTAAACCGAATGCTTTTCTGAAAGGAAAGGTGTATGTGGTGAGGCCCCAGTTTAAATCTTCCTTAGAGAAGACGAAGTTATCTGGAAAGTTACACCTTAGAGGGTGATAGTCCCGTAGTCGTAATCCAAGATGATTTATGGGGTTCAAGAGTAGTGGGCATTGGATATTGCTCATGAAGGTTGGAGGCATTAACTTCAAACTCTAAATACGTGTCAAGACCGATAGCGCACTAGTACCGTGAGGGAAAATTGAAAAGGATCCCTAACAGGATGTGAAAAGAACCTGAAACTGTATGGTGATAGATCGACATTGCCTTCCGGGGTTATGTCGTTCGTCTTGAATCATGAGGCAGGGAGTATATGTATGTGGTAAGGCGAAAGCCTTAGCGAAAGCGATTGTCTGCAGCACTTCGGTGTGAGGGACGTGGTATGAACTGCCATTAATCACATGCATACAACCCGAAGCCAAGCGATCTAACCCAAGGCAGGACGAAGTCTCTCTACTGAGAGATGGAGGTCCGTTAGAGGTTCTGGGCTCAATCCGTTCTCGTGACCTTGGGATAGGAGTGAAATGCCAATCGAGCTTGGCAATAGCGGGTTCCTCTCGAAATAGCTCTCAGGCTAGTCTAACCAGAGACGGATTATGGAGTAGAGCACTGATTGAGTAGGTAGGAGGTGAAAGCCTTCACTATTCTGTCAAACTCCGAACCCATAGTCGTCTTAGAAGGTTGGAAAACGGGTTGGGGGGTAAGCTCCTGATCCAAAAGGGAAACAACCCTGCTTGTGGTTAAGGCCCCAAAGTACTAACTAAGTGTAAGCAAAGGCGTCTTAGGTTTAAGACAGTGAGAAGGTTAGCTTAGAAGCAGCTATCCTCCAAGGAGTGCGTAACAGCCCACTCACCGAAATCTAAGGTCCTGAAAATGGACGGGACTAAGTTAGTCGCCGATACCACAATGCTCCGAGAGGAGATCACGTAGAGAGGTGCTTTGGAGGAGTAGAAGTCTTTTTTTAAGGAGAGATGGATCCTCCAAAGATAAGAATCCTGCCAGTAGTAACAGCAAAGCGAGGTGAGAATCCTCGCCGCCTGAAGGGCCAGGGTTCCTCAGCAATGTTCATCAGTTGAGGGTTAGTCGATCCTAAGACAGATGTAATTCATTCCAATCGAAAGGGGAACTGGTTAATATTCCAGTACCATGTGGGTACACGTAGCAACACAAGTTTACCTCCTAACGCTTCGGGGTAGTCTGAGTACAACCGTCGTTGTATCTAAATAAGATAAGGCTGTGGAGTATTGTAACAATGAGAAGCGGCCTAAATTATGAATGGTTGCCATTAGGCAATTCAGACAATCCCCGGGGACCGTGAAAAGGGAGGTAATCGGATCCCACATGTTCGTACCAAGAACTGACACAGGTGCCCCTAGGTGAGAAACCTCAGGTGTGTCGAGATAATCCGATCTAGGGAAGTCGGCAAATTAGCTCCGTAACTTTGGGATAAGGAGTGCCTACTCAGCAGTGAGTAGGTTGCAATAACAAAGGGAGTCCGACTGTTTAATAAAAACGTAGGTCCCTGCAAATTCGTAAGGATGTGTATAGGGGCTGATACCTGCCCAGTGTCGGTACGTGAAATTCCGGTCCAACGGAATCAAGCGCCGATAAACGGCGGGGGTAACTATGACCCTCGACTTAGGGGGTCGTGAAATCCGACTATATGCTGGAAACCCAGAGAAACCTGTTCCATAGTATGGGAAAATGCAGGAATCGATGAGGGCAATCAGCAGGAAACTGCCGAAGGAGGTGATAGAGATGGAGTCTAGTAAACTACCAAAAAAAGGAAAATACCTCAAGTATTATCTCCTTGGATTCGCAGATGCCGAAGGTTGTTTTAACATTTCCCTGAAAAAACAGAAAACTGCAAGGTTTGGCTGGGTCTTGGATCCGGTTTTTCATGTAACTCAACATGAGTCCAACCGCCTTGTCTTGGAGTCTTTCAAAAAGACCCTGAACTGCGGGAGGATAATCAAGAAACCGGGACAGGAATACACCCTGCAGTTCATAGTTGACAACCGTCGACAATTGGTTGAGAAGGTTTTACCATTTTTCGACAAACTGGTTGTCAAAGAACAGGATTATAGGATTTTCAGGGACATCGTTTTGGCTTTGGAAAACAAAGACCATAGCGACCTTCACAAGTTCAAAAGACTTGTCAGAAAGGCATTCAAGATGAATATGGGGGGTAAACAGAGGAGATACTCCTTGGACGAGGTCATGAAAGACCTCGAAAGACAGGATCCTCAGAGACCATACGTCGGACACTCGAGAGAGTGATGATATGGTCCACGCCCTGTAGTAATATGGGGAATACCGTGCTTAAGGTAGCGAAATGCCTTGCCGCTTAATTGGCGGCCTGCATCAACGGTTTAACGAGATTCCCGCTGTCCCAGATCGGAACTCGGTGAACCTACTATTCTGGCGAACAGGCCAGAGACTTCCAGTGGGACGCGAAGACCCCGTGGAGCTTTACTGCAGCTTGTTGTTGGGTTGTGGTTACGGTTGCGCAGTGTAGGTGGTAGACGTCGAAGCTATCCTTTCGGGGATAGCGGAGTCAAAAGTGAGACACCACCCTTCTTTGACTACAGCTCTAACTCTAGATGAGGACACCAGCAGGTGGGCAGTTCGACTGGGGCGGTACACCGTTGAAACAATATCGACGGTATCTAATGGTTGGCTCAGATGGGTCAGAAACCCATCGTAGAGGACAAGACCAAAAGCCAGCCTGACTAGATTTCGAACAGCAAGAAATCTAGCCTCGAAAGAGAAGTCTAGCGAACCTCGATACCTCCTTAATGGGGGTTCGAGCTGATGGAAAAGCTACCCCGGGGATAACTGAGTGGTTGCAGGCAAGAGTACACATCGACCCTGCAGCTTGCTACTTCGCTGTCGGCTCATTCCATCCTGGGTGTGCAGAAGCACCCAAGGGTGGGGTTGTTCGCCCATTAAAGGGATACGTGAGCTGGGTTTAGAACGTCGCGAGACAGTTTGGCGGCATCTACTGGGAGTGTTATCTATCTGAGGGGAAGGTTCATTTAGTACGAGAGGAACAATGGATCGCAGCCTCTGGTTTACCAGTTGTCTGACAAGGCAGGCTGGGTAGCTACGCTGTAATCGATAAAGGCTGAAAGCATCTAAGCCTGAAACGATCCCCGAAAAGAGATAGATTAGGTTCCTGTAGAATACAGGTTTGATAGGCGGGGGGTGTAAGTATCAAGCTTCGGCGAGATATTCAGCCCACCCGTACTAACCACCCACCTTAACACACTACTAGCGATAAATTACCTATACATGGTTTTCACTGTAACGGGTAGTGGTCAGAGGGTCGCGCCCAAATCTTTGGGTGAGGAAGCTCCATCCACCAGTAAACAGCTCTGTGCTTGGCGAGAGCCAAGGTAGCATTTAAAGAGACGAGATGGCGGCATGCTATAATGATGTCCAACTGAAGATGCGTGCCGACTTGTGAAACGTAATGCCCTGTTGGTGCAAGGCTAATTTGCCGCTTAGACGAATGCCCTAATGATCAACACAAGCATTGCTTGTAAAAAGATCAACAGAAGATGGACTAAGGCCACTGCCCCCAACCTTTGTTAAAGGTTGATCAAAGGTACGACATGCGCTCCCTTTGGTCGCTTAGTCGTACTTCATATTTTCTTCAGTGTGACTAAGCGTAGCGCATGTCACACATTTCCCGTCGCGAAACTGCGACATGGACTAAGGCCACTGCCCCCAACCTTTGTTAAAGGTTGATCAAAGG
>Ga0209636_10007411_pt1 | contig 11198 bp, 10 predicted proteins | sample DeeMarSWOR152_54_FD_187464 | JGI IMG/M metagenome (GOLD analysis project Ga0209636, IMG submission 187464) | Marine sediment microbial communities from White Oak River estuary, North Carolina - WOR-1-52-54 (SPAdes) (version 2) | ecosystem: Environmental > Aquatic > Marine > Intertidal zone >... | reverse complement strand
AATGGCCCTCGTGAATGCAATGTCGTAACCAGCTTGAGTTCCATCACCGTCCATGCTTGTAGGAAGGATCACCCCGGCCCCCAATTCCTCACATTCCCTGGCCCAGGAGACGGCATCCTTTCCTGCTGGCTTGGTACCTCCGGATACTACTAGCTCGAATCCCGATGCCATTTCGAGATTCCTTTTGGCATCGATAGCCACGGTAATCCTCTCGGGGCCAAAGGATTTGGCTGCCTCTCCCACCAATTCGGAATTCCTTACCGCGGCGCTATTCATGGAAATCTTATCGGCCCCTGCCTCAAGTACCAATTCGATGTCTTCCAGGCTGGAAATTCCTCCACCCACCGTCAGGGGGATATCGATGACCGACGAGACATTCCTCACCCACTCCAATCGGGTTTTCCTGTTCTCAAGAGTCGCCGCAATATCCAGCATTGCCAGCTCATCAGCCCCCTCTCTCTGGTAGAATTCGGCATTCTCGACGGGATCACCAGCATCCTTCACATTCACGAAATGGACGCCCTTGACAACCCGGCCCTCCTTCATATCAAGACAGGGCATAATTCCTATCGTCTTCACCATCGCTCGTTTCCCCCGTTGTTCTCCCATTGTCTCTTCCTCCTGGTCGCTCCCACAGAGCAGCAATCGTCCCTGGAGGCTCATTTCCATGTTCCCCCGTGAGAGGCATGAGCGCCATCACCGTTTGCGCCCCGAGATCTCTGCATGCCATCGTGAAGGCATTCCCCAAGGTCATTTTGGCTACATCGGTGAGCACCAGTACCTCATCCTTTTCTGTGACCCCCATGACATCCCTGGACAGTTTTTCCGCCGTCTGTATTATCTCGAGTTCAAACAGCTGACTGTTCCTCCACGTATTTGCAGTTGACCTTCAAAGGCTCAATGCCCTATTATCCCCTTGAGGAGAAAGCCAAGTCGAGATTATTTGAACGATAATCAAGGCCAACAAGGCTAATTGACTTCCTTTAGGTTTGTCAAGAGGAAATCCGGACCAATTCGAGCTCGGTGATTTAACCCATCGAGAATCTCCTCTGGTTCCTCCCGGCAAAATTCTCCCCGTTACAAAACATGGCTCGATCCTGGCAGATATTTCCGTATAAAATGTCCAGCTTTAGCGGTTGATTTGATTTTTTTACCGAACCGAATAAAACATTTTTTTACCGAACCCTTGACAGATTATTTGGCTGAAGATATAGCTGAAACTATATAGGATTTCACTATCGATTAATAGAGAACCCCTGGAATGCTGAAGGCTCATTGAGAGGTGAAATAGAATTCAAAAGGGGATCATGTCACTATCCCTCTTTGGGCAGTGGATTTTATCCTCACAGAGGGACATGCTCACTCCATCAATGTGGGGAACATACTACTACGCAACATTACCCTAATCTTCAAACCAGTAGGAAAGGATCAAGGAGGATATAATGCAGCTATGCTTTAACGCAGGCCCGAAACCAATTGAGCAATACTTCCCTTTTGCCCACGAGAATGGTTTCCCATGGATGGAATTGAGCTGTAACAACCCGAATAACTTTCTCCCCACCTTTAATGCCCAACGTATCGAAAACATTAAGAAATTACGGGATAAGTACCACCTGCGTTATGGTCTTCACTCGGCCTCGTATGTGAATTCTGCAGAGATTGAGCCCACTGTTCGCAAGGGCGTTGAAGCATATCTTCTGGGCTATGTGGAGCTTGCCCACCGGTTAGAGGCCGAATACCTTGTGCTCCACTTCGGCTACCACTTCAGTCTGTTTATGGATGAAGTCTTTCGATGCCTCATTCAAACATTTACCCCCGTTGTTGAGCGGGCGGAGAAATACGACATCCCCATTGGGATCGAAAACATGAATAAGATTCACGAAGATGCGGAAATCGCGTATTTGGGCGTAACCATAGAGGAGCTATCCAGGGTTTTCGACGCCTTCCCAACAAAATATCTGGGGTTGACCCTCGATGTTGCCCATGCAAGTCTTCTCCCCGGAGGGCCGGAATCTTTCATCGAGGCTTTCCCGGATAGAATTATCAGCAGCCATATAAGTGACAACGATTTGTATCTCGATCGTCACTTGCCCGTGGGAGAGGGTAAGATTGATTTTCGAAAGGTCTTGGGACTTCTCAAGGGTGTGGGTTTCAAAGGTACGCTGAATATTGAATTGCCGAAATCAAATAATGATCGTCTATTGAGCAAACAGCGACTGGAGCCTATTCTCAGGGATTTGGGTATCATCTGTTGATATCCTCTTAAAGCGGGGGACCTCAATAATCGGTGGCCGCTTAAAGAAGCCTATCGAACAAGAATATCAGACTGGACTGAGGGAAACAGTGTGCGTGCATTTTGAGACACGATCCGGAACAGAGGGCTGTGTCCCCCACGAGAACGTGCGTCGGGGGAAAACATACATTTTCTTTAACGAGGAGGTGCACTATGAAAAAGGTATTCACAGGACTGTTGGTTTGTCTGGTGGCCACCGGGCTTCTGATGAGGACAGGAGCCGATGTCAAGGCCGCCGAGAAGTACCCGAGCAAACAGCTCAACTGGTATATCCATTCCTCAGCCGGGGGAGGAACGGATATCATGTCCAGGATGGCAGCGATCCGTCTCCGTCACGAGCTCAAGGTTCCCATCGTGATTAGCACCATGAGCGGCGGCGCCGGCGCCAGGATGATGAATTTCATGATGACACAGCCTGCGGATGGTTACAACCTGTATTCCATCGTAAATTCCAACATAGCCACCATAGCCCGGGGGATGACCAGCGCAAAACTGAGCGATTTTACCGGCATCGCCAGGGGAACCTATGACCCACAGTCTTTCTGTGTCGCTGCCAATGGGCGTTTCAAAACCATCCAGGAAGCCGTGAAGTTTGCCAAGGCAAACCCCAAGAAGCTAAAATTTGGAATCGCTCACATGGCCGGCGTTGACCAGGTCACCGTTTACCAGTTTGCCAAGACTGCGGGGTTTGAACCCGAGTACGTCCCCTTCAAGAGCGGTGGGGAAATCATCGTTGCCCTGCTGGGCGGCACGGTTGACCTGGGTGTTCTGAATCCCAGCGAGTTCATGGGGCAGTATGAGGCCAAGAAAGTGATGCCCGTTGTTTTTCTGATCCCAAACCGCTTAAAGGATTTTCCCGGTGTTCCGATAGCCAAGGAGTTAGGATGGGATGTGGAGCAGGCAACGTGGCGCGGGTTCTGTGTCAGGGCAGGAACTCCTCAGGACAGGGTGGACACCCTCAGGAAGGCATTCATGAAGTCAATGAAGCATAAAATCTATCAGAACTATCTGAAAAACAACTCCATGGGTCCTGAGAGTATCATGGACGGCGAGCAGTGGGAGGCTTTCCTCCGCAAACAGTATCCCATTTGGGAACAAGCCATGAAGGACCTGGGATTTGTGAAGAAGAAATAGCACGTTAAATACCGGGAGCCCGGGTGACCTTGGGCTCCCGGTGATTTCTTTTATGGGTTTTTAATTATGAAAAATAGAGATCTTCGTTTGGGCCTGATCCTGATGACTATCTTACTTGTGCTGTATGGGGTAAGCTATACGTTTCCCAAATCCGTTATGTCGGAAACCCATACCAGTGCCGCCTTTTTTCCGCGGATTGTTCTCATCGTTGCCATGGGACTTACTTCTATTCTGATCATTACAAATATCTTGAGGAAAGATGCCTCCTCCGTTTACAAGGTCCTTGAAAAGGAACAGAAGTTAAGAGTCCTGGGATCTATGGCCCTGGCGTTGGGTTTTTCATTGGGCGCCGTCTTTATCGGAACCCTTGTCTCCATATTCTTGTTGATTATCGCCATGATGGCTTTATGGGGGGTGAGAAATAAAGTAACTATCTTGCTTGTCGCCCTCTTAACCCCCATTTTCGTGTATGTAATTTTTACCAAAATCCTTCTAGTCCAGTTTCCCACAGGATTCCTCTTCTAGGGAGAGCTTGACATGGTGGAGCAGCTGCTCCTCGGAGTCAATACCATACTGCAGCCATGGAACTTCCTCGCTGTTTTGCTCGGGGTTGTCGCGGGCATTATCATCGGGGCATTGCCGGGGTTAACATCCCCAATGGGAGTGGCCCTGCTCATTCCCTTCACTTATGGCATGGATAGGGTTCCGGCCATCTGCATGTTGGTCGCCCTGTACTGCGGGGGCACTTACGGCGGCTCCATCTCAGCCATTCTGGTCCATGCGCCGGGAACCCCGGCTGCTGCTGCCACGACCTTTGACGGATATCCGCTGGCACAAAAAGGGATGGCGGGAAAGGCGCTCGGCATGGCCTGCATCAGCTCCGGCGTCGGCGGACTATTCAGCGTGATCGTCCTGATTCTGCTCGCCCCCGTCCTGGCGGATATCGCCATTAAGTTCGGACCGCCTGAATATTTCGCCCTTGCGGTCTTTGGCCTCAGCATGATCAGCAGTCTCGGCGCGAGATCTACACTGAAAAATCTGATCGGTGGGGCCCTCGGCGTTTTTCTTGCCACTGTTGGAACGGATGAGATGTCAGGATTCACCCGATACGATTTCGGCAGCACTCACCTCATGGACGGAATAAGCTTTATCCCAGTGATGATAGGGCTGTTTGCGGCGGCGGAAGTTTTCCGTCAGGCGGAGGCGGGGATACGCAAGGTCATGCTCGATAAAAAAATTACGGGCCTCTTGCCTTCCTGGAAGGAAATCAAGGAAGTTAAGGCAACCCTCTTGCGGTCATCCCTTATCGGAACCTTCATCGGAATATTGCCAGCGGAAGGTGGAACGGTGGCCTCATTTATCGGCTATAACGAAGCTAAACGGTTTTCCAAACAACGCGAGAAGTTTGGTACCGGGATTCTAGAAGGAGTAGCTGGACCGGAAACAGCCAACAATGCCGCCACGGGAGGGGCGATGGTGCCCACACTGGCGTTGGGGATTCCCGGCAGTGGGACTACGGCAGTTATCCTAGGCGCTTTGCTCATCCATGGCATGCGACCGGGACCTTTGCTCTTTATTCAACACGCCAATGTGGTATATGCTATATTTGCAGGGATGTTCTTAGCCAACTTAATCTTCCTGATGGTTGGGTTAGGGGGAGCAAAGCTCTTTTCACAGATTGTCAGAATTCCAAATTACATGCTGACTCCCATCATTCTCGTGCTGTGTATCGTAGGCTCCTATTCCTTACACAATAACATGGCAGATGTCTGGATTATGCTCATCAGCGGTGTCATCGGATATAAAATGCGCGAGCACGGTTTCTCCGCTGCTCCCATTGTCTTGGGTTTGGTCTTGGGGGAATTGATCGAGATTTCCCTGAGGCGTTCCCTCATTGTTTTCGAAAACAACCCCTTCATCTTTTTCACGCGTCCCTATTCGGTCTTGTTTCTCGTTCTTACAGTTCTTGGCCTTCTCTCCCCTGCGATTCGTTCCCTGATTGAGAATCGGGGATTCAAGAGGAGCAAACCGATTCGATCATAGGAACACTAAAGATAGAACCGAGGAGTCGTCCGTGAAAGTCATAGGAGTTCATCTGGATCGTTGCACTGGGTGCAAGACATGTGAACTGTACTGCGCCATTGAGAGGGGAAGCAATGGAAAGACATTGCTAAAAGCCGTTCAGGAATCACCATCTCCCCAACCTCGTGTACACGTGGAGGGAAATAATGAGGTACCCCTCCCCCTCCAGTGCCGACATTGCCTTAACGCTCCCTGCCTGAACGCCTGCCTCACCGGTGCTCTGATCCGTGACCCCGAGACAGATCTCGTCATCATCCGTGAAGACCGCTGTATTGCCTGTTGGACGTGTACGATGTACTGTCCTTATGGTGTCATTCTCCCATGGCCCGAGAGGAAAGTCGCACTCAAGTGTGACCGATGTGCATACATGGAAAATCCTGTCTGCGTCGAGGTTTGCCCCGCACATGCTCTCGAACTGGTGGAATTGAATGCCTTCGAGGAAATGCTAACCCGGAAGCGGCGGGAAATACATGAGATCCTGGCGGCCAGGGAGGAAAGGCGAGGACTGCTGGTGCTGGATCTTGAGCGCTAACCTCGCATCTCACATTGTTCGCTTGATTCAAACGTGAGGAGTAGATCAGCCGATGGAAACCATTCACTTGAAAACCGTCGACCCCATTAGTCAAGACCTCTTGCGCCGGGCTGCCAGCCTGAATGTCAAAACCACCTGGGATCGCTACGAGAATCTCCAACCCCAGGATGGTTTTCTCAGAGTGGGATTGAGCTGCCCTTTTGGCTGCCTCCAGGGGCCTTGCAGAATCGATCCCTTTGGCCGGGGCCCTGATTATGGCCTTTGCGGACTGGACAGGGATGGGATGGCCGCGGCACTCTTGCTGCGTCTCTCCCTCACTGGTGCTTTAGAGTCGCTCAATGATATTTCCCATCCTGATAAGATAGGAATGGCATCATGGCCTGCCCCCCTGGATGCAATGGTCACTCGCGCCCTTAAGAATTTCGGGGGGAATGGCCTGTCCACAGAAGAGATCCATCGGGCAGCCCTCCTTTTGGAGAGGCCCCAAGAAACCCCTGAACATTTGATCCAACGAGCGTTACGCTTGGGAATCTTGACCCTGGGAATCTCAGAACAAAGGGAAAATTCGTCCGATTCCCCGCCCAATCCGCGGTGCAAAGCGGGATATGGGTTGCTCGCAGGTGATGAAATCACCATCGCGATATGCGGACACCCGCACCGTGAGGTCACAGAAGCCCTCATTCAGGAATCTTCACGGAAATCATCGGCTCCAGTGCAGTTGGTCTCCTTAGGAGAATGGATTCGAACGAATGACGCCTTTTTACCGTTCGCATGCACCTCGGGAGAAGCCGAACTTACCTTGATCTCAGGGAAAATCAACCTCGTTGTACTCGGCAAAGGGGTCGATCCGTCAATACGTGAGCTATGCCGAAATCTCAAGGTTCCTGTGGTTAGGGATCACGAGGTACGGGGAACGGGAGAACTCCTGCGTCTCGCGCGTCAGAGCAGGGACATCCTAACGCCAACGGACTTCAATCCAGATCCTTCCCTCGTGGGAGAAACCCGGGTGATTACGACGGTCCAGGATTTGGAAGAAACCGTAAAGAGAACGGCGGTCGCTAAACTGGCGCTCCTGGGGGGAGCCGACACTCCTCAGCAACCCTTTGGTTGGATTCCGGTGGAGGTGGCTTCAGCCCTGCGGGCAGAAGGCTATCTGGCGGTTGGATGGGGTGATGCCGCACTATGGATGCTCAAGAATGGACACTTCTCAGAAACCCATAAGCAACCGAATGGGATCCTTGATCCCTTCAAAGGTCCTCTGCTCGCCCTGAAGACCATGGCCGCCTTGGGAAGGCCAGAGGATCTCCAGGGAATCTGCTTCACGGGCCTGAGGGCCTGCAGGGATCTCTCCCTGGCACTCGGCTTGGCCAGCCTGGGGCTCAAGGTAAGCGTTGCGGTTCCACTTCCCCTCTGGGGGAGCGAAAGGGTCCGTAACTGCCTTGCGGACACGATCGCAGTCACGGGGGGAAGTCTAACCCATTTCGATCACCCCGCCCATGCTGATGAAATACTGGAGTGGTTTACCAAGGGTTGAGGGGTGGATGGATAGGTTTGCCACTGTTTGGATTGGGGTGCAGTCTGAAACCTATCGCAAGAGCGATCAGTGAGAATATGGAAACGGAGTGCTTGATTATTGGTGGAGGGGCCGCGGGTTTGTACGCCGCCCTCACGTGCAGGCAATACTGGCCTGAGAAAAGGGTTACGCTCGTTGAAGCCGAGAAAGAGATCGGTTACTACCGCACCCTTCTGCCCCTTTTCATAACGGGGAAGCTCGAAGAGGATAAGCTCTTCTTCTGGCAGTCTAGAAGCGACCACCTGCTTGATGTTCGCCCGGGGATGCGGGTTGTATCTCTTGACAGGCTGAACCAGACCCTCCAGATGGGGAACGGGGAGAAGATCACGTATGACCGCCTGGTTCTGGCTCCCGGTGGGTACCCCCTTATGCCTCGAGTGTGTACCGGGATTCCGTACAAGGGAATATTTCCCGTTCGCGATCTCACAACCGCTAGAACCGTAAGGAAGTGGATCCATCGACACAAAAAGATCGTCGTTCTCGGGGGTGGATTCATTGGCTTGAAAACAGCGGTTTCACTCGCGGTCGCGGGGTTTACGGTAGTCCTGGTTGAGAAGGAAGACCATCTCTTGCCACAGGCATTGAGCGCAGAGGCAGCGAGGCCCGTTGAGGAGCACCTCCAGCGGATCGGGATGCAGATCGTACTCGGGTGTATTCTAGAGGATATCAAGGCAGAGCGGGGAGTATTGAAATCGGTACAAGTAGGGAAGAAGTGGTTGCGTTGCAACACGCTGTTGGTGGCAATCGGGTCAACTCCTCATGTTGGCTTCCTGGAGAACTCCGATGTGCTGGACAATGGGGAACTCGTAGTACCCCCCACCCTGCAAACACGGGATGAAAGGATCTACGCCGCAGGGGATGCGGTCAAGATTTCTACTCCCGATGGAAGACAATTCACCCCCTGGATATGGCCCCAGGCGGTCGCCCAGGGAAAGCTGGCAGGGGCCAATCTCTACAGATCCGTACCGCTTTCCCTTAAAATGCTGACTCGTCCCAACTCCATGAATCTTCATGGGCTCTCGGTGGTGATTCTGGGAGCTCCGGTGCCGGAGGCCCAGGTGACCCGTTATTCCTCGCCACAAACAGGCATTCACCGTGAGCTTTTCGTCCAGGATGGTCGCATCGTCGGAGGGGCATTAGTAGGTGAGGTTTCGGGGGCCGGTCCTCTGCACGCGGCAATGATCGCGGAAAGAAAGGTCGGCGAGGGGATACACGATCTCATCCAACCTCGCAGCAGGGTCCTCTCCCAGTTAGTGGAAACCTATTTCAGCCAACAAGGGCGGGTTGGGTTTTTATTTCACCAGGAGATTCCGGCATGATTATCAATGGGGAAATTTGCGTGGGTTGTGGACGCTGCCATCCGTACTGCCCGACGCATGCGATTTACTTTGAGGACCTAAAAAGCGTTGTGGATCAGGACATCTGCTATGAATGTGGCTGCTGCTTGCGCATTGAGGTCTGTCCTGTGGATGCAATTGAGGAAAACCCCCATGTCTATGAATATCCACGGGCACTCCGGAAGTATTTCAGCGATCCCAACGCCACCCACGCACAAACGGGGATTGAAGGCCGTGGAACCGAGGAGTCCAAAACCAACGACGCCACAAATCGGTGTGGGCCTGGAGAAGTGGGAATTCTCATCGAGGTGGGACGGCCCACCGTTGGAATGGACCTGAAGGACATCCAAAAGATCACGCGGGCCCTAGCCAAAGCAGGCATCCATGAGATAGAGCCCCACAACCCGTTCAATTCCATGATTCAGAATACCTCGACGGGGGATCTGAAACCGGAGTTGATGGGCGAACGGGTACTCAGTGCCATTATCGAATTACAGGTGAAGCAAGATCGGCTGCGCCATGTCCTACGGACGGTAAGAAAAGTGGCCCGAAAAATTGACAGCGTTTTTTGTCTGGATGTTATTACTCAGCTGGAACCGGGGCTTAAGGTGCCTCAGGAGGTTCTAGACATCATCGAATCCGAAGGATTCTCGTGGAGACCAAACGCTAAAATCAACATGGGCCTTGGACGGGCCTGAGAATAGGAGCGTGCTATGACACACAGCCTTCATAGAGAAGGAACCCTGTCCTCACTGAAGCGAGACTTCTGCCTTTTTATCTACCCGGCCCGGGGATTTAACTATGAGGGGAGCGGTCCCAAGGTAAGACGTTTGATGGAGTTGCTCTATCCGACGGATCCATCCAATATGATTGTCTCTTCTCTCCGTCGAAACCTCTATAGCGGCGTCCATCCAGATGAAGTTTTGGGCAGTATCAAGGACGGCGCCAGAGTTTACTCCACCTTCAATAGCCGAGAAAAGGTAAAGGAAGTTCTGATCCGTCTCAAGGAGGCTGACGAGGGGATTTCCATTATGGTGAGCGGCCTTGTCGACAGGGTCCGGGAGATCGCTTCGGAGATCGGGTTGAACCCTCACACCATCAACCTTTCTTTAGGAATCCATGGACGAACGGATCGCTTGCCTCCCGCTGATATCCGGCAGTTCACCACCATGTGCGGACACGGAATGGTATCTCCGAACCTCGTCCGGGATGTCATTAGGAAGGTGAAGACGGGGAAACTCAGTTGCTGGGAGGGAAGTGTGACCTTGGCAGCACCCTGCACATGCGGCATCTACAATCCGCATCGTTCTGCGGAATTGCTGAAGGAACTGACCCCACTTTACACGGTAACCCGATGGTGATTGCTGACCGCACGAGCTTTTGATTCGATTATCAGTCAAACGAAAATACCTTTGCAGAGCCTTTGAAAAAGCCTCGAGGAAAGATCATGTCAAATCTATCCATGAGGGGTACCCCTCTGGGTTTTGGGGCTTTACATTACGGGGGGAGTTCTCAATCTCCATCCGGGTCGAGTGACCGGCCTAACCCACATCTTGGGAAGTGCAACGGGTAACAATCCGTCATAAGATTCTCAGTTCCGTTCGTCCTCAATCAACCTTGCCTGCCTTCATGGATTGAGCCCTGGCTTGCTATCCTAATTATTGCCAAGGGTTAGGAATAAAGGTAAAAGAGGTTCTTGTGAGTCAAAAGAGCAGCTTTTGTGAAATTCAACAATTTCGTCAAACATGGATTTGGGTCCTCGTGCTTCCGATATCGCTGTTTATCATCATTCTTTTCGGCTATGGAATGATTAAACAACTCGTCCTCGGCCAACCTTGGGGAAACAAACCTCTGTCGGATACCGCCTTGGCCATCATCGGGCCCCTGTGGATTCTCTTCGGTATTGGCCTCGCGCTATTCTTCTATTCAACACGTTTGATAACCGAAGTGCGAGACGATGCATTATACATTCGGTTTTTCCCGTTGACCCAGCAAAGAATACCCTTTGAGGATATCAGCCGCTGTGAAGTGCGAACCTACAACCCAATCAGGGAATTCGGAGGCTGGGGCATTCGATATGGCAGAGGGGCAAAAGCATATAATGTGAGCGGCAATCGGGGCGTGGAGTTGCAGCTTTCAAACGGAAAACGCTTGCTGATCGGCTCGCAGCGCCCGCCGGAGCTTGCTCAGGCAATTGAGGCCAGGATGGAGGGGCTTACGATGACCCCTCACACAGAGTCGGGGGAG
>Ga0209636_10007409_pt1 | contig 11199 bp, 6 predicted proteins | sample DeeMarSWOR152_54_FD_187464 | JGI IMG/M metagenome (GOLD analysis project Ga0209636, IMG submission 187464) | Marine sediment microbial communities from White Oak River estuary, North Carolina - WOR-1-52-54 (SPAdes) (version 2) | ecosystem: Environmental > Aquatic > Marine > Intertidal zone >... | reverse complement strand
TGGCAAATGTCGGACCTTGAAAGATGGACAACAGCGTCTGCATGGCCACATAGATCCCAGGAAATTCTTTTGTAACTGGAGCAAAGGCAATGGCCCAAAGCACAAACACCAAGGTGAGAATTCTCCCCACTCTGAGATAATGCCTGTCCGAAGCATCTTTTTTGAAGAACCGCTGATAAATATCCCTTGTCCAGAGGGTTGCTGCGGAGTTAAGGGTAGAGTCCACACTGGATATGAGGGCAGCCATAAAAGCAGCAAACACCAATCCGGCAAGACCCGCAGGCAGGAGGTTCTTGATCAGCCAGGGAAAGGCCTTATCCATATCAGCCCCAACCAATCCTGGATTGAGTGCAAGGGCTAAAAGACCTGGCAGGACGACCAAGATCGGAATCAACATCTTGGGGAAAGAAGCAAACAGCATGCCTGCTTTGGCGTCCCATTCGCTGCGTGCACCTAAGGTTCTCTGGATAATAGCCTGGTGACAGCACCACCAGGCAGGGGAGAGTACAAGTGCCAGGCCAAAGATCATCCCCAGCCAGGGGTAAGTGGGATTGTCCAGCGGCAGGAAGAGCTTGAAGTGATCTGGATGTGTGGATGTGATTGAATTTACAAGACCTGACCATCCTCCTACCGTCCAAAGGCCGAGAACCGTGAGGGCAACACCGCCGATGAACATCACCAGGAGCTGGACCACATCGGTCATAGCAACTGCAGCCAAACCTCCGGTGATGGTGTAGATACCCACGATCAGTGCTGTAATCAGGAGGCTGACTTCCACAGGAATCCCCAGGTATTCATTGAGCATCAGACCGCTTGCCCAGAAGAACACCCCCAGCACACAGGCCAGAAAAGCTCCCCAGAGTATGGCCTCTATGACGCGCACAGCAAGATTGTATCTCTTGCCCAGGAATTCAGGAACAGTGTAGACACCTGCTTTCCAGTAATAAGGCACAAAAAGGAGGGCTGAGAGCACCATGGCCGGGATAGCGCCGATCCACTCGTAATTGGCTTGTGCAATACCAAAGCGATAGGCTCCGCCAGCCGCTCCCATGTAATCGTATGCACCGATGTTGGTCCCGATGATCGACATGCTGATGACCCACCATGGAAGCATCTTGCCTGCGAGGAAATAATCCTCCTCGGTCTTGACATATTTTCGAAAATACACTCCAAAAACTGGGATGGCGATGAGATAGGCTATGACTATAATCAGATCGATTCCTCTGATGTCCATGAGCAGCTCCTGCTATTTCATCCTGTTAAGCTTGTTCTATTGCTTTTCTGACACGTTCTGGGTTCATCGGGAGCTCAAACATCCGGATGCCTATGGCGTCATAGACCGCATTGGCCACCACAGAACCCATGTTTGTGATGGCTGGCTCTCCGCAGCCTTGAGGAGGCAAATCCGGATTTTGGACCAGGACAGCTTCGATCTTCGGAACCCAGGAAAATCGAGGAAGCTCATAGGTGTCAAAATTGGTGTCAAGGACTTGTCCGCCTTTGAAATGGATTTCCTCAGACAGGGTGTATCCCAGTCCCATGGTTACACAGCTATCGATTTGAATCCTCGCTCCTTCTGGATTGATCACCTCTCCCATGTCCTGTGCACAGACCACTCGCGTCACCTGGATTTTTCCTGTCCGTTTATCCACTTCGACTTCAGCCATGGTGGCCACATAGGTATTCAGATAGTCCACGCAAGAGATCCCGAATCCCCGGCCACTGGGTGCTTTCTCGAATTTCCGGTTGAACTTCTCCGCTGCAGCCTCGAGCAGCCGCTTCATCCTCGGATTCCCTTCTAAATGCCTCAGCCTGAACTCTAAAGGATTGATTCCAGCTTTTGCAGCCATTATATCGATGTGGGATTCCCGTGCGTATGTGTTGGTATTGCTGCCTGGCCCTCTCCAGGCTCCGACACTGAAAGGATGGGCATCAGAGGCTCCTCTCCCCCAACCTCCTCGTATGAAAACGCGGTGGTGAGGGATATCATAGAACACTTGAGAGGTCCTTTCTCCTGCATGGTAAATCATATAATCCCAGAAAACGATCTTTCCCTGCTTATCGAGGCCCGACTTAATCTTGATCACAGCAGCAGGCTGGAATGTGTCATAGAAGAATTCTTCTTTACGGGTCCATGCAACCTGAACAGGTCGACCAGCCAATTTTGCCAGTTTCGCTGCCTCGACTGCCTGCTGATTCTGATTCTTCCCGCCGAATCCACCGCCGACAAAGGGTGTGATCACACGGACATTTTCAGCAGGAATGCCGAGCGCCTGAGCAACTGTATCTTTATCTCCGAATGGTCTCTGAGTCGAGACCCAGAGAGTCGCTTTATCTCCTTCCACTTTGGCCAAAGCTGTGTGCGGCTCAAGAGGGGCATGAGCCACATATTTGTTCAGATAGGTTGCTTCGAAAGTATCTGAGGCTAGGCTTCTTCCTTTATCTAAATCTCCTTTCTGGTCCACAAGATTCCCTTCCGGAGCAGCATTCACCAGATGTTCAAAGATGTTCTGGTTATCGAGTTTCTCATCAGGCACATCGAATTGAGCTGTGATTTTTCCCAATGCCTTCTCTGCTCCATCAGGTGTTGGGTGAAGTGCAGCAATCAGATCGCTATCCTGGACCACCTTCACATCCTTCATGGCTTGGGCCGCAGAGACATCCACACCCTTGAGTCTTGCCCTATGGGCAGGCGGTCTCAAAATCTTTGCATAAAGCATGTCGGGCAGCCGGATATCGCCGGCAAACTCTGCCCTGCCCGTAACTTTCTCTCTTGCATCCATCCTCTCATAAGGCTCCCCACAGATTTCATAATCAGACATAGGCTTTAAAGGTGGCTTCCCCTCAAGGTTTTTTTCTATCTTTTTTCCTTTAGTGAGCGAGGCATAGGAAACTTTGTTATCGGGATTATTTTTATCTAATACAAATCCATCATGTGCTTCCAGTCGATCCTGGGGAAGGCGGAGGTGCTCTGATGCAAGCTGGATAAGCACTTCCCTGGCTTCTGCGGCAGCCTGGCGAAGGACTGGGCCGAAATATTTGGTGCTTCTTGAGCCAAAAGTCCCCATATCCCAGGGACAGAGGTCCGTATCTCCCATCACCATTTTGACAGAGCCCAAAGGAACCTCCAGCTCTTCAGCCAACATCTGGGCAAGGGAAGTATAAATCCCTTGTCCCATCTCGATCTTTCCTGTAAAGCAGCTCACCCGGCCATCCTCAGCTATATGAAGGTATGCATTGAAATCCAAAGGCTCTTCTCGACCGAATTGACGTCCTCTTTCTTGGAGTGCAAGGATGCTTTCCGGAGACATGCAGATTAAAATTCCACCCCCAAGAAGTTTCAGAAACTCTCTCCGGCTGACCACTGCATGCGGCTCTTTTCTTTCTTTTACCTGACACGGCACACTTTGATTTTCTATCTGGTTGATCGTACTGTTTTCGTTGCTCATCTCGTTTCCTCACTTTTCAGCTCAGCAGTGGTCTGGATGGCGTCGATGATCCGCGTGTGTGCTCCGCAGCGGCACAGATGATCTTCCAGTGTTTCCATGATTTCTTTTCTGGTCGGTTGAGGATTTTTCAGGAACAGGCTGTAAGCAGTGAGGATCATGCCAGAAGTACAGAATCCGCACTGGAGCGCATCATGGGCCATAAATGCTCTTTGAAGCAAATGAAGCTCGCCGTTTTTTGCCAGGCCCTCTATGGTTAGGACTTCCTTTCCACCGACGTCTTTCATCGGAAATTGACACGATCTCACAGGTTCATTATTGACCAACACTGTACAAGCCCCACAGAATCCTTCGCCACATCCATACTTCGCTCCTGTCAGTCCCAACTCAGTCCGCAGCACCCACAAGAGCATGCGGTCCTCTTCCACCGTCATTTGTGTGGATTCTCCGTTAAGCTTGAAAAAAATTGTCTTTTCCATTTGAATCCCCTTTATAATCCTGGATGATAAGAGTTTTCCTTAACCGATATAACGAACAAAACGATATAAGAATAATCAGAAGCATCACAAGTGTCAAATTCTATCTTTTTGTATGCGGACTGCTATTGACGTTCGCTCAAAAGAAGCCAGATCACGGGGAGAGGAGAACTCTATGAAGGAAAACAGCATTCCGATAAATGGAACACTTTATTTTCTCATCCCAGGCTCTTTTTGTATTCGATGAAACCATATTGTAGATTTGTTCCCCAGGGATAACGCCTTTCCTCCTGAAATCCACATGCGATATACATCGCCCGGGCAGGAGCAAAGAAAGGATGATCGAGCGTGACCACCTTCGCATTTGCAATTCCCACGGTGCGGAAACGCCTAAGAATCTCTGAAATCTGCTGTTTTCCAAAACCACGCCCCTGGAATTCAGGCAGAATGCAGTTGTGCCCGATGATGCCCACATCAGGCATCTGGCGCGGATCGAAGGAGCCAAACCCTACAAGTCTTTTACCCCACCAACTCAAGAATGTGGAATCGCCAACGGTCTCTGGATTCTCGTAGATATCCTTATCAAACTGCTTCCATTCCAGGATTTCAGGATTCCAAAGTTCTGGATCAGAAGAGACCAACCTGGCATAACAGCATCTCAAGATCGAAGCAATGGTTCCAGGCTCTAAGACTTGTGGAGGTGAAAATTTCAAACGGACCATTACTTTCCTGTTGCGGCATCTTTCATTTTCTGGATGTGATCAGCTATCAGCTTGATCAATTCCTGTCCCCTGGGACCCCAGCAATGGGGCTCTCCATCGCCGTATTCCACACTCCCTGCATAATAGGGATCTTTGGTGCTCTCCAGAAATTTTTCCATGTGGCGAACAGCATTATTCAAATAATAGGAATCCATATCTCCGACATAGATATGGATCTTACCTTGAAGTTGAGGACCGATCTGCGGCCAATTCCTTTCCAAGTAATAACGCAGGTCAAAGTGCCCCTTCCAGTATCCAGCCACTTCAGGATCGATCTCGCCCGTGAGTTTATCCCAGAGCTGTCTTGGGTAACCGTCTTCCCCCACTGGTCCGTAACAGGCCATGTAAATCTCCCATTGGCCTCCAGAGCGGCACCTATCGCCGACTGCTAACTCGTAATGGTTCTCGTCTTTCATCATTTCCATAACCTGTCCGTCAGACAGCCTCAAATCAGGACGTTCTACGCGCAGCCAATCATAATCTGTGTAATAGGCATTCTTGTCTCGATAAATATTCACGAGCTGGTTAGCACTGAAATCCACAGGATCCGGACACAAAGAAAAAGTTCCCCCGAAAAAGTCAGGATGAAAAATCTGGAGGGCCAATGAGATCCAGCCTCCTGTCGATCCCCCAGAGAGTACCCGGGCATAGGGTTGGCGGATGACGCGGAAATTCTCTTCGATATACGGAATCAACTCCTGCATGACAGCATCGCCATAGGGACCTAGATTGGGAGAGTTCATGCAGTGAGAATCATCATAATAAGGACAGGGGTGCTGGAAAGTCACGGCCAGCATTCGAGGACACTCATCCGATGTCCAATACTTGTAAAAATCATATCCCCTCTGCCCCCAGCGCTCGTCTTTTTTGGCCGGTTCTTCTCTAAATCCGTATGGTGCTCTGAGAGAGAAATGACCTTGGACATAATTGACAGGATAGTATTGATCGGGATTCTCATCATAGCCTTTGGGCAGTAGAAGAGTTGCACCGATGAACATGGGCTGACCCCAAAAATCCGAGAGTAGCTTGCTCTGAAATTTGATTCTCTTGACCCATTTTGTGTCGGGCGGCACTTCTATAGGTGGGATGATATGATTGCAGACGAGCTCGATCGTCTGATTCTGAGTAGGATCAATGCTGACCTTTTTGACGTCGCTGTACAAGTTGCCTGGCGAGCGCAGCCAGTTCTGCCCTTCCCACTGGTCCTTATGAAGCCATACAGTGTATCCATCAGCTCGTTTAAATTCTGTATAGACATTTATGAAACCCTGAACGTAATATTCTCCGGGCGGAATATCGCGTATACTGCGTAAAGGGAATCCGAACGCTTTCTCACCGACAGCAGCCGCCTCTCCAGGGAATAAGCCTGATACATTCTGGCCCCAGAACGGAATGCCTCTGGCGCGGCGCACTTGAAAGCGCGGTTCACGCTGGCCGTCTCGCGTCAGCATCACATACACCCGGCCAGTCAGAGGCTCTGGATGGACTTTATCACTGAACTGAATGCTAAATTTGAGCCCTAATGTTTTGTCAACTGAAACGTTTCCCCAGAGGCTGATTATAAGGCCAATCAATATGGAAAAAATAACAAAGCTGAGGATCTTTTTCATCTTGACTCCTTCTCGATTAAAGGCATTATTTTCACTCCACACACCAAAAAAAGCAAATAAATTCGGGAAATCAATCAGGGAACAGCACAATTTGGGACCCCCCAATTTGGGCCGCACCAATTTGGGGACAGTAACCGCGATTACTTAATTATTTCACCTGCAATAAAATCAAAGACAGTATATCCATTTGCCTCTTTCACTTCATGATAGTTATAATTTCATCCTGGTTAGAAAATTCCAGGTAAGTTTGGAGATCGCGTGTACTATCCCCGAATTGATCGTCCCTGAATTGATCTGAATTAATCTAATACAAGACTTCTGCTTCGCCTTTTTCAGCGATGAGCTTTTTGAAGTGATCTACGATCTTGTCGCGGCGGGACATCAGAGCATCTATCTCCCACTTTGTCAGATGATCGCCCACAGCCTGCTTCACATCTAGCCTTGTAAGCTGCTGCAGTTTGGAAAACAAATTCCGATCACACTTGAAAATTTCATCTTTGTCCTGGAGCTTTTTCACGGTCCGGAAAGCCCGGGTGAAATCGATCATCCACAATTTCCAATCCTCAGTGATCAACACATTGCTCAAGTTGCGGTCCGTATCATAGACAAGTTGAGAAAAAACGCGAACCTTGTGCATCTGGATGTTCCAGGCATGGGTATCAGGCGGCATCCGGCCCTTGTCCAAGCGCTCAGCTGCATCCAATTCTGCGTCGATCCACCAACTGAGTGAACCCTTTTTCCCCCGCCATTCACGTTCTACAGTTACAGGGAGCATATCTTCGATCCCCAAAAGTTCTGCAAGCTGATAAGCTGCGATATTGAAATGAAACGAATCAACGAAGTTCACCTCTCCCCCACCGGTCTTGAAACGGGCTTCCGTGGTACGAATATCGACGTCCTGGAAGGCGGCGCGATGAGTCTGGACACCGTCTGAGAGTGTCAATCTCTGAGATTGGGTCACTCCCTTTCCGATCTCCTCACTCTCGATGATATCAGCAGTGAGGAGAAACTGACGCATTTCCTCTTTGGTAGGCTTTTGTGATTGCTGTATCTCAGCAGGCCATACTGCCAAAAAAACTGTCAAAACAGCCATCATAGCATACATTCTTTTTATTACACACATTGTCACTTCCCTTCGCATTTTTATTTTACCATAATCTTTCTTACAGAAGCACGAGGACTTATCAAAGCTCCTGGATCAGCGTCCTTCATGAGTCAGAGTCAATCCTTAACTTACCGGGACTTTCAAAAAAAAGAAGCTGTACGATCTCGCTTTGCCGGAATAATGATAACTTCTTCTGGAAAAAATTGTATGAATGAGTCAATATGAACATTTTTAAACGATGTATCGTATTCTATTATGTTATTTTCGCTTCCCTACAATATTGAACGGATGAAAAAATGCTGAAAAACTACATTAAAATTGCATTCCGGAATATCGTTCGGCACAAGGGATACACATTTATCAATATCCTCGGTCTTGCCATAGGAATCATCTGCTGTCTTCTCATCTTGGTCTATGTCCAGGATGAATTAAGCTATGACAAATACCACCAAAAGGCTGATCAGATCTACAGGATCATCAATGCTGGAGTCATCCGCGGCAATCAGATCGAGATGCCTTTAGTTTCCGGCCCTTGGGGACCCGCAATGGTGGAAGAATTTCCTGAAGTTCTCAAGGCCGTGCGAATAAAACCTCCTGATTCGAGGTGGGTTATCGAGCACGGAGAAAAAAAATTTCCCGAAAAGGGATTGTATTTTGTAGACCCGACATTTTTCGAGATTTTTGATGTCGAAATGGTTGTGGGTGATTCTGCAACCGCGCTGGATGCGCCGTATTCTCTAGTGATATCCGAAGAAATGGCTGAAAAATATTTTGGTGAAGAAGACCCGATTGGCAAGATTATAATCGGCGATAACTGGATAAATCTCAATATCACTGGCGTCATGAAAAAACATCCGCCTTCAACCCATATGGACTATGATTTTCTGGTCAATTTTGAAACTCTCAACAGAGCCATGGAGCCTGTCAATAAGCAACTTTTATACGGTGACCTCTCCAGGAATTGGCAGAATTTCAGAATCTATACATATCTTTTTCTTGATGAAAACGCAGATCCTGAAGCCGTTGAAGCCAAAATGCGCACGCTCCTCGAAGAACGTCTTGGCAGAGTGCTCAAGACCGCTGGAGTGGAACTCAATCCTTATCTCCAGAAATTGACAGACATTCATCTCAAGTCAAATCTTGAAGGAGAGATAGGACCGACCGGTGATGAAAGCTACATATATATTTTTTCTGCTGTGGCCATTTTCATAATCTTGATTGCGTGTATCAATTTCATGAACCTTTCTACTGCGCGTTCGGAAAACCGGGCTAAAGAAGTCGGGATACGAAAAGTTGTCGGCGCTGATAAATCCCAGTTGATTAAACAGTTTCTGGGTGAGTCTATGGCATTTGCTTTTTTCGCTTCTGTTATTGCGGGAATCTCAGTTCTCTTTTTACTGATTCCTTTTAATGCCATTGCAGAAAAAAATATATCCGCTTCGAGCTTGATAAGTGTGCAAGCGATTTTACTATTGATCGGTATAGTCATCGGAGTTGGCACCCTCTCCGGAAGCTATCCAGCATTTCTCTTATCCGCATTCAAACCCGCTGAAGTCTTGAGCGGCAAGAAACATAAAGGTGCCTCAGGCGGTTTAATCAGGAAAATTCTTGTGGTGGTGCAGTTCTCCATTTCTGTGTTTCTCATCATAGGCCTTAGCGTTATTTACGGCCAAATGGAATACATGAACAACAGGCCTCTAGGTTATGATACGGAAAACATCATTGCCATTCCGCTTTCCGATCCTGCTCCGAGATCTACATATGAATCCTATAAAACCGCACTTTTATCAAACAGCAATGTCATGAGTGTCTCCGCCGCATCCACCCTGCCTGGAGGATTGTTCGGAATAGGCCTGCTACGGCAAGTGGGGCGTCCAACGAATGAAAATTTGACTGTCCAGGTAATAAACGTTGATTATGATTTTATCGAGACCTTCGGAATAAAGCTTCATGAGGGCAGGGATTTTTCAAGAGAATTCACCAGTGACATGAACAGGGCTCTGCTTTTGAATGAAGAGGCAGTGAGGCAGTTCGGGTTTGACTCAGGCCTTGATAAAAGACTTTCCCCAGGGGGACCAGTTGCTCTTCCAGTGGTCGGCATACTCAAAGATTATTACTTTAAATCTCTCCATCAAAAGATCGAACCTTTTGTGATGGTGTTGGCATCGGAACAGGCTTTCAATTGGGTGTTCATTAAAACAACCAGTGAGAATCTGTCAAGGATTGTACAGTTTGCGGAACAGGAGTGGCGCAGAATAAATCCAGGGCATCCTTTCGAATACACATTCGTGGACAGCAATATTTCCATGATGTATCAATCTGAGATGAAATTGAGCCGGCTGTACAGCATTTTTACAGCAATAGCGATATACATCGCATGCCTCGGCCTTTTCGGACTGGCATCTTTTACTGTGGTGCAGAGGACAAAGGAGATCGGTATAAGAAAAGTTCTGGGCGCATCAGTTGGCGGCATAGTAGTCATTTTATCCAAAGAATATGTCAAATGGGTTGTTCTCGCTAATGTTTTTGCCTGGCCTATCGCTTACTACTCTATGCGCAAATGGCTGGAGGGATTTGCCTACCACACCAGTCTGAATGTATTGGCTTTTTTTGCCTCGGGTGCACTCGCACTGATTATTGCGCTTCTAACGGTGAGTTTTCAAACCGTTAAGGCAGCAGCAGCCAATCCTGTCGATTCCCTGCGGTATGAATGAAAGTGGAGGTTTCGCCGAGAAATTTTTGAATGATCAAATTCCTATCAAGTCAGGTTATCAAGCAGCTAAATGGATCCAAAAAGTAACCCAGAATTGCTGATATAAAATGTTAGATTATCGCGCACCCTTTGAGTCCTCATAGTCTCACTGGAATGTGCACATTGTTGGTTCTATCGAAAATATTGGGAGTGAATGACTGCTCGTTTCAGAGCCTGAACTATGATATAATATTTTTTTTATATATTTCTATAAGATAGATCGGAGAAATACGCTTAGCTAAAAAAAGGGGGCTTACACAGAATATCCGATGCTATCTCTTTTTGAGATATTTCGAAAAAAGGGGATAAAATAATGAAAAAAAGAGTCTTATTATGGGTGTTTATTTTTTTGATTCCGCTCTATTCCCAGGCCTCGGACTCTGGCCGCATCCAGGGTCAAGTGAGGAAAGCTGGAAATCCCATTGACGGAGTCGATGTTGTCCTGGAGGAGCTTTCGCTTTCGACAATAACCGATAAAAACGGGATCTATTTTTTCAACCGCATCCCTCCTGGAAAATACACTCTCACCTTCACTCGGGGAGAAAACTCCCTCACTAAAGAAGGCATTGGGGTCACAGCCAACGCCACAACAGTATGCGATGTGGACGTTGAATGGGAGGTCCTGCTTTCCCACGCTGTTACGGTCTACGCAGCATCTCGCCGAACAGAGCGTGTCGTCGATGCGCCCGCATCAGTAAGCGTGGTAGAAGAGACAGAGATAGAACGAGAATCTGCTCACGGACAGCTGCCTAAAATATTCGAGACAACAACCGGCGTTGATTCAACACAGAGCGGGCTTTATGATTTCAACGTCAACGCACGTGGATTTAACAGCACTTTCAACCGTCGTGTGCTCACTTTGATAGACGGTGCCGAGTTTAGCGGTGTCGCTATTGATTACCCGCAATGGGTAGGGCTCTCAGCTTCCATTAATGACCTGGCCTCTGTAGAAATTATTCGAGGGCCTGGAGCTGCTCTTTATGGGGCAAATGCATACAACGGTGTGATTAATATGGCGACTAAAGATCCTCGATACAGTCAAGGGGGTA
>Ga0209636_10007408_pt1 | contig 11200 bp, 13 predicted proteins | sample DeeMarSWOR152_54_FD_187464 | JGI IMG/M metagenome (GOLD analysis project Ga0209636, IMG submission 187464) | Marine sediment microbial communities from White Oak River estuary, North Carolina - WOR-1-52-54 (SPAdes) (version 2) | ecosystem: Environmental > Aquatic > Marine > Intertidal zone >... | reverse complement strand
CCTTATCTCAGTGCCCATCTCCGGGCTCCCGCTCTTACGGCCCGTACCGGTCAAAGGTTTGGTGAGCCGTTACCTCACCAACAGCCTGATCAGCCGCGGCCCCTTCCTTGGGCGACGCCTAGAAGCGTGGTCTAGACGCCCTTTCGGCGAGAATCCATTCCAGGAGTTCTCACTCATCAAGGATTAGCCCCAGTTTCCCGGGGTTGTCCCTGTCCCAAGGGCAGGTTAGCCACGTGTTACTGAGCTGTGTGCCGCGTCTCCATCATAGCTTGAAGACGCTCGACTAGCATGTCTTAGTCCCATCCCGATAGCAGTGGGGTCCGGCAGGATCAACCGGAGTTAAAGCTCCTAGCTGACCGAGAGCCAGACGCTTAATGTTGTACAGCCGGCAAAGCCGACTGGATTTGGAGGGAAATAACCACTTTTTGCCAAAGCCCAATTCAGACCTAAACCATGTGAGCTTTAGGTCTACATGTTTGTCCCCGCAACTGGAGGTCAACCGTCCTCATTCTGTAGGGCTTTTACGCCTTTATAGTCGGGGTTGAGCCGCCGCCGTTTAATTGCGGGGCTAGCTTTCATTCGCCAAAATGAATCTGAAGGCGTCTCAGCTAATATAAGTATTTCTTTTCACTCTAATATACGTTATTATTCAAGATTTCTGTTACCGTGTATTTTTGTCATTTGTGTTTCCTGAAGAATAGTAGGTTCATGCTGGAGAAAACCATGCTTTCCCAAGATACCCACGAACCAGTTCAGAGTGTCACCTAATCTAATAGGCAGTTTTTGACCTCTTTTCAGCCCAATACTGACTACCCCCTTATATTTTTTAACGTTCGCCGATATTTGGTAGGAAGGAGATGGACTTTCAGAATCCAGAGCCAAAATTCATAAGGTTTCTAGAGAGCGACCTAAAGGAAAGAAGGAAACCTGTAAAATCAGCCAATCATAGTTTTGATAAAGGTTACATAGGTTCTTTGACTAGAGACAATGAGGTTTGGGAGTTCTACAGTCCATTAGTAACTGACGAAGTTAGAATAGAGATTGGCACACCTGAAAGCAAGGAAGAAGAAGAACCTATAGATCAGCAATGGCAAGATAGACAGGATTCCAAGGAATAAACATCGGTTTAAGGATTTACATTTCTTGTTGTTCCTGATTTCTTTCGATAACCCTTACCAACGCTATATGCCTTGGCAAAGGATTCACCGATTTTCCAATACTTGAGGTCGGGGGAAAGGATAATCGGATTTATCTTGTCCATATCAGGAATTCTGTGTCGACTATCAATATCGGCTAGGTATTGTTCGTTGACATATGTTTCAATTACTTCTCCCACGAAGACTTCGCATGGATGAACATCGAAATTTTTGACAAGTTTGCATTCTAGGTTAACTGGACATTCCATAATCATAGGTGCTGTGCCGAGTTTCCCATAGAAACTTTCAAAGACTTCTGATTTGTCAACTTTCCATCCTGAAACAAGACCGCAGTAATCGGTTGCTTCTACCAATTCTACTGAGGGGATATTCACGCTGAAGGATTGATTTTGCAGAACTTCCTTATTCGTGTAATTTCTTTTGGCTGATGAAACATAGATGACAACTGGGCTGATAGGCATTGAACCAAAATTGCCAAGGGTATTGTAGTTCGGCTTTCCATCAACATTCGCACCTAACAATATGACCGGAACAGGATAAATCAGCGGCTTAACTCCCATCTTCACTTTCTTCATCTTGCTTGCCTTCTCAGAATTAAATTGGAAATAGGAAAAAGAACGGGACGTTTAAGAATTTCTGTGTGGTTGTTGTCTCTTGTTGATTCAGCTTTTATGCCTTATGGAAGAAACTTCCAGTCCAGAGTATACCAGGTAAACAATGAAGATTGTGTAATGCTACCTGATTTGTTTTCTTCTATAAACTATAAGTGCTAGTAGTGTTGTTGTCATGAATAGTGGTAGAATAAGGAATGATGGAAACTCTGGAATTTCATCTTTGTGAACGTAGAGATTCCATGTATAGGGATCAAACTCGTTATGGTAGTTCTTGATTACAGCAACGCCTTCAACTAAAAGTGCTTTGTTGATATTCTTATAGTGTGTCGAACTGGATTTAACATAGACCACACATACTAGTCTGCCGTATTTATCGGTCTCGTAGACGTCATCTATATCCAAATGGACTGTTTTGCCGTATACAAGTGAGATTAGAAAGTTCTTGGCATCGTAATATCCAGGTTCACCATATTCTGGAGCATCTATATCAGCCAATCTAACTCTATCTCCAGAAGTCGTATCAAAAGTATCCCCATCAATAACCCAGTCAACAACAGTAGTGGCATCAATCTCTCCAGCAAGAACAAACGGAACAAAACATGGCATTAAAACAATCAGAAATAAAAAAGGAAAGACTTTTATCTTCATTTTTTACATCTCCCCGATATTATCGTAACTAATGCACTACCATCTACTAACTCTCTTCACTATTTTTATGACTTTTGGAAGAATCTACGATTGGAGTCTAAATGACCTCTAATCCCTAATATATTTTTCAATATTCAGATTTTCTGATTCTTATATGCTCTTTTGGTTTCTGCTATAAGAAGCGCGCGCTAGTGTCTGCCATAATAATTCGCAAGTACAATCAACAGCTCTCTCAGACTTCTTATAACTCTGTCTGGCTTAACGTCCACAGTCTCCTCCGTAGGTTTCCTCTTGATAAGTACGGCCTTCATTCCAACGTTTTTAGCTCCTTTAACATCTAAGCCAAGCATATCACCAACAAAAACAGCCTCTGAAGCATCCACACCCAAAGCCTTCAACGCCTTCTCAAAAATCTCAGGACTAGGCTTACGCTTATTTATCTCACCAGAAACCAAAACAGCATCAAAAAAACCTTTCAAACCAAACTTATCCAGTAACCTCCAAGCACACTCAGGGATGGCAAAATTCGAAACAAGCCCCAATCTATACTTTCCTCGCAGCACTCTCAAAACATCAATAGCCTCAGCATCTAAATGCACATAATGCATGAACTCGTCGGTAAAAGTCATAGTAGCTCCAACAACAGTCGGACTGGAAACATCAAAATCATATCCAAACCGATGTAGAACCAGCGAAACACGAACGTTAAAATGCGGTTCTTCCAAGCTCTTTTCAGTTTCAGCGTAAAGCTTACCCCTAACCTCAAAGTAAACACGCTTAAAATCTTCAAACGGAATGCTTATCCCTTTTCCAACTAAAAACTCATGAAGTTTCTTCAAGCAAGGCGTATAAAAAACCTCATCACTCTCAAGCAAAACCAAAGTGTTAAACAGATCAAAAAGCACAGCCTTAATTCGCATTAATCATGCCTCGAACCTATAGTCCACACCAAACATAAAAACGATTTTGCAAAAGCAATTGAAATTGCATTTAGCCCTTACCTTTACGCAGTTAACCAACCAAAGCTCCCCTACACGGCAATTAAAGGAAAGGATTTAACGCTTATCGGCATATTTTAGGTTTCCGCCAATTTCCGTGATCACCGGTAAAATACTTGATTGAACTTGTCAACCGAGCCAAAATGTTGGTTAACCGTAAAATCGGATAAAAGGGCGTGTAGAAAAGTAAAGACTTGTAGTTATGCTTATTGTAAGCGTATTTTAAAGCTAAGGCTTGATTTATAACGCCTATAAGAAAGCCATAAGGTACAAAAACCAGCAAATTAAGGATGAAGAGAATGCGGTCGGGTGCGAACCAGAAAATAAATGGAAAGGCACCCAGAGCAGCCAAATCAATAAAGGCGCCGCCGTATTCGAAAATATAGCAGTACCATAAAAGCAAAGTCAACCAAGCCTTTTTGAAAAGCAAATTCTTGTGAATGCTCAAAGTATTATGAAGCCAGCCAGTAAACCACCTCAAGCGTTGACTCCACAAAGCATTAAAGGAAAGAGGAGCAATCGTCAATCCTTTAGCAAAGCTAACGTAACCAACATCAGCACCGCTTTTATGCATCTCCATAGTAATTTCCAAATCCTCAGTAACTGAACGGATACTCCTCTCGTTTAAGATGTCACGCAAAACATCAGCATCATACAGGCCGACAGCCCCGGAAACAACCAAAACATTGTTTCCCAAAGACTGGGCGCACCTGGATATGCCTAAACCTTGACTATACTCAAGCTGTTGCAAAACCACATAAGGATTAAGCTCCGCGTTCCCGTCTGAGGGATGAACGTAACCAGTAACAGCCTTCTTTCCGTTCGAAAGCATGTAATCAACAAGCTTCAAAAGCGTGTCAGGCATCCACCATGAATCGGCATCAACAACTGCTATGATGCTCCCTAAAGCCCTGTTAACACCAGTCTTAACAGCTTCAACTTTGCTTAGATTCGTGGAATGCCTAACAACTTTCGCATGAACGTTCGGATACCTTCTGCGGTTGAGCTCTATTGTTGCCCAAGCAATCTCATAAGTAAAATCGCTGCTACCGTCATCAACAACAATGATTTCGCATAATCCATCATATTTCTCTGCGCATCTGAAGAGACTGTTTATGCAGCGGGAAACATTTTTCTCCTCGTTATAGGCTGAAACAACAAAAGAAACCATGGGAAAAAACCGCTTGCCACCTTCTTTCCACTTTTTCTTAGCCAAGGTAGCAGCAATAGCCCAAACACCAGCAACACCAATAGCCAAAAAAGTATACCAAGTGTAGAAAAAGCGAATAGTCCCGTACCACAGCCAACTTGCTGGCTGAGGCAAAACGTCATATCTGAAAATGTTGGTTATAAGCCACTGAACGAAAACAGGGAAATACGCCCAAGAAACATAAGCCAGAACAAAGGGTATGCAAAACGCCAAGTAAATAACCTTAGAAACTTTTCGCAACCTAAACTTCATGAGCAAACCTGTCCTCTAACCGTTGAATCTGGCAAGCCCTCCCCTTTCTCCCAAATAGAAGCAAGCCTTTTCAGAATAAAGCAAGTATTCCCACAAAGGAAATATTCCAAACAGAGAACCATAAATCCGAACACAAATGACAAATATGTATAGGTCTTTCAAAATGTATAAATATCCAGTCTAAAACACGGCTTTAAGAACCTTTGAGGAACCGCCACCATGGAAGACTTATCACGCTACTACACCTTACTAAGAGACCCAGCACGAAGAAAAATAATTGAGATTTTGGGGACTCAAGAAAAGATTGGTTTCAAAGAGCTTCGCGAAGCTCTAGGCTTGGGTGTTGGCACAGTCTATTACCATTTGGACATGCTTTCAGAGTTCCTCACGCAAGACAACCAACGCAAGTATAGGCTTAACGACCGTGGAAAAATGTTATACAGAACTCTAAAAGAAGGAAACATCCCGCCCACACTAGAAATAAGCGAAGCATTCAGCCACCGTCTAGCAAAATGGCTTTTTCTATCACCAGTTTTCGCAAAAACAGTCAAACCATTAAGATTTTTGCCAGTTTCAACAGCCATACTGCTCATAGGAGCCTTAGGCACAGCCTATGCACAACTAGATTCAGCCCTATTCTTCTATTTTCCATACTCAACCTACAGTTTCACAAGCATAATAACACTATACATTTTCAACTGGATAGGACTATTCCTCTTTGCTGAACTCTTCACTTACCTGCTTTACCGGCGGGTTGGAAACGACCTTCAACTCTTTACGTGTCTTGGCTTAGCATCATTCCCAATAGCAATTTTCCCATACATTCACCTCTTCATTTCAGATGTTATCTCACAATACATCTTGTTTATAATACAGATTTGGAGCCTACTGCTAGTCTCTGCAGCCTTATGTTTCGGAAAGGGTATAAGACTGGATAAAGCCATCGTTGTGAGCCTAACAGCCATGTACCTAAACATAGCCTTACTGTTTCTTCTCGGACGTTTCACTTAAAAGTTCGAGTTTTCTAGAACTCTAAGCAAGCGATATTCGGGTTTTTTCGAAACGATTTTCTTAATAATCCGTTTTACATAGTTATTTTCGGTGAAAAACGTGAAAAACACGAAAAAATCGATAATAACGATGTCTTTAGTGTTTCTCTTAATATCCATAGCTATGCCAATGTTTCTAATAAATAACGTAAGTGCTGTTGGCAACGAAGAGGTTTTGGATGTTAACTATGGGCTTACTGAAGATAAAAAATGGTGGAGGATTCAAACAGACCTTATAACAATATTGTTTCCTGCTGGCGGAAAGAAACCTATGTTCCTCTGGTGGTACTCCAACGACACCAACAATGTTTACGTGGTTAAATACAAAGGCATAATTGAATATTTAGCAATTGACTATCCATATTACTTGCGTAAGTATGAAGCGAATGCATTAACACTCCGTGAAAGACTAGAAGCAAAATACTGTGAATCCCCGTTGTATTCATCCTTGAAAAGGCAAGGGATTAAAGATTTGATTGGGAGTATGTACTTGCGGTGGATTTTAGATCTACATCCAGCTTACTTGCCCTTCAGCGCTTGCCAATGGAACTTAACGAGACCTATTAACGTCACTAGAAAAGACGGAGTTTCCTACATATCATTCAACTTCACGATGGTCAAATCACACTTTCCAATATTCAAGTTCGCTGAAAACAACATAATAATCCGCTGCAGATTCTACGCGACCGACGCTACAGAAAACGTTCATGACTTATACAATTATACGGTGCATGCTGGAGAACTGAAGATGGACTTAATAGTGAAAAACTGGGAGTGGAACATTGATAAGTTAACAGAATTCTTCAATGATTTACAGGAAGTTTTCAACATAACTGTTCCTAAGATGCGTGCTGGCTTAGCATTATGGGTTGACCTTGCATCCGTAGAAATTGTGGATATGCCTATTGCTGAGCAAGATGCTAACTCTACATCAGACCTCGTGGAGGCAAACTCCAAAACCTCGGATATAATTGTTGAAGGCCAGAGAGTTCGAGTACATGAAAACAAGACGGCGATGGGTGCTGATGAGACGCCTATACCTCTCCGAGACCGAATATGTGAACGTTGCAGGCTGCGCTTTGCCAGAAGAAGCCAAACATTAGCAGGGTTCTTTGACTTTGTAAATACAGCAGTGGTCATTAACGCCACAGGTGATGTTGCTCCGGTCAACGTTACAGCTGCCTACATTCCTGCTGGAAACCACATGCGCCTGTTCATAGGTTATCCATACTTTGGCGACTGCACTCTGGAACACGACCCGTCCATCGGCGTTGAAAGTGTTACGCCTTGGCTGCCGACTAACCTGCTATTACTCTTAATAGGTGCAACGATAATCATTGGTGTTGCAGTTGCTGTCGTGAAGATACGGAAGAAGACGGTAAACATTGTTAATGTGCAATAACTTCCCTTTTTTTATTGATATTTTATTGACATATTCCTATTTTGGAAATAAAAGTTTATATTGTATATTGCTACACAATATTTAGGCGCTGAGAAACATGGACATCAACTCGAAAACCGAAGAAATCCGTTGGCAAGTCATAAAGGCTATGCTAAATGAATTTCCAAATCTAAAAGAAAAGGTTAAAAGCTATCTGAAAGAAGAACAAAAATCAAATCAATAATCTATAATCTAGCTTCGTGTTTTTTGTTGTTTGGAAAAATATTTGCTTAATTTTTCTTCTACGAGTTTAGCCTCTTTTGAGCAAGTGTAGTGGTGGCATTTTAACGTTGTTTTTAGTGTTATTGTTTTCATTTTTTAGTAGGTCACCTATTTGACGGTAACGTTGCAGAAAATCTAGACCTTTCTCTGTTGCCTTGTAAATGTCTTTATTGTCTTGCTTATTTTTTTCCAGCAAGCTGGTTTCTAACATGAATCCCAAGTAATCTTTAAGCTGTGTGAAACTTAGGTTTGCCCTATACATAACTTGTGTCTTCAAGACCCCTTCTTTCGCTATTTCTAAAATTTCCGCAATTATGTATAACTTATCTCTCCTTTTCCGAGACGGGTTTGAACCCCATGAATTCATTTTCTATATTCCTCTTTTAGAATTTTTTTCTATAATGTAAATCGTTTGAAGTCTTTTAAGCGGTGTTTCGCATGCATGACTATTACAAGAATTGAAATATTCTAGAAGAATCCTCTATCTGCTCATAACCTGCGTAGAAAGACTTTTTCTATGAGACGAGATAGTTAGAGAAGGGAGATAAAATTGTTAATAGGCTTAATTGCAGACACACATGATAACCTGCCACTGGTGGACAAAGCCGTAAAAAAGCTAAATGAGAAAAACGTGGAACTTGTGCTCCATGCTGGAGACTACGTGGCACCTTTCGTGATTCCGAAATTTAAGGAATTAAAGGCAAAGCTGATCGGCGTCTTCGGCAATAATGACGGTGACCGTGAACTCCTAAAGAAAAGATTCAACGAATATGAAGGCTTGGAGATGCGTCGAAACTTCGCTGAAATACTTGTCGACGGCTTAAAAATAGCGTTGCTTCACGGAAATGAAGAAGAGCTTCTAAAAGCTCTGATCAACAGCGAAAGCTTCGACGTTGTCGTTCATGGACATACCCATAGAGCTGAAGTTTATCGAAGAGGCAAAACTTTGGTTGTGAATCCAGGTGAGGTGTGCGGATATTTAACTGGCAAATCAACCATTGCCTTGCTTGACACAGATACGCGGGAAGCGGAAATAGTTGAACTCTGAACTCTTAATTTGACGAAAACTATGGCTTTCTTTGCTTTTCTTTTGCTTTGAAGTTTGAGAGGGAAAGCTGTCTTTTTTCATTTTTGTCTTCACTTGTTTTAGGTTGTGTGGGAGCCTTGCCTGAAAGTATTTTTAGGCTTTCTTCTTGAAGTTCTCGCATAATTTGCTTCATTTCACCAATCTTCTTTTCTAAACCCATTAACGCAGCTCTAAACTCGTCAATGCGGCTTAAAACATATTTGATGAGGGGTTGAACCTCTTCTGAGGCTTGTATGCTTATTACGGGACCTTTTGTTTCGGAAGCCCTCTTTAAAGTGATTAGTGCGTTCATGAGTGGGGATGGGTTATCCCTAATGTCCCGCATTAAGAAAAGAATGTCTGAGCCGTCTGTTAAGGCTTTTCTTAGCTGTTCAAAAGCTAAACGCGAATTCGCAAGCGGGTCTGGAGAGTTTTGAAGCAGAATATCCTTGAAAGTTGTTAGGGTTTGGGTGAAGTTATTGCATAAAGCCCTTACCGTGTAAGCCTTTTCTGGTTTAAGAATCAACATTAGTTCTTCGCTTTTATTCGCTAAATCCTTTAGACCGTTAATGTAGTGTTCAGTTTTGTTCAGCAATTCTGAAGGTGTAAGCTTTTCGAAGATTACTCCGCTGGCGACGTCGCTTGCAAGTTTCTGCAAAATCTCCTCAAATCCGCTTATTGTTTGATTAAATTCTTCTTTAATCAAAACCTACACCGCTACTGTAAGTTAGTTGTCTATTTGCTTATTTGCATGTTCCCAAACTTCTATGAGGTTTTCCACAGCCTTAACCTTAGGCGAAGACTCGTTAAGCCTATACAAACGGATTCTGCCAAACACCTTATGCTTAACCATGCCTTCATCTTCAAAAACTTCAAGATGTTTATTCGTGGTTTTGTAGTTTACGCCGAGTCTGCGGGCAATTTCTGAAACATTAAGTTCACCCACCTGCATCAAAATTTTTAAAATCTTCATTCGAAGTCTCGAAGAGAAAACGTCCTCTATATTCATAACCTTCCCAACTTTTCCTTCCGTAGAAGAATGCTTAATTCTTTCTCTAATTCGTAAGCTGGGATTCTAGGTAAAGAGATAAGTGTTGATCTTCCACGTGAGCCAGTCGCTGAAACCTCGGTTTTCAATATGCCGATGGCTGAAAGCGTATGCAAATACTTCCATAGTTGCGTGTGGCTGTGCGGTTGAACATCAAATTCTTCGCAAACAACAGCGTAATCTTGTTCAGCCTCTGTCAAAGAAGCATAAGCCTTCTCACTTTCCTTAAAAAACCTAGCTATAGCCAGCAAAAACAGTTTTTCATGTAATCTCAATAAGGCTACGTCGCTTTTGCGCATAACAGCGTATATGCTTGAAGCGGCTTTTCGGACACATTCTGGCGTGACCGTGTCTAAATCTTCGGCATCTGCGTATTTTCCGGCTCTCCAAAGCAGTTCAATGCCGAAGCGAGCGTTTCCACCTTCGGAAAAGGCAAGTTCAGCGGTTAAGCTTACGGTGTCCTCTGGCACGGTTAAAGGTTTAAAGGCAAGTGAAACACGGTTGTTAAGGATGTCCATAAGCTGTTGTCTATAATATGTATCAAGATGAATTATGTTGGATTGCAAAGTGCTTCTTGCACTCGCATCTAACTGTTCAATCACTTTTAAACTTCGTAAAATACATATTAACGAAATTCTCTGAGGCTTGTTCAGCCTTATTTCTTGCAAACGAGTCAGCTTATAAACAGCCTCAGAACCTTCCCTGTTCACAAGACTTTCAAACTCGTCTAAAGTTAAAATTATATGTGCTCTTTGCTCATCCAAAACTTGTAGGAGAATGCCTAAAAGTTCTTCAGCAGAATAGCCGCGCCTCGGAAAGTTTGGATGAAAAATGGAAACTATGTGGTGTAAAATGAGGAAGAGGCTTCCACGATACTCGCGACAATTAATATGAATGTAACGAAGGTTTGTTCCACGCTTGTTTGCTTCACTGGTAATGTTTGCTCCAAAACGTTGAGAAAGCGCAGTTTTGCCTGTGCCAACATCCCCAGTGATCATGACTCTTTGAGTCATCTTCTCCGGGGCTCGCAACAAGAAACTGAAAAACTCCATTAGCAAACGCAGTTCTCTGTCTCTGTGTGGAAGCCTGTAAGGAACATAGTTTATATCAAGTTTCGTTTCATCTTTGAATATGCTTCGGTATGACATCTGTCAAGCCTCAAGAGAAATTATGCGAGAACTTCTTATTCTTTTCCCTAACGCAAAAGCAAACTTCTGGAATGATCAATAACCGTAATCAAAATGGTGTTTGCCGAAAACAAAAGGCTAATAAACATATGATGTTAATTTATTGCGAAATGATTCCAAAGTATCTCTTTTTGACAAAAGGTGTTGGTAAACATAAAGAGCGTTTGCACTCTTTAGAGTTAGCCCTGCGAGACGCAGGCATACACCATGTTAACATAGTAAACGTTTCAAGCATAATACCGCCGAGTTGTGAGCTCATCTCAAGAGAAAAAGGCTTAAAAATGATCAAGCCCGCAGAAATAACCTTT
>Ga0209636_10007407_pt1 | contig 11203 bp, 10 predicted proteins | sample DeeMarSWOR152_54_FD_187464 | JGI IMG/M metagenome (GOLD analysis project Ga0209636, IMG submission 187464) | Marine sediment microbial communities from White Oak River estuary, North Carolina - WOR-1-52-54 (SPAdes) (version 2) | ecosystem: Environmental > Aquatic > Marine > Intertidal zone >... | reverse complement strand
TATTAAAATAGGACGCTAACGAATCTTATTGCTGATGTATTTTGAACTTAGATTTTCCTGCAGAAGTTGTGAGGGAAGGAGAGACGAGTGTTGTGGTGCCTAAGCTGAAAGCCTACGTGAAAGAAGTTTGGGAGTACGCTCCTTCTAAGGCGCCCGTGTTCTACAATCCAGCCATGAAGTTGAACAGAGACTTGGCGGTTTTGACGTTGCAAACATATCAACGAAAGATGGGTAAGGAGGTTTCTGTTTGTGAACCTTTAGCTGGCTGTGGCATTCGAAGCGTTAGATTTGCAGTGGAGATTGAGGGTGTACGAAAGGTTGTGGTAAACGATATTAACCCTCAGGCAGCCGAGCTCGCTAAGCTTAATGTAGAACGTAATAAGCTGACTGAAAAAGTTTCTGTCACAAATGAAGATGCTAATCTACTTTTAAGTCGATATGCAACACGCCGAAAAAGATTCAACTTTGTCGATGTTGACCCTTTTGGGTCGCCAGTGCCTTACATGGATTCTGCTGTTCGGGCTTTGCGCAATGATGGGCTGCTGGCTTTGACCGCCACTGACATGGCTCCTCTTTGCGGCGTACATCCAAAAGCTTGTGTCCGAAAGTACGGCGGGAAACCGTTGCGGACCAGCTATTGCCACGAGTTGGCTGTTCGGCTTTTAGCTGGATGCCTAACAATGACGGCTGCGAAGCACGAGATAGGAGTTGAAGTCATATTCAGCCATAGCACGGACCATTATGTTCGAGTGTATGCAGTTGTTCGCCGCGGTGCAAAGCAAGCTGATAAAAGCGTTAGAAAAATGGGACATATTCTTCACTGTTTCACTTGCCTTCACAGAGAAGTGTCTGAAGGAATGTTTTCTCCTTGGAAGCAAGATTGTGTCGAGTGTGGTTCCAAATTGAACACGGCTGGACCTTTATGGCTTGGCAAAATTTTTGACAAAGAATTCTGTGCGCTGATGGAGAAAGAAGTTGTCGGACTAAATCTTGGACAGGAAAAAAAGATTCACAAGTTACTGTCTTTGGCTCAGATTGAGGCAGAAGCGCCAGTCACTTATTATGCGATGGATAAGGTCTGTGACAAAATGAATTTACGAATTCCACCTCTAATCAAAACTATGGATGCTTTGAGAACCGCTGGTTTTCAAGCCACACCCACCCACTTCAATAGCAGGGGAATTCGAACAGATGCCCCTAGTTCTGTGCTGAAAGCCCATATCCGCCGGCTAGTGCAGACATGATTTCCGCTTTCAGAAGAAAAGTTCGCCATCCTTCTCGCACAGATACTCAAAAACCTACCTCAACGAGTTCGCACGTATATTTGGCTCTTAATAGCAGCAGAATGTTAAAAACAGAGTTTTTCTGAAATCAGCGGTGAAATCCCAAAAAAAGAGTAGATTAAGGGGGATGTCACCACTTTATGGGTGTTAGAACAAATGCTCCCGCGAAAACCGTGAAAGAACTCATAACTAAACTAGCGACTTAACGGCGCACAGCAGGATTCACGGCTCCACGACCTGAAGGAATAAACTTTTGTATTTCTTCCAACGGAATCTCCAGAACCAGTTTTTCCAATGTTTTAGGAGCTTTCTTGGCCAGTAGCTGTCGTATCTGTTTGGCAAGTTCACTGCTGGAGTGCTTTCCTGTAACTATTTCAACGAAATTGTTTGTTTGTGTTGAAATGGCTTCAACTGGGCCTCCGATGACTGTTGGCTGTTCTTCTTTTATGTTAACTCCAATTGCGACTCTTAACGGAACGCTTCTAACGTAGTTTTTTGAACCGTGAATCATAAACGCGCCTTTCTTTAGATGTTGACCTGACGGTGGACTCTTGTTTACTTGCTGGGGAGAAACCCAGTAGACGTCTATTGCGCCAAACATTTCTTTCCAAGCTCGAGAATAAGAGGCTGCAAGCTGAGCTGACTCCACCATAGTTTGTTCAGGCGGAGTTTTTCCTTCCGTTTTGATTAAAACAAATGGTGCACCATGAACGTCAGCGTGAAAAACGATGTCTTGTGGCTCCATATGTTTCTTTATGATAACCTCATTGGTTGTTGCATCTCTTCCACCTATCACTAGAAAACCATCCGAAGAATGGAACCATCGAAACTTTTCGTACCACATCTTTTTCCTTCTCTTAGGTGGATGCTTGCCAGGTTCCTTGGCTTGTTTTATCCATCCTCGTTGCAACTCAACTATTTTAGCTTCAGTGTCTTGTACCGCCTTCTTGGCGCCTTCCAGTTTCTTTTCAGCCTTCTTCGCTTTTGTATAATAACCTGATGCATTAGCTTGCACGGATTGACGAAGGCTAAGAGAGAAGGCTACGTCTTCAACAGAAACATTCAAAATTAGACGGCGAGGCTCTAAAGAGTAAAAGTAAATGGCAGGAACATGTCCAGCATCTCTTTCCTTTTCAAGCTCTAAAATTATCTGATTCCACGGCTTCCCGTCCCTTTTCTCGTCCACAACTTTCTGGAGAAGATGCTGAAGCTCACCAAAATGTGCAAAAATTGTGTCTCCAATTTTCTTGTTTAAATCCCTCTTCTTCCTTGAATCTTCTAGGCTTTTTTGTTGCCTTTGCAGAATTCTCTGCTGTCTTTCTAGTTCACGTTCAACATCTTCAGTTGCTTCTGACACTTTTTCTTTTACACCCATTGCCACGTAATACTCATCAACAGCCTCATTGAAGGTTTGGTACACTTTCTGTTTGAAATGAGCATATTTTCCTAGAGAAACAGGAACCACGTCGATTCGGCCGCCCTTGTCGTCAATCACGATGTGAGGCTGTGTTTCTCCAGCAGCGATGGCTGATAGAATTTGGCTAAGTTGAATAAACAGTCTGTCAACTTCCTGCTCCGTAAGGCTTTCGCATGGAACGTTTTTGTCAACTTTTGCCCGAAGCAAAACCTCCTCAGCGTAAAAACCTCCTATACTCAAGAACTTTGTGAGAGCCCGCACTATTTCTAGCTGCCCAAAACCTGTTATTTCGCCAAATTCTTGACGACTAAGATGCAAGGGATTTTTTCCGCGGGCTGGGGCATGCTGGAACATTTCGCCTCGCAAAATGTTTCGATCCCTCATCCTTCGATAAGTTAGGGCTTGGAGAACCTCGTTTTCTGGACTTACCAAAATGATGTTTCCTTCGCCGAACAATTCGGATACAAGTTGGAATTCCCCTGTTTTCTTACTCACTCTTATGGTCACTATTCGCTCAAACTCATGTTGTTGAACATCTACAACTCTGCCGTTTCTAATGTGCTTTCGTAGTGCCATGCAAAAGGCTGGAGGTTTTTGCGGCTTTTCAAGCGTGTAGGCGGTTAGGTGAATCCGTTTTCCCGCCTCTATTAACAAATGAAGTGGAGACTGGTTAGGTTGACGAAGCTTTAAGAGTAGAGTAACATGACCAAGTTGGTAAATGTTATCGATACGAGCATCCAGTATGAGTTGTTTAAGCTCAGAAGTGATTAACGCGATGTCGAAGCTCGTCATCTCCTCTTTCAATGCGCTCCCCCCCAAGAAAGGTTGAATTGAACTTCAATAAATGCTTTGTATTCCCCTAAACTCTTTTTCCTAATGTTTTGTTCGTCTCGTTCTTTTAAGAAATCAGCAACTAATTTGACTACATGTTTTTAATGCGATATAATCGAGCAGTGTGTGAACAAAGTTGAAAGTTACTTATACAACGGCGTAGAGGAAAATTAAAATAACCGAACGAACTGATGTTGTACCGAATTTCACTACAATTGGAGGAAAGAATCTAAATAAAAAATGGAGGATGAAAGAATGAGTAAAGCCAAAAAACCACACCTAAATCTTGTCATCATCGGACACGTAGACCACGGTAAATCAACCACGGTAGGCCACTTGTTCTCCCTAACTGGAGCTGTAAACGAACGAGTAGCTAAAACCTACGAAGAGGAAGCAAAAAAACTTGGAAAGGAAACCTTCAAATTTGCGTGGGTTCTTGACAAACTCAAGGAAGAACGAGAACGAGGACTCACCATAGACACTGCTTATCTAAAATTAGAGACCCCAAAATACTTCTTCACCGTTATTGACGCACCAGGACATCGAGACTTCGTTAAAAACATGGTTACAGGAGCCAGCCAAGCCGACGCAGCCATCCTCTTTGTCTCCGCCAAACGAGGAGAGTTTGAGGCAGGCATCGGACCAGGTGGACAAACTCGAGAACATGGCTTCCTCGCTTACACGCTAGGCGTAAATCAGATGGTTGTTGCCATCAACAAAATGGATGATCAATCCGTAAACTGGAGCCAAGAACGATATGAAGAAATAAAAAACGAGATTTCACGTATGCTTAAAATTGTTGGGTACAAAATTGAGAAAGTCCCGTTTGTTCCCACTTCTGGATGGACTGGTGACAATCTCGCTAAATCCAGCGACAAGATGCCTTGGTACAAGGGACCATCACTCTATGAAGCTCTTGATCTTTTAGAGACACCACCTAAACCAATTGACAAACCATTACGCCTTCCAATACAAGATGTTTACACAATCACCGGAGTTGGAACCGTACCGGTTGGAAGAGTGGAAACTGGTGTGTTGAAAGAAGGAGATACGCTCGTGTTTATGCCATCAAACACTAAGGGAGAAGTTAAATCCATCGAAACTCATCATGTTAGAATCCCAAAAGCTGAGCCCGGCGACAATATTGGATTTAATATTCGAGGCATATCTAGAGATGACATTCGAAGAGGAGACGTAGGAGGTCATCCTAACAACCCGCCAACCGTTGCCAAGGAATTCATCGGACAAATCATAGTGATTTACCATCCAACAGCCATCGCTGCTGGATACAGTCCAGTGTTGCACGCTCACACTGGTCAGATTGCGTGTAGATTCACAGAGCTTATCAAGAAACTGGATCCACGGACTGGACAGACTGTTGAAGAAAAGCCTGCGTTTCTGAAGACTGGAGATGGTGCAGTTGTTCGATTTGAGCCGCTTCAACCTATCTCTGTTGAAGCCTACAGTGATTTCCCTGAGCTTGGGCGATTTGCAGTGCGTGACATGGGAACGACGGTTGCTGCTGGAGTGATTAAGGAAGTCACGAAAAAGGTATAAACGCGTTTTAGCTTCTGAAGCTACTTTTCCCTAATTTTCTCTTTATTTTTTTTGTTTCTGTTCATCCAAATAGTATTGTAAATAAGCTTTTGTCTATGAGAAGAAGAAATCCTTGAACGATGCAGATTAACCCCAGTATGATTGACACAGGTCTAGAGGCTAGGATTACTCCTACCAGTCGTAATAGGTCTTCGATGAATTTGAATAGCATATACACAAGCAACGTTGGGACAAAAAAGATTGCTAAATAAATCCATGTTGATGATATGCCGAGAGCTGTTTCAGGTAAGGGAAAGAAGAGGTAAACGTATCCAGCGCATAATCCTCCTATCAACAAGGCGATCAGTGCTGCCCAAGGGATGTCTTTGATTGGCTTCAAGATTAACGCTAGCCCAGTGGCGATTAAGAGGTATTGAGTGTACACGTCCAGCGCTGATGTTGACCAAACCACAGCCGCCGTAACAATTAGAATGATTCCTATGATGAACCCGAAAAAAGATGCTATTTTTACTATCCAACTTAACGGCTTCACCGTTCTTTCGAACAGCCATGATGCTGCGACGATGCCTCCAAGAATTAAAATGTACGGCACGTAATCTGCCAATATCGTTGGATCCATTTTTCCCGCCTCATAAATTTGAACTGTTCTTGTGCTGGAGTTACATATAAATTGGTGGGAAATCAACTGGATACTGTGACATTTTAATCAAAATTGTCAACGAAATCGTTGAATTCATCATCCTCTTCCTCGCTGTTTTGAAGACACATTACTCGTACAGCGCTATGTGGGCTTGGTCATTTGTACGTCCTTTACGTGAACATAAGGGCATAGTGACGGTGGATTAGCGTCCTCCCACCAGTGAATGTGTTGTCTCTCCTTTGAAACTTGAGCAATGTTGCCGAGAATCTTTAGGGCGTTGTCGCTTACTCTGAGGTCTTTGAAGGACTGTTGGATTTCACCATTTTCAATCAGAAATATACCGTCTCTTGGAAGAGTTGAGAAATCGCCTGTAGCGTAGTTTTGGAATCGTGTATACCACGTGTTTGTCAAGTAAAGTCCACGTTTCAAATCATTTAACATGTCATCTCTACACACGTCACCCGCATCCATTTCAATGTTCCAAGCTCTTGGAGCAACCAGTCCTGCATTGCCAGTTGTTTTAGTTTTGAAGAGCTTTGCAGTTGAAGTGTTATGAAGATAAGTTTTGAGAATACCACCATCAATAATTGTTGTCTCTCCCACAGGATGCCCTTCGTCGTCGAAGGTTCTGTTTGCAATACTGTACGCGGCTGGTTTGTCTTTTAAAGTAACAATGTCACTCGCAACTTTCTGACCAATCTTGTTGGCGAAAATAGACATTTGAATCATAACATTGAATGCTGAAGACATCCACGCATAACTGCCAAGTAGCGAACCCCAAAATAAAGGATCAAAAATTACATCGTATTTTCCAGCTTCACCCTGCTTCGGATTCTTTGCTAGCTTAGCGATTTTTCCAGCTTTTTCTCCAGCCTTTGACGGATCGAAGTTTTTGAGTGTTGAACTACATTCCACTCCGTGACCTGAAGCGTCTATGGCGGAGAACGCTCGGATTGAAAGTTCAATTGCTGACCTTGTGTCTTGAACTGTTGGTCCTGCAGACGATGATAGAAAAACTTCTTCAAACTTTGTGAACAATATCCCGCCTGTGTTAGTTTCGGGTCCAGCCTCTTCTATAGCTGTGTTTATCGCGAGTTCCACATACTGAGAAGGATCTTCCAAATCCCTCAGCGCCTTGTCTGCAGTGCTCTTTGCATACTTGAAATTGCCTTTTGCGACTCCACCGTATTGAGGATTTTCTTTTGAGACTTTGGCTAACTTGAACAAATGTTCCATCGTGGCGTCGATATTTTGAAAATTTCTAATCTGGGTGGCGGCTACCCGTTTTTTCCAGATCAACATAACATCTGTGACATAGTCGTTCCACGCAACTGATATGTCAATTTCGTTGTTGCTGAATCTTGTCTGTCGATATCTACCCAGCGTTGTCTTTGCAATAACTTCATCAGCGCCTAAGCTAATACCCTTTTTCATTACTGATTCTGTTTTAGCTAACATTTCGCTCATTTCACAAACACTCCTCTTAATCGTATCATGGGCCCACCCAAATAGACGGGCATACCTTGCATTGGATCACCTTTTCCACACGTGCCTGAGTCAAACACAACCGTTTTTGTGATGGCGTCTACAGCCGTCCAAAATGTCTTAGTGGTTGTTTCAATAATTGGTCGCGCAATTGGGATGGTTAACTCGCCTTTTTCTATGAGATATGCTTCTCTTCCAACATAGCGTTGATTGAATCTACGATCGTCAATGTTCCATTCTGTAAACGACTTCATGTAAATGCCGTATTTCACGTCTTCAAAAATTTCGTCTTCAGACATGTCTCTTGGCTGCACGAACGTGTTTGCCATGCGCACTATGGCTTCTCGGTCATAATTGATTGCCCGTGATGCCCCATTACTCTTTGTACCTATCTTGGCGGCGGTTTCTCTGTTGTGCAGAAACTCGTTTATGACGCCTTTCTTATAGAGATAACGTGGTCTTGCTTTGATTCCTTCGTCGTCGTATTCGTAGTAGCCGTAACTGTTCTTTATAGTGGGGTCGTCAATTATTGTTACGATGTCGCTTCCAATTTTTGTGCCAATCCAGAACGACCCGTCTTTATAGATGAAAGATTTGCCCGCTTGACTCATCTCTCTTCCAAGAATTCTATCTGCTTCCATTGGATGTCCACATGATTCATGAGCCGCAATCCCCACTACTTCTGGACCACAAACTAAATCCATGTTGCCTGGCGAAACAGCTTTTCCTTCTTTGATGAGTTTCTGTAAGGCTTTGGCTTCGCGGACTAGGTCTTCAGCTACTTTCCATTTGTCATGTGCCTCCCATCCGCCACTGTAACCATACTGTTTGTAAGCTTGTTCTGGTTTTCCGTTTTCAACAACGGTGATGAAGTTATACATCCCTATCGATGGTATAAAAGAGGAAATAACTGCGCCTTCAGAATTAACAAAATATTTCTGGGTCAAAGCTATGCTGCAGGACAGCATTCGTGCAGGTATGTTTATGCCTTGAGTGGTTAACGTTTTGTCGATTTCCATTAGCTTGTCGATTTTTGCTTCTGGCGAAATGTCTTCTATTTTCTTTTTTTGTTGCACTTTCCATTTAGTCTTAACTGCTTTTTTTTCGACGAATTTGATTTTTGTCTTGCGTTTGGCGCTGTTTGCCATCTTGAAGGCGGTGTTCACAATGTCTTTTGCTTCTTCTCTAGTCCATTTGTTTGTTGAAGCAAAGCCTAAGCCGTTTTCTGTGAGTATTCTAACGCAGAGTCCACTGTCAACTACTGTTGAGTATGCTTCTAATATGTCATTTTTTAGTACAATTCCTTCTCTGTTTTGGCTCTGAGCCCTTGCTTCTGCAAACTCGATTTTTTTATTTTTGGCATATTCCAAAGTGTAATCGACTAAGTCTTTGTCTAACAATTTGTTATTCACTTCTAAACAAATCCTAACTTAAAAACACTTAAAGGCTTTTGTTCATAACATAAGAAACTGTTTAAGAATTGAAAGTGTGGGAGGTGAAGAATACTTAATGAGCTACGAAAAAGCGAGAGGCATTGTCATTGCTTTAGGTTTTGCCTTCATTTTGTGGGGACTCATCGTCGCAATCAATTTCGCCTTCGTGATGGAGACTTCTGGAAGTGCATCTGCCGTTAACCAATACAATATGGGCATGTTAATTCTGGGAATTGCTTTTCAACTTCTTGGAATAGGCTTTGTTTTGTTTGCAAAGAAGTAGAAGCCTGCTAGCTTACGAATGACTTAGTGAATGTAGTATAGCGCTCTGGTTCCGTTTTTGAGAACGTTTAGGAGACGGGAATCTAAGCGTATGGTTAGTTTTCTCTGACCCGTTATGTTTGTCGCCTTTATCGTTAAGAATTTAGCGTTTAGTTGTTTCATTTTAGCGGGGCTAGCGTTTTCCGATATTTCGTCTACTCCGAATATTTCTCCGTTAATCATTAGAACCAAGGGTTTGTCTTTCATGTCTAATTTAACCATTTACATTCTTCTCCCCATAACGTTTCTTTAAGCTTAATGTTGTGAACTCTATAAAAGGACTTTATTTCCCTTCCTTACACATTTCCATCTTAGTAGTAGCAGTATTACCTATCATATTTCAAGAACAATCACGGAGTTCATATAGAGCGTAGGTTACGCCCTTGAACATGGGATATAGGGTGTACTATGGGATCGCATGCATGCACGTTGAAAGGTTGCGTATGTATAATTCTGTATACGCAAGACTTAAATTTCATGGGTATCATTACTGTAAGTAACGCTGGTTGAACAGTGAGAAAGGAGGCAAAGTACAGCTCAGTTTGGAAAGGCTTGAAGAAGTCGGTTTCTAAACAAGAAAAGAAACTCCTTTCTCTTTTCAGCTTTCTTCAAGCCCCAAAAAACTGACTCGCTACACCTTATTCCATATTGGTAATTTGTAGTTCTATCACATTATGACAAAGTTATTAGCGTTATTATTCGCAGACAAAAAAATTCTAAATGACCGATGACGCTATATGGTAGATAGACTCTACTATTTTTTAACATAGTTTCTAACATTCGATGGTTTACCTTACTTTTTTCCTTTTTTCTTCACGGTCGTTACGTCTTTCTCGGTATACTTTTGTAGTTCTTGCCAGATGTCCTTTACATCTGGAATTTTTCCTTCAAAAAACATTCTTTTGCTTTCGGTTTGAACGTTTAGAAGTGCTTTCTTTCTCATTAGACCTTTTTCGTTATAGCTTAAACTTTTGATGGCTTCAAGTTTTTCAGCGATAATTTTGTCCCTTTTGAGAACTTTTCCCTTGCCCCTGTAAACTATGATTCTCTGGTTTGTTATGTAGAAGTAGAACTTGTCTCCAAGATAACTGATTTTGTTTGGACTTTGATAGTTTATAGTTTCGTTAGGGAGCAGAAAGTCTTTAAGAACCAAACCAGCCTCACAGTGTATTCCTTCCTTCAGAACGCTCATAATCTTTACGGTTATGAAAAGAGACCGCTAGTTAAAAGTTAATTCTTATGTATGTGACAAATAAATAGCAAAACAAGATTCTGATATTAGCGCTGGCTTTTCAAGTCTTCTTTCACCCAGATTGAGAATCCTTCAAATCGGTAGTCCCGTATTTTTACGCCCGTGTAAGGACACATTTCTGGATTGAAGTTTGCCTTCTCTGCTTTGATGCTTTGATAAGCTTTCGCCAATCGACTTAAGAATTCGCTTTCGGCAAAAGGCTGGCGTCTTGAATCATCATGTGAGGGACGCAAAATGCTGATGGAAGGTGCCAGTGAGGCTAGATAGTCAGCTGTTCGGGAATAAGCGAGGAAGTCAGATTCTGGAAAATGGGCAAAAAGAGAACTTAGATAAAATGTGTCGCCAGTGAACAACTCCTTGCTCTTCGTGTTTAGTAGACAGATGCTGCCGGGAGAGTGGCCTGGGGTGTGAAGCACTTTGAGCTTTCTGCCTCCCAGCTCAATCAGTTCCTCGTGTTTAAGCAGGTGGGTTGGCTTGCTCGGAAGAATCCGGTATGCTTTCGAATCGAACTCTTTTGGTAGGGGTTTATAGAGATTTTTTTGGCTCAACTCACTTTTCAACTCTTCGATAGTCAGTCCACGCTCCAAATTCTCAATTTCAAATTCATCGTTGAAAACAGCGATATCGTCAAATTGATGATTGTCTCCTATATGATCGAAATGAGTATGAGAGTTCACTACGGAGACTTTTAGGTGAGTAAGTTGTTCAATAACTTTTTTAATGTTCCCGATGCCCATTCCTGTGTCGAGCAGAACAGCCTTGTTGCGACCTTCAATCAAATAGGATATTACTCCCTCCCAGTGTCCAGGCTCGCAAATCGCAAATGTTCCCTCTGAGACTTTGTAAACTTCAAACCACGACTGAAAAGTTCCTATCTTCTGCGGCAGTGAAAAAATTGTTTGCATGAGCTTATGCACCTTCTTTACATTATCAGTGAACTTCATAAAAAATGTGCGCGTGAATTAAGAGATTAAAAGTTAATCT
>Ga0209636_10007406_pt1 | contig 11204 bp, 13 predicted proteins | sample DeeMarSWOR152_54_FD_187464 | JGI IMG/M metagenome (GOLD analysis project Ga0209636, IMG submission 187464) | Marine sediment microbial communities from White Oak River estuary, North Carolina - WOR-1-52-54 (SPAdes) (version 2) | ecosystem: Environmental > Aquatic > Marine > Intertidal zone >... | reverse complement strand
AGTTGGTCTTCAGGCAAAGATTGTCAAAGAGAATCCTTCGTTTAGTCGAGTTTTATATGCGATTAACGAGACAGGGAAGAAGCAAGCCTATAGTATTATAGCGCGGGCAGTTGAAACAGTTGACTTCTTGACCGCCTCGGTTGCTGATGTTTCGTGGAAACGTTTGGAAAAAATTACAAATAGAATTCTTGAATCATGTCCAATGGTTTCCAGTGTTTACTATGATGTTACTCCAAAACCCCCTGCCACCATCGAGTTTGAGTAATATTTTGGGAAATGTATAAACTAGTGTTTGTAGTATATTTTGTGCGGTGACAAGTAATGGTGCGAGTTAGGGTTCAGAGAATTGAATCCATACGGGATCCTGATGGGAATTTGGGGAAGCGGATCGAGTTGGTTGAAGAGCGTATTGTGCCGAAGTTTGTGATTCAACCTCCATCAGAGGAGGCTAAGATGGTCCGGGATATGGTTCAGGTTTTGCAGCAGCAGTTGCCTATGGTGCCTCAACGAGGTCAGTTTTCTTTTCCTAAGATGGTTTTGTTTTTGACTGAGGGGGAGTATGAGAGTTTGGGGATTGATTTTGATGTTAATCAGACGTATGAGTTGGAGTTGTCTGGGAAGGCTATAAGGTTTAAGAAGGCGCCTTAACTCTGTGTGTGCGTGTGTGAGAACCTCTCTATAGAGGGAGGAGGGAGAATAAAGATTTTGATTTTCATCAGATGCCTGACTGAAATCATAATCCATGGCTTCTGACTTTGGAATTGGCGTCGCTTTGGGCTCTGATGGTCTTCACTGCTTTGATAACAGTTGATAAAACAGGTTTTCAAGATTTCTCTTCTGTCATATGGATGTCTCTATCAGATTGATTAAAAAATGGTATGTTTATTTCTTCTTTTTCTTTCTCTTTTTCTCTCTTTTCCTTGTTAGGTAGGTGAGTGTGCCCAATATCAAACCGCCTATGGCGATGAGCACTTGTATTATTGTTAAGGCGTGTGTTTGCCACCAAGGGAGTTCTACGTTTTGGACTGTTACTGTGGTCTCGCTGGTTTTGACGTTTCCGATTGTGTCGTGCGCGCGCGAACTTCTTCTCAAATCTTTAATTCAACTTCAAAAATCATGTAAATAAAGAGAGAAAAAACAATTCTCAATTTTTGTTTTAGGCGATTTGTTTTCTTATTACCTGTAAAGTTGCGTGTTTCGGATGGAAGGAGAGAGCAAACATAATACTTTTGATGGTATCATAGATTTCTTTCTCGTTCCAGTTTTTGCCCCAGTCACAATATATGGGGATTTCTTCTTCGTCGTAATAGCCTCTATAATACACGTAAGTGGACAGTAGTTTTTTCTTTCTTGCGACTTCGATTTCTAGTCTCAGAGTATCTGCGATTTTGGATACAGCTGACCCTATCACCTCTAGTCTCTTTTTGTTAGCGAGTCTCGGAGTATAGATGAGGAATTTCCCGTTAGTGTAAAGCATGATTTGTTCCCATTCTGAACTGACGCTTGATGTCTTTTTAAGACTCTTGGAGCAACGACATCTGATGGAGTGGAGGGAGAGTTAAGTGAAACTATCCGCAAAATTTGCGTAAGGTTCCATTTTTTGTGTGCGTGCAACAGTTACCAGAGCACAACGCTTCTATTCCTCGATGGATTTGGAATTCATATTATCAATTCGTAGGATTTTAGTTTAACAAAAACTACTTTTGTCCACTGTAGGGGTTTTAGAGATTGGAAGTTTCAGAACTGGATGAAGAGAACATTGCCAGCAAATTGAAAGGTAACACACTTCGGGTGTACTGGCATCTACTGAGGTCTTCCAACGGTGTAGTAGGTGTTAGAGAGACACAGAGGTCCTTGGATTTTTCAAGTCCGACGTTGGCTCTGTATCATCTGGAAAAGCTGGCCGAACTTGGTTTGGTTCAAAAAGTTCGGAATAATTATCACCTAGTCAAGACAGTCAACATCGGAGTTCTTAAACAGTTCACAAAAATTGGAACCTTTCTTTTTCCTCGATATGCTCTATACGCAACAATGTTTACAACACTTCTGATATTTTATGTTTCACAGTTCAGAGCAGTTAACTTCTACAGCGTCTTTGCACTAATCTTTGGAATTCTTGCTACTGGAATCTTATGGTATGAAAGCGTAAGGGCATGGAGGCAGAGGCCTTAGTTAGGGAGTACTGTGGCCTTTAACACTGGCCTGAGTTTCTTACTGTGACTGACGGCCACCCAATTGGTTTGCATATCGATGAGAAGTTTCGTCATTCCACCCTGCACTATTTCGAAATGTATAATGACTCTGATGTGTTCACTGGGCACATCAAGATCTGTGGTGTTGCCGTCGGCATAGGTTGCGTTGGCTGCTTTTACATGCATTTTGATCATAGTGTAGTTTCCTGGCGGGATTTCAGTGATGGAGAGATTCATTGCCACGTCTTGTAGTGCGAGTAAGTCGAAGTAGACCTCAGCTACGTTATTGACGAAAGTTAGATTCACCCAGGTTTCGTTGCCATATCCCTGTCGGTGAGCTGAAATGCTGTCAATGGTTACGTTGAGATGAGTTAGATTGACTGGGGCATCAGTCAACATTATGAACAGAGTACCAATGTTAGGAACAGGAGTAGAAGGAGGAATGAACAAAGGAAATCTCAGACTGGGCATCCTCAAGCTTGAAACAGCCACAGATACAATGATGAGAAAGGCTATAAGAACTCCAGCGGCTGCGTATAAACCTATTTTTTTGCCATTGATTGCCATATTCCGCTCTTGCCTCCTTTTATTCTAGTTTGCCTCCACACTTAGGACATCTATGCAGTTTGATCCCACAAACAAGGCAATACCATGCGCCGCATTTCGTACACTGAAGGTTCATGTGAACTGTTCTTGTCTTGCACGCTTGGCATGATCTTTCTGACATCCTCGAATGAAACATATTATGTATATACCGATTCGTGGTGAACATTTTTTCATCGAGTATACTAGTGGAATCGTGAGATATAATACAACACTTTTGAACAGACTGTTCAAAACTTTGAACAATAACACTTTACATATGTAGGCAGAAATTTCATAAGATTTTTTTGGTGTCCAATCTCTATTCATATAGGGTTAGAGAATTTTGGAGGGCTATCTTTGAAGGTTAGGGCTCATGTTTTTGTAAGTGGTAGAGTGCAAGGTGTCTTCTTCAGATCGGAGGCTGAGTACGAGGCGGTTAAACGAAACGTATCTGGATGGGTAAGAAATCTACCTGACGGGAGGGTAGAGGCTGTTTTCGAAGGTGAAAAGGAGGCTGTAGAGGAAATAGTGGAGTTTTGTAAGAGAGGACCTCGTGGAGCTAAAGTGTCTAAAGTTGAAGTTCATTGGGAAGAGTACAGAGGTGAGTTTAAGGGGTTTAGGATTAGATACGGATATTAGAAGTATCCGAACACCTAAGATCCCCTTATTTTTATATCTCCCATGATCATTATACCATTGAGAAACGATGCCTAAACTATCAGACCCTATCAACATTGGATCACTTCAGTTAAAAAACCGTATAGTTATGCCACCCATGGCAACAGGCCTCGCAACAACACAAGGAGAAGTAACCGAAGACCTAATCAAACACTATGAAAAACGTGCAGAAGGACTTGGACTGCAAATAGTTGAACACTCCTACGTCATGAAAAGCGGAAAACTATCACAACAACAACTTGGAATCTACGACAACAAACTTATCACTGGTCTAACCAGATTAACAGAACGAATACGTTCTCTCGGAACCCCCATCGCCATTCAAATAAATCATGCTGGAAGAATGACAACCTCTGACATCTGTGGTCAACAACCAGTCGGTCCCTCACCAATCCCTCATTCAAGCGAACACGAAACTCCAAGAGAACTGAATAAAAGTGAAATTGAAGAATTGATTGAAGCCTTTAGTTTAGCGGCGAACCGTGCAGTCGAAGCGGAATTTGACGCCTTAGAAATTCACGGAGCCCACGGATTTCTCCTCAACCAGTTTTTGTCACCGTTAAGTAACAAGAGAAACGACGAATACGGTGGTTCCTTAGAAAACAGAATGCACTTCCACTCTCAAATTATAGCGAGAATCAAAGAGAAGATAGGGAAATCCTTCCCACTTCTATACAGACTAGGCGCAGGCGACATGCACCCAGAAGGACTCACATTAAAGGAAAGCAAAGTCTTCGCCAAAAACTTAGAAAAGTGGGGCATTCATGCAATTGATGTCTCTGGAGGAATGATGGGCTCCAGACCTGCACACCTAACAGGCCCTGGCTACTACGTTCCCCTTGCAGAAGCAATAAAAAGCGTTGTAAACATTTCAGTGATTGGAGTCGGAAGAATAAAAACTCCCAAATTTGCTGACAAAGTCATAAGAAAGAATCGTGCGGATTTAGTTGCGGTTGGAAGAGCAATGTTAGCAGACCCGAAGTGGGCCCTCAAAGCAATTGATGCCTTAAAAAGAGGCAATTAATCTCACTTAATCTAAAACCAAAATGAGGAATAAACATTGAAACGTGTATCAAGCAACATTGTCCATTACACATTGAGCCCTTTTCACAAGCCTGTTGTAAAGGTCGACCCCGGAGAATCTATTATGGTTGAAACAATAGACGCTCTCTGTGGAGCTGTGACTGAAGAATCCCCATTGGAAAAACTTCTTGAAGAAGGAAGGCTTCCAGACTATTTCAACCCTGTTTCGGGTCCAATTTACGTCAAAACGGCAAGGCCAGGCGATACGCTCGTAGTTGAAATTATTGACATAAAAATTGGCGCTAGAGGGGTAACTATAAATTTTCCGGGATTTGGTGGTCTAACAGCACCTTATCTACAGGAAAACCTGCCACCAAAAACCAAAATATCTCAAATAGAAAATGGTATCATCCACTTTCCGACAGAGAATGGGAGAACCATCAAAATTCCTGTTCAGCCATTAATAGGAACCATTGGAACAGCACCCCCTATAGAAGCCCAATTAAGCACCAAACCAGACAAACATGGAGGAAATATGGATTGTTCCGACATCACGATTGGAAATAAATTGTATCTTCCAGTCTTTGTTGATGGAGCGTTACTATATTTAGGCGACGCTCACGCCGTTCAAGGAGACTGTGAAATCTGTGGTGTTGCTGTGGAAACATCATCGGAAACCATAGTAAAAGTTGACGTAGTACATGGTAAAAGCGTTAATTGGCCAAGGATAGAAACGCCGAACGAAATCATGACCATTTGTAGTAGTGCCTCCCTAGAGCATGCAACAAAGTTAGCCTTCACTGAACTGATCTTTTGGCTAAATAAACACTACGAGTTTGACCGTATGGACGCTTATCTTCTTTGCAGTCAAGTAGCAAAAGCGAGAATCTGTCAAATCGTCAATGAAAGGTATACGGTGGCAGCAAAATTTCCTAAAAAATACCTCTAAGAATGATAGCAAAGTTAAGCGTTACAGATATTAGCCAAGAGCCAAACGTATCTCACATAAATCATAACAAAAAAATGAGAGGATCTCATGCCTACCATACTATTGATCAATGATGATGGGATACGTTCCGTTGGCTTACTTGCCTTGAAGAAGCGATTAGCAAAACTGGGGGAAATTCAGATAGTCGCTCCGAAGGAAGAGACAAGTGGAGTAGGGAAGGCTCTGACTACCAAACAGATAAACATCACTGAAACAAGGCTAGATGATGGGACTAAAGCCTACGCAATAACCGGAACCCCTGCTGACGCTTATCTTCTCGCCTTCAACAAGATTTTGAAGCGCCCACCTGACCTTTTGGTTGCTGGAATAAATATGGGTCCAAACCTTGGAATTGACGACTTACTAAACTCGGGCACGTTAGGTGCTGCCTTAGAGGCTGCTATTCATCACGTGCCAGCCATAGCAGTTTCTTACTGCATACCAGAAATCACAGAAAATCAACCTGAAAAAATGGCTGTCACTGAAAAAGAATTGGAATTAACACTCAGAATCGCAGAGAAAACTACTCGATACGTGCTGAATAAAGGGATGCCACCAGAAGTAGACATAATCTCCATAAACATACCAGAAAATGCCGACCCTAATGCAATAAAAATTACTAGCCTCTCGTATGAGGGATATGGGGACATCCACTCAAAACATGGGAATGGGTTCATGATTAGAAGGTGGATGCTGGCCAATTATCCTGATGATGAGATAGGAACTGATCTACATACCGTTAAAAAAGAGAAGAGTATCTCGATCACACCTATTAAGATAAAACTACTTCATAATAAGGAGAGTCTAGGAGGACTCTTGGAGACTTTAGCAACCTAAAAAAAGAACTCTGTGGTAACTGGTTTTGCGCACGATAAGATTTAACTAGTTTAGGTGAAGGGAGCTTTTCAGAAAGGATTTGGGGTGGGAATTGTCTTTTGAAGGCGAGAAAAGACTTTTATGTACACTCCTCTTTGGGTTTCTCTATAAGTAGTGATTTAGATGGTTGATCCAAGAATCGAAAAACTCGCAAAACTCTGTGTTCATTATAGTGTCGACTTGAAACCCAAGGAAAAAGTGCTAATACAAGGAAGCGAATCAGCCTTCTCATTAATAAATGAGATATACAAAGAGTGTTTGTTAAGCGACACACATCCACTAATCATACCACGACTTGATGTCGAATACACTTATTTCAAATACGCAAAAGAACACCAGCTAACATTTGTTTCCCCCTTCGAAAAGTTCGTAGTTGAAAACATAGACGTTTTGATAGATATATTCTGTGAACCAAACCCTAAAAGACTGTCAAACATAGACCCCGCGAAAATAAAGATGCACCGAGCTTCCAGAAGAGAACTCATGGAAATCTTTCTTAGACGCGAGGCAGAAGGAAAATGGAGATGGACAGGTTTGCCTTATCCAATAGACGCTCAAGCACAAGAAGCAGCAATGTCGCTCGCAGAGTACGAGAACTTCGTATACAGTAGCTGTCTCGTTGACAAGGAAGATCCTATCGCAGAGTGGAAGAAAATTCGTCAACAACAACAGAAAATCTGCGAATTTCTGAACCAAGCGAGCGAAATCCGTATAGTGGGCGAAGACACGGACCTAACTTTCAATGTGAAGGGTAGAAAGTGGATAAACTGCAGCGGAGAAAAAAACATGCCAGACGGCGAGGTGTTCACAGGGCCCATCGAAAATTCAGCAAACGGCACAATAAGGTTCACTTTTCCAGGAATCTATCTGGGCAGAGAAGTTGAAGACATAACCCTTACATTTAAAGACGGCAAAGTTGTAAAAGCCTCCGCCACTAAAGGCGATGACCTATTACAGCAACTGTTGAAAATTGAGGGAGCAAACCGTATTGGAGAGGCTGCCATTGGAACAAACTATGGCATAACAAGATTCACGAAAAGTATGCTTTTCGACGAAAAAATGGTTGGGACAATACATATAGCTCTTGGATTTTCAATGCCGGAGTCAAAAGGTTTAAACAAATCGGCAATCCACTGGGATATCCTAAAAGACATGAAAAAGGACGGCGAAATCTACGCAGATAATAAACTATTCTACAAAAACAGCAAGTTCCTAGTATAACTCTCTCCCATCAATTTTTTTATTAGATAGTTCCACAGCCTTCAGAAACGATTTATCAGCCTTTCTAAATCAACCGATTTCTATTACAATTCGGTTTCAGAAAGGTTTATTATTTTGTCAGCCTTTAAAGGCTTACAAAGGAATCTCCCATGTCTTTAAGCATGGCTTACCTTACTTCAAAACAGAAGCAGATATGGAACCTAAAAAACAATGGTCTCTTAGAGGTAAACATTGCCCGAAGATTAGATGTAACCCGTCAGACGGTTCACAAAGCCCTTAACATTGCTAATACTAAGATCTCTCAAGCACTACAGGAAACGGCGAAGCTCAACAAAATAAAGATTAAGACTGTTGATCCCACTAATGGCATCTCAATAGGTTATAGTCCAGATTTCAAAACCGATGCCATGATCACTTTTTCTGCTAGAAACGGGGTTCAAATTTGGTACAGGCACGAGGGAGACTGCGAGAACTGTGATCAACTTCAAGCATGTAGAACTATGTTGCTCATTGAGATGGAAGATCGAAATATTCAACCTATGGAAAATTTGGATTCGATGCTGCCTTCTAAATTGGCTGAAATTATATTCTTAAAGATTATAGGTAGATGAAAAAATGGGTATTCGTAAAAAGTTGTTAGATTGGTGTCCAAGACCCAAAAAACAAGCATCAAAGCTTTTGACAAAATTAGCAATACTACTGCACTTTCGTAAGTCTACTAAGACTTCTCGCTTGTTGTCATATATTGCAAGTTTAGTTTTTCCTTTGTTTTCCCTTTCAGTTTCTCTCATATTGTTTTATTTAGGAACAATTATTTTCGGTTATATTGTTTATGGAAGTTATCTAGGCCCTGAGAGAGTAGTATTTCAAAGCATATTTTCTTTCTTATTTTTAATACCTGTTTTTTTGGGTCTTTGGGTGGTTTTTTCTTCTTTTTTGGAGAGAATGAGAAAGAAGGGAAGCCAAGTTTTGTTATTCAGTATTCTTTTGATTATTCTTATTCCAGCTGGGATTGTTGGTGCTTTGGATAATGGTCTTTTTGATTCAATAACATTGTTAGAGCAAAGTGGAATTGACTTGTATAATTGCAGAGTAAGTTTCAATATAAAGAATAATGGATTAACAGACGTTCAAATATCCACCATAGGAATTGGTAATGTCACCTTCTATTTTGGAAAATTTAGTCTTGAACGTGGTAAAAATGCGACTTTGGCGCTTAACTATGGAAGCGAAACCTTTGACTACTGGATAAATGTTGGAGGTCTCAAATATTGGGGGACAAGTGGACTCAGTGTGAATTGTGAGATTACACCCATAACTTTCATAGAAGGAAGAAGATATCCTGTAGTTGTTCGCACGGAAGATTTAGCAAAATGCGGATGTGAAGTGGAAGCAGGATTTTCCAAGACTGAAGAAATCTTCGGCATTGAAGTATATGCGTGTCTGGAAGAGAGAACACTTGGAAACCAGACGTATTATTTGCCTTACATATGGGTCGACTTGGACATGGCTCTCGATTCTGTCACATACATACATTCAATTGATATTGGCAACCTAACAATATGGTTTGACCCACCGATCTGCATGTTGACTGAACATAGTGGTCACTACCAAAAAGATTTCAGCTTAAGCTTCTATCCTGACCACATAAACGTATACAGTGGCTACCCACCTGTAAATGCCATTCCAAATCAGTCTCTTAATGTGCCAATTTTCGAAGCTGGCGAAACATACAACATAACGATAAGAACAATGATGAACAACAACTACACAACATCAATAACAATGTTCGACTAGCAATATGCTCTGTTTTTGCGTTGTGACGAAAGCGGAAACATTAAAAAAACTCTGGGGTCACCATTGGAAATGTCCTAAGATAACTGATAGGTGCTAAATGTGATCTTTATCTAGGAACTCGGAAATGTGATTCCTTTCCAGCACTGATATATTCTCCGCCAGCATCACGAACGATAGACGCAATTTTCGCAAAGTTTTCAGATCCTAAAAATTGACGTGGCTTTACTATTATGTCTTCCTCCATCACTTCAAACGATAGCATCTCCTCTAAATCCTTTGGAAACAAGGTTTTGATATCGTCAATTGTCCTCATTTTTTCTTTCTCAGGTGCCACTGCTGGGGCTCCAGCCATCGCCTTCAATGCTCTTGAGGTTTCTGTAAGGTCTCTAGAAATCATGTTCAAGACTGTAAGAAGTTCATCAATTCGCTGTAACAATTGTTGTGTTTTTAACTTCTTCTCACTCATAAGGACCAACCTTCCTGTGCAGTAATATTTAATATTGTTCCTCATTTGTTTTACCCTTAGAGTCGAGGATTCTAACATGCTTGAGATTGATGGTAGCCAAAAAAGCGGAAGCGGAACCATTTTACGTTTATCAGTGGCTTTAGCTGTGATACTTCAAGAACCTCTACATATCTATAACATTCGAAAGAAACGAGCTCAACCAGGTTTACGTCCTCAACATCTAGAAGCTGTGCTTACTGCCGCAAAACTCTGTAATGCCGAGACTGAAGGCGCAAAATTGAACTCCCAAGAACTTTGGTTTCATCCTCAAGAAATAGAAGGTGGTGAAATACATGCTGAAATTGGCACCGCTGGAAGCATCCCCATGCTATTGCTCACCATCTTGCCTATCTGCGCCTACGCTAGAAACACTGTACGCATCCGCATAGTTAAGGGAGGAACGGATGTCCATCACTCACCCACCATCAACTATCTAAAACATGTGCTTCTCAATGTATTAGATCAGATGGGTTTGAAAACTTCCTTAAACATCCACAAGTACGGTTATTATCCGAAGGGTATGGGTGAAGCCTCTCTTGAAGTTAAGCCGTGTAAAAAACTCAAACCGTTAGTTTATGAAAAGTTTGGAGAAATGGAAAACCTAGAAGGCATCTCAATTTGCACCTTCTTGGAAGAACGCAAAGTTGCTGAACGACAAGCTACGGCAGCGAATAGATATCTTGCAGATTATGGGTTAGAAGCTGAAATCAGAGTAATCAACGATAAATCCAACCCTCTCCAGAAAGGTAGTTCCCTTGTATTGTGGGCAAAGACTGACACTGGTGCACTCCTTGGAGGAGACGCAATTGGCGAACTTCGCAAGCCCAGTGAAGTTGTAGGACGAGAAGCCGCTGAAAATCTTTACAAAGAAATCGAGTCCAGAGCCACTGTGGATGTGCATCTTGCCGACATGTTAGTACCCTATGTTGGGTTAGCCAACGGTTACTCAACCTACCTCACTCGCAACATGACAGAACATTTAGAAACCAACCTGTGGTTGACTGAGAGAATCCTAGGTGTGAAATTTCGAGTTAGAAAGATGAAAGAACTTTATCAAATCGAGAAAATAGGTTTGTAGTGAAGGTTTTCTAAGTGACTACGGCTAGAGTTCGAGGCATCTACTCCACAGCTTTAACCAAACTTTTGTTAGACAACAATTTCAACATAGTACAGCCATCAATCGCAGTAAAAGAAAGATTCCAATTAAAAGAAGACAATGAGCCGCCCGACCTTGACATTTACGATCGACACAACTGCCAAGGAGTTCGAGCCTTGGGAGAAGCGGAAGCCATTGATGCCTTCAAGGAAATTTTACAATCCCACCTTGAGGATTTTGTTA
>Ga0209636_10007403_pt1 | contig 11206 bp, 7 predicted proteins | sample DeeMarSWOR152_54_FD_187464 | JGI IMG/M metagenome (GOLD analysis project Ga0209636, IMG submission 187464) | Marine sediment microbial communities from White Oak River estuary, North Carolina - WOR-1-52-54 (SPAdes) (version 2) | ecosystem: Environmental > Aquatic > Marine > Intertidal zone >... | reverse complement strand
GGAGTTACCCTAATGGTCGCTGTTACAGTTTTCTCTTGTTGGTCGGTAACTTTAGAGACGAATTGCACCTTAGTTTCAGTGGGGCTAGCAGTGAATTTGACATATTTGGAAAGGGTTGCAGTGCGGTCGAAAGTCACCCCATCACTATTCGTTCCCCTGGCTCGAAACTTAAATGTGTAGCTCCCCTCATAATTGGTTTCGTTGAACACGCCAGTATATATTCCGTCGTTCGCCTTCAAATCAAGGCCAAGGCCATCGTCTCGCAGGTTGATCCTTGGTCCCCCAACCTTGGTAAGGTTCTCGATACTCAACTTCTCCATCACGCCTAAGAGATAATGGCTGCGAAGTGTACAGTCGGGGTCTTTGTCGGTGGGCTGGGGTGGGTAATCAGGAGGTGGCGTATTCTCAGCCATAAGGGTGCCAACTGCCTGCGCCGGCGAGCGGATCAGTTCCGCATAAACCTCAGAGAGTCCAACCTTAGATTTTCCATCTTCCGTGATTTTTGCAGTCAGCATGATTGGCTGCCCCGTGTAACGGTCTATATTTTCGATGTCAAAGTCGGCAATCGTTTGTGGGTCTTCGATTACCTTCAACAGAACATCGTTTAATGGAACAGCTGTTGCACCGTCGTTTATATTGACGATATTCCATTCACCTAGTAATTCACTGGGAATGTTCTCGCAGACATAGAAGGCGTGAGTTTCACCTGCAGCTGGTGCGTGGTAGGTAACCTCCATCGGAGGGTAGGCCATATGATATTCCGTCGCGGTAATATTGGGGCCTGCACCAGGGGGGTCAAGGTCGAAAGTTAAAGAGGTGGCAGGGTCGTCCCATACAACGATAAAGACGGCTTTGCTTTGATCGATTGCAACAGTGCCGTAGTTGGTGTTGGTGGTGACCGTAACATCCTGTAACTTCCATGAGGTATCACAGAAGATTTGGCAGAAAAAGTCTGCCATGTCGCGTGGAGTGGGGGAAATTATGAAGTCACCTCCAGCACCGTAAGCGATATCCTCAATCGTCTCGGGTTCGATAAAGTCATCGCCTAGTCCGACCGCGTAGACTTTTACTTCTTCCGGTATATCTACAGCTAGTGGGTCAGTCCCTTGGTTTTGCTTTCCGTCGCTCAGGAGGAGAACAGCCTTGTTAGAGTAGAAACTTTCTTCAGAGTCAAAGTCGAACTGGTTGATTGCTAGAATCAGTCCTTCCCCAATTGGAGTACAATAGTAAGACTCGGGGGTCTCTGCGTTCAACGTGGCGGTTGTGAGGGGGATCGATATATCTCTAAGTCCAGTACCGGGGGGAATGGTTGTGCTTGCATCCGCGCCTGCAATCCACCGGAAGACCACACTGTTGTATCTGTCCTTGAAGGCAGGATGTCTGAGTTCCTCCATCAGTTCATAGAAGAGAACTGTGGCGTCCACGGCTGCGTCCCACTTTCCCTCACTAAGCATACTTCCTGAGCCATCAAGGAGGAAAACCATATCGTTGTTAGACTTCGCGTCAGCTCCAAACAGGGAGAGTGACGGATCACCATAGAGGTTGTAGTTGAAAATTTGACTCCACAAATATCCCAGTGTAGCATCATTTACCCGTACATGGGCAAGCACATCACCGATGTTTACGTTGTAGAATATTCCTTTCGCCAAAAAATAGAGCAGATAGGGATTGTTCTTCTTCGCGATATTAATACTATTGCGATCGAACACCCCTCCCGCAGAATTTCGGGACGAGCAGATGGTAGCTATAGCACCCTGTTTCAGGAGTGAATAACCGAGTGGATAGTGCTTCACCCCAGCTAAGTCTTCCGTCACTTCCGGCTGTCCATTTTGGCAGGTTGTTTGAATGACAATGGAAGGCTTAGAATCATCTAGGTTAGCGCAATGGGTTTCATCAAAAACATAGGCGGCTCCAGTTTGCGACCCATGGGTCCGCCACATAACAACTCCCCGTCCGTCGTCAGGATCGACAGGATCGTTCCAGCCAGCCACCATTGCGTTAACACTGCATCCAGTATTCACCTCCGCGTCGGGGAAAACGTCTGGGTAGTCCTCTTCATGAATGCGATACCACTCCCACAATGGTGGCGGCGCAATATTATCCATCAACGTTTCACCACCCTCGTAGTCGGCAACTGTGTAGAGACCAGTGTCAGGGTCCTCATACATGTAAGGTGTTGAGATCAAGACCCGGCGACGCCATGTCTCCTCGTGAATATCCGCATTTTCATAGTTTATGATCTTTGTGAGTATGCCGTCGAGGATTCCATAATCCGGGATGCCGTCATCGTTCTCATCCTCGCCGTAGAACGGAATTCGTCCCAATATGACCTCAGGGAGAAAATCGACTCCGCCTGCACCCCTGTCCCCTCCCGCAATGAATCTGACGTTAGGTCTCGAATCCAACTGTTCAACGTCAGGAGGAGCGCTGAAATCATTGTCGTTGAAATAATCTGCTTCGAGTCCATCCACGTAGTTTCCCATTCCGTCGTCATGTTTGAACGCCGCCTTCACACCAAGAACCGAAGTCCTGTTATAAAGATCACAGTAAGCGTCACCGTTCGACTGCGTGTAATTGATCCTGATGGGGTAATGCCCATCTGCCAGATTGTTAACCCATGCATAGCGGTATTCTGGGTGATGTTCAAGCGTGTCTTCGAGGATGATGTCCGAGTCAGTGAAGCCGTCTTGGTCTTTGTCAAACCAGATTGTTGTCTGACCCTCTGTGTACCCGTAAATTTTCACGTTTACCAGATCCGTTGCGCCAGCAACCTCCACGACGCCTTCCCAACAGACGCAGAAAAGGTTTCCTGTGACACCAGCAGGTAAGTTGGAATACCCTGCAGCTGAGTACCATTCCCCGACATAATCGTCATCATCAAGGTTCCAGTCCCCGCTTAAATCGGAAAAGTAGATGTCAGTGGGGTAGTCGTCGAGGAGGCTGGTCCAACAAAGTTGCATAGGAACGTCGCCCACTAAATCGTCCGGTTCTATGTTGTCCGGGTCAGGATTGCCGATGAGGAGGACATATTCGATGCCTAGGGCAAGATAATTGTCTATCAACCACTGCCGGATCTTTTCGTCTCTCTGATTGGGAGGATCGCCGACGACATCCTCATATCCACCAAGGGCATCAGCAAAGAAGTAGCTTCCCGAAACACCGTCGACAGTATGAGTCTCATGTTCTGTAACCACAATTACCGTGAACCCGAGATCTTGCTTGTGAAAACAGAAATCATCCAATGCAACGGTATTGTCAAAGATATCTTCCGTGGTGATTATCGTATAATTTGGATCTTTCGGATCTCCCAGTGATCCTTCATAGAAGGGCTTCAGGTACCAATCTTTTGCTCTGTCGTAGTTCAAGAACAGCTTCTCTGCCAGTTCATCAAACGTGTCATCCCGTAGCAACTGCTTTGTTTTCTCTTGTCTTAGGCAAGTGTAATCCCGATCAAAACTGATTTTCAAAGCAATTTCCTCCGCCACAACCAACTTAGATTTGACTGGGTTGTAGCGAACAGGATAGTATACAACTGTAGCTGCCTTCCACTTCCGAAGCTGACCGCCAGGGTCAACCTGACAATACTCAGCAGGGTAGAATGTGTCCTTTTCATAGATTAGGATATTGTGTCCTTCCACGATTTCTTTGCCGACACCCCACTTCGTAAACTCCCAACGGATTTCCTCTTCGGTCGGAACTTCCTGGTCCAACATGTAGGGAGGGGCTGGTGCGACGCGATATTCTTCTGGAAGCTCTGTCTCGGCGAGATGAATGACTTCAACCTGTAGAGAATTGACGACAGCTTCCGGTGGAAGGGCAATGCGGTAAACCTGATAGGGTAGGGCAGGATCACCAGGAGAATCATCCAGCAGAAAACCTTCCATCTGTACAATGACCTCACCTTCAACCCTATAAATATATTTCTGGGGTGCGTCCACTATCTCGTACTGTCCGGCCTGAAGTTGCAGATATGTGGCATTCGGATCAGGTCCCTCTAATACTCGGACAAGCTCCTGTTCAGTAAGTAGAGGAGATACAACGACTAGCTGCCCTTGGGCACTAATCACTTCATAAAGTGGTATGAGAAGAACCGCTACTATACTTAGCGATATCACTATACCTACACACATTGCTCTTTTTACCAGTTCCCACATTTTGCCCACCATGTTGTTGTCCCACCTAACCACCCAGATATTAGACCGAGCCTATATATAAAACCAGACCATAAAGCTCATATGAAATCCAACCATTTGCGCCCGCAACTGGAGAAGAAGGAAGCTGCCTGAATATCACGGAACTTTCTCCCTCCTTCGGCTTTTGTTTGGAGATTGCGCCTCTCAGATAGGCTATTTGTCTCTTCACAACCGGGATTCCTTTTCAAGATCTTGCCGTGGTCTTTGAGTCTAGTATGCACTTACTTCTTTTCTCCAAAGATATTTCTCTCTACCAAGGAGATTTTCTCAAAATGACGAACATAGTTCCCATAAAGTCGCTTTAATATCGCAGTCTTTTCCTTCAGTCAGGAACCCACGTATTCAACAGTCTTCTTTATCATGAATTTTTCCTAAAGCACTTCGGTAATGATTTTGGGCCATCTAATTCGAAAACCATTTATCACGTTCTGGTTTAGTATATTTTTGTCCTAGAGGATCAAGGCGTTTTGCAGACAATATTTAACTTCTTTTGCTGAATCTTCTATAAAGTGGTGAAGATCTTGAGTGGCTGGGGAAAGTATCAAACTGCAGAGGAAATGGAAATTGGTCGAAAATACGAATATGACCCTACGTTTCTTCCATTTCTATATAAGTGGCTCAACCTTAAGCCCGGCATGACTGTTGTCGATGTTGGGTGTGGAAGTGGCTACTTCAGCCGCATCCTTGCCCGTGGTCTTAAAGGAGAGGGAAAAATAGTCGGTATCGATTCTGGCAAAAAGCTAGTTCTTGAGGCACAAAAAATCGCGCAAAAAGAGGGATTCTCAAACATTGAGTTTAAGGTTGGGAACATCCACAAGATTCCAACACCGGGCAACTATGCTGACCTTGTAGTTTGCCACATTGTGTTATGTAACATTCCCTGGCAATTTGACGCTATCTTAGACATGAAACGAGTCGCAAAAATCGGTGGAAAAGTGGTTGTTATTGACCCTGCCAAAGGCGGAGGAATCTACTATCCAGACAAAAGGTTGAATGAACTGAATGAAAAGTTTAGAAACGCATTTGGAACCGCACTTTACAAGGAATGGAGTCAAAAACAACACGACATGACTAAATACATAGAGAATGTCTACCTCAGACTTCCACAGCTATTCCTTGAGGCCGGATTGACAAATATAACCTTAAACGGATACCTTTCAACTTACCTGCTTTGTGACACACGACACAGCATCAAAGAGATACAGAGATGGCTAAAAGCCAGACTTGACTTGTGGCAGAAACTCAACGAACGAAATAAAGAGTGTGCTCTATTGGGCGGCATGAGCGCAGAAGAATTCAAAGAATTATCCCAACGATACGCTGACTACTTAGACAGCTTGGTTAACAACCCTGAAAAGATTAGGTACACTGCAGAAGTGGAAATAGTTTCAAGAGTAATAGTATGCGGCAACAAGGTTTGAACAAAAGCAAAGGACTACGATTTTGAAACCTAAGTTTATTATGAACGTTCGTGCGAAAAGGAAAGCGAACAGAAACAACGCAATCAGTGTGACTGCAGTGAACTCTGATTACCTTACTCACGAAGAATACCAGACATATTGGCTTAAGTTGGAAGGGTTGAGAAAGAAGATTAGCGAGAGTTTAGGATTAAATGCAGGAATGAAAATTCTAGATGTGGGAACTGGTTGGGGTCTCTTTGCCATAGAAATGGCTAAGCATCTCAAACAGGGAGAAATAGTCGGAATAGACATCACGTTTGAAGACGTTAATATGGCTAGGAAACTTGCTAAAGACGCCAGAATCGTAGGCATCGTTTCGATTCTGAAGATGGACGCTGTAAAGCTTTCCTTTGCAGACAACCAGTTCGACCTCGCTACGAGTTTTCTTGGTATGAGAGACATTCACATGACGCGAGGGAAGAAAGGTGTCAGGAAGGCTGTTGAAGAAATGATTAGGGTAGTTAAACCGAACGGAAAGATTGTTCTGTGTGTTACTCCGCCTGAAGATATGGAGACAGAAGATCAGAGGATTGCTGTGAAACTAGAAGGAAAAATCTTCGGAGCTGAGTCATTGCCTAAGAAATTCTACATTGGTATATTTAGAGAAAATAGCGTTGTGTTAAGGGAAACACGAGCATATTTAACTAACAAGAAGCTCACAGCAAGTCAAGCGAAAACCGAGCTCAGAGAAGGAATCGAAATTGCCAGAAAGATTTACGGCAAAAAGATTCCACCGTTTAGAGAGATGTGGGAAAAATACGGAAAAAATATCGAAACCTTTGGGTATGGCATGTATTCAGAAATCATAATGTTAACAGCACAAAAGCTTGGCATCAAGAGAGTTCTTGCTGCTTGAAGGTTTGGCCTAGTTTTCTGATATTTTTGTCAATGTTCTTGGCATATCTTCGTACACCTTACTGTAGCCTATTTCCCTGCTTTCTTTAGAATTTCAACACGCTTAGCTTTTCCAGCTTCTTCAATGTCTACTTTGAGTATCTCCAGAATTTCTTTTGAGCTTTCGTCTTCGTAGTGGATCGTTGCGTTTGCAATTTCCACATTTAATGAAAGCCTCAGTTCAGACTTTAATTTTCGAATAGTTGACATGGCTTCTTTCAGGATTATCCATGCTTTCTCAGCTCTTTTATCCATCATGTCTTCGCCTACAGTTGGCCATTCTGCTTCTAACATTGTTTCGTTGAAGAGGTGTTCGCCTATTTCTTCTGCTATGTGTGGCGCAAAAGGTGTGTATAGGCGGATTAGCGTCCAAAGAGTAACGTATAACGTGTATTGAGCAGACTTTTTCATCCAGCTTTTCCTCGGAGTGTAAAGCCTATTTTTGGCTATTTCAACGTAGTAGTCGCAGAATTCGTGCCAAACGAAGTTTTGAAGCTCTTTCAATGCAATGTTAAACTGAAATGCTTCCATTTTTTCAGTTACAGCCTTTATCAGCTGTTGTAGAAGGCTTAGAATTCCCTTGTCAACCAAGTACAGTCTAGGCGTCTTTTTCGGCAACCTGTAATCTGCTAAGTGCAGCTGTGCGAATCGGCAGGCGTTCCAAAACTTCTGCATGAAACTATAACAGTATTTAACGTCCTTCCACTCAAATGGAAAATCGGAACCAACAGACGCCAAAAGTAGTGCTTGCCTCAAAGCGTCAGCTCCATACTTTTCCACAGCCTCTAATGGATCAACTGTGTTGCCGAGGCTGCTGGACATGGCACGTCCATCCGAGCCAAGTATCATGCCGTTCACAAGGATCATCTTGAAGGGTGGTTGGCCAGTTTGCAGATAGCATTGCAATATTGAGTAGAAGGCCCAAGTGCGGATTATCTCAGAGCCTTGTTGACGCAAGCTAAGCGGATAGCACTGCAGACTGTCTGGCCAGCCAGCAATCACTAAAGGCGTGATAGAGCTATCAACCCAGCAGTCGCAAACCTCTTTGGCGCCTGTTATGGCTTTGCTGCCGCACTGTGGACACTTGTCGACAGGCGGTTTTTCTTCGGCCGTGTCAATTGGTAAATCCTCTTTTCTAGGCGCAATAATGTAATTGCATCTCTGGCAGTGCCAAAATGGTATGGGTGTGCCGAATTTTCTCTGCCTTGAAAAAAGCCAGTCCCATTCTAGGCCTTCAGCCCAGTCGATAAGCCGTTTTTTAGTGTGCGGTGGAAACCATTTTATTTGATGTGCCAGTTTTACGATTTCTTCTTTTAGGTCTGTTATGTGAATGAACCATTGAGGTTTGGACAGAAATTCTATTGGCGTTTGGCATGTGGAGCGTTCTATGTGAACTAGAACATTGTGTTTCATTTTGACGGTTTTTGAGAGGGCACCGATATTTATGAGGTCGGCTAAGATAGCTTTTCTTGCGTCTATGATGCTCGACCCATCGTACTTTCCGCTGTTTACGATTTTTCCTTCATCACTGAGCGCCTCGATTGTTGGCAGCTTATGCTTCAGAACGATTTTGACGTCTTGTTCGTCGCCGAAGGTGCAAATCATAACTAAACCTGTTCCGTATTCAGGGTCTGCTGATTCATCTTTTATTACTGGCACTTTTCTGTTTTGAATCGGAACCTGAGCTTCTTTGCCTGCAAGGTGCTGGTATCTTTTGTCTTCTGGGTGGAAGGTGACTGCAACACATGCGTGGAGAAACTCGGGGCGGGTTGTGGCTATTTCGAAAAACCCGTTTTCTACTTTGAATTTTATGTATGTCAGACCTGTTTCTTCTCTTTTATAGCCTAGTTCCGCGTCTGCAAGGGCTGTTCTGCATTTCGGGCACCAGTGGATTGGATGTTTAGAACGGTAAATCCTGCCCATTTCATATAGGTTTAGAAGAGCCAACTGAACCTTCCGGTGATACTCATCGTCCATTGTTTTGTATTCGAAAGACCAATCTGGAATGCAGCCAAGGCAGAACATTGTTTCCCGCATTTGCCTTATCATCTGTCTCGTCCACTTTTTGCATGCACTTCTGAATCGGGCAACATCATCAAGTGGGATTCCAAGCTTGTTTTGTACCGCAAGTTCAGTAGGTAGCCCCTGCGTGTCCCAGCCCTGCGGTAATAAAACGTTGCAACCTTGCATCCGCTTGTATCTTGCTGCAACGTCACTTAAGATGCATGCGTAGGCTCTTCCGATGTGGAGGTTGCCTGAAGTGAAATGTGGTGGAGTGTCAATCACAAAAACAGGCTTATCAGCAGCTTGTCTGTTGAAAAAGTGCTTTTTGTTATTCAGCCATTTCTTTTGCCATTTGTCTTCGGCACGTTTTGGGTCGTAATGCTTTGATAATTGTCTAGACCCAGCGATGCCTCCGCATTCCTGTTCCCCAGCAAATAATGTGCAATCAGGCTTTTATCAATTTCTCTTGAACGACAATTCGCAAATACTCAACAAAGCTTCCTAGTCTTCTATCCAAATCTCTTTTTGAGGGGAATTACTAACTGCCCGTCTAGGGTCATTGCTAGAGGTATGGGAAACTTGACTTTATAGCAGCGCGCGCTAACGGAACAGTTTTTTATTTGACTATTCGAACCCATCACTTGTAGATATCTTTCTGATCGATTCCAAGCTAAGGCCAACATAATCGAGAATTAGACTTAAAAACCCATAAAGACTATAAAACCTCAAAGCATATCGTACAGCCAGAGGAGTCTGCGGTTGACAAAAAAAGCCTTTGAAAAACTTGTGCTTGAATCCGTAGATAACGCTCTGGCTTCCCTTGGAGACTCTGCTAAACAGGCAATCTACTTCCACCTTGAAGACAAATTCAGAATCGAAAAAAATCAGATTCCTCAACGCTTGGAAGATTTCGCGGATGGGCTTGAGAAGATATTTGGAATAGGAGCCCAATTCCTAGAAATCCTAATAATGAAAAACCTATACGAAAGAATCGGACAACCTCTTGAATGGGACAAGAGAAGCAAAGAACTCATATTCGCTGATTATGTTGCAGCTGCAAGACGCAGCTTTCAGAAAGAAAGAAAGAAGAGCTAGGCATTGCTGCAGGAATAGGTTTTTAGAAATACATATTACGACACGCGCCATAGTCAAACAGCTGCCTAAGAAAAGTTTAAATATTCAAACCTATCAGTAGCGCGCGCGATAAGAGAAGAACTACCTATTCTGCTGCTTCTTTTTCTTGAAGTACTCTTTCATGTGGTAATAAGGATCGTAAGTCCTTCCAGGGTCGAGCCAGCCAACCTCTGTTGTGCCTGTTCTTGTAGAATGCTCATAGAGGAGAGTTGGTTTGCCCAGATTCTTCAGCAGCTCAAGGTTTTCAGCTATGACTCCGCTGCTATCTGTCCAAATGACAATTGCAGAATCACAATCCTTAATCATTCCTTTCTCTCTTTCCTTCAGGTCAATCCCGTACTGCACGGTTTTCCAGTTGCCCACGTTGTATCTCATGCTCTTCGCATGGCCCACAATGACATTTCGATAGTCCTTGGAATGAAGGTAATCTTGGTAAAGCCTGCACGCGCCCAAATATTCTCCAACTAGGATTGTCATGCTTCGAGCAATAGCCTCGTCTATCTTTAGCGAAACCTCAATTGGCAACCTCGCCGCTCTGAAAGCTTTGCTTCCCATTAGAAGCAACTTGGATCCTGTAAGCCTTTTTTTGACTCGCAATTGGGTCGTCCCCACTAAACCGTATTTGTGCCTAGGCAATTTATGGTGTATCCAATAGATGAGAGTTGCTGTTCGAACCAATAGCAGTTGACCAGCGTTTGCACGAAGCGCGCGTCTATTTTTGCCAATAGCAATGTGCGCTCAACTGTGCCAAAATCTTCAGAAGGAACAAATGAAGCCAACGTCACCCGGACAGATTCCCCGGCGATTTTCCATAGTAGTGCGGGGGTTAGGTTTACATCTCGGTTCAAATTCTCGGTTTCTGATACGCCTGGAAAAATTGACGTATTATTCAGAACCATGGACAAGTTTAAGTCTTAAGCTGAATCGCTATTTTCTTTCCGAACTCTCTGCATTTAGGAAACTCTCCCTCTACAACGGGACCCTTCGATCCTTGAACTGCTATTGAAAGCCTTGGAGCTATCTGCTTTAAGCCGGGCACCTTTTCACTTATTCTCTTCTCCATTTTCTTGGCTGCTTTTTCAAAGAAACCTTTCCCTAAGTATGTGTCAAAGACAGCAAAATGTCTTCCATCCAAGCTGAGTTTCTCCAGCTTGTCGATAAACTCCCTTACGCTTTTAGTTGGTCCACCATAATGGTTCGGAGAACCTATCAAAATCAGATCAAATTCAGCTATCTTGTTGAGGTCAACTTCTTTAAGTTCATTGAGCACAGTTTCCACTCCTTGAACTTCTCTCATGCCCTTTATGATTGTTTCCGCTACGAGTTTGGTGTTACCATATTTCGACTCATAAAAGACAATTGCTTTTACCACTATAACCACCACTTACTACGTCTTCTGATCCAGTTTTTTATGATTTGTGGAAAAATCAGTTACAACTTTACATGAAAGATGAAAAACCGAGAATTCAAACGCCAGCCGCGATTTCTAGTGCGGGGGGTTTGCAACTGGATTTAGATGGC